>Ga0210059_1017655_pt1 | contig 10138 bp, 6 predicted proteins | sample Ectturendosymbi2_FD_188042 | JGI IMG/M metagenome (GOLD analysis project Ga0210059, IMG submission 188042) | Ecteinascidia turbinata endosymbiont from Florida, USA - Sample 2 (SPAdes) (version 2) | ecosystem: Host-associated > Tunicates > Ascidians > Unclassified | place: Key West, Florida...
CACCGCTAGCATATTGGCCTGTGTGCAAGTTTGATCTGATTTTAGCCAATCTCAGTGCATTCCAGTGTTCCTGACCGTCACTTGCCTCTCTTGAGTCTTCAAAGAATAGCCACCGCCTTCCGAATGTCTTTTTTTGTGAGCTTTATTGTCTTCAGCATGTTTTTTTATGCTTTCTGTAAATCCCCTGTGCAGTAGTATTGTTTTGCTCCCCTCTTCAACCATCCTGAGTAACCTCACTTTGTTTATTTTCCATGTACCTAACACTACAACTGTGTCGCTGTTTACTGTTAAACCTTTTCAAAGTTTTTGTAATCTGTCTTTGCCTCTGTCTGTCCAACCCCATTTGGGGTGCTATGTGCCTGGTGGAACACACACACAATGACGGTACTCCATCCATGGTCTGTATAATTTTACTGTTTTTTTTCTTGCTTTTTGAAATTAAAAAAAAAGAATTCCCACGAGTGTCAACATTACCCACAAGCGCGACGGCCTTTTCATTTCACGCATGGCATTTTCAGTGGACTTGAGATTTGATAAAAATGTAACCATAAGAGATGAGCACGGATCCGGTCTGGGTCACGCAGGACTGAAGCCAATTTTTACCTGTCAAGCGAAATTTCTGACCTCTGCGAAATTTCTGACCTGTTGTTGTTTCACAGTTATTTTTCTTCTCAGAATAAAGAAATACCGTCTGGTATATCATTTTTTGATGTGTGTTGTGTAACTTGGAACATTTTGGTTATGTCAGGTACCCACGACAAGCTATAGCAAGTGAATAAGTTTCACCATTGAAAATTTTCGGACTACTTAGTGCTGGACCTCAATTATTTTATTTTTCTCACCATAACCCATACCCTAACCCGACATACTTGCCTAAACACGAATTCCTAAGCCCTAATAATCAGTTTTATCAACGTATTTGGTATGCACAATATTACTCTGTGCATGCGTACATGGTGTGAAGTCAGAAATTTCGCAAGTCAGAAATTTCGCTTGACACCTGGTAAGGACTGAGGACTGGATCGGACTACAAGCTAAGTGCAATTTTTTTGAAAATTGACGGATAGGACTGGAACGGACTGATAAAATTTTTGTGGTTTTAATGTGATTATTCTAAATATATCAAAATTTTTAGGTGTGACGGCGCATCGCGTCACATGCCTAAAGGGCACAGTCAGAAAGTGCTTCATAAAGGGCAGCTACGCACGTCGCACAAGCAACAATAGAGTGAATCGAGTCGAGCAGGGAATCTCTATTGTTGCTTGCCCGTTGCACTAGTGGATTTGGCGTCAGGGGCGTAGAGGTTAGATGGCACCTGGGACAGGAAACAAGTTTGGCGCCCCGCGTTCGAAACTGAGGTCTTTCGAAAGCAAATTTACTGTAATGAAGAAAGTACTTGTGACATTGTTGGGACGTTTCGGCGCTCCCGCAGTGATTTGGCTCCCCCTTAGTGACTCGGCGCCCGGGAATTGCGACACCCTTGCCCTTCCCATCGTTACGCCCCTGCTTGGCGTTCCTTCCGTTGGTGTTTGAATCTCCCATAAAAAGCCGCAAGCATAGTTGTAATCACATTTTACAAATTTCTTAATTGCTAGTGTTGATTTTGCCATTGTTGCAACCTCTCCGGTGGTATTGCGTTGATTGTGTGATTCACCACGAACGGGATGTGCGTGAAGAATAACACCATCATACGTGTAGCACGAGCAAGCAATAGTAAGAGAGATTGCGACATGGTAACTCTGCCTATATTAACGTGTGAACGATTGAACATGATGACTAGCGTACGCGAAGAGAGATTGCGAGCATGATCTCTATTGTTGCTTGCTGCCACGGTGCGAAGCTTTGCGCACATGCCGCTCGGATTTCCGATCACAACACCATCAATGGCAAAAGCTCAGCTGGGACTATTTTGCTATTCAAACTGCATCCACCTTTCCGGGCCGGCCTTAGCAAGTGCAGGGCCCGATTGGAAGCACTTTTGCAAGGAGCAAGTCAATGGCGCGTATAGAAATATTAAGGAGCATCAAGTCATAATTCTAGAAATCATGAGTGATGTAAAAGTCGGGAGGGGTATTGGGGTAATACCAGGCTAGGCTGTTGGGGGCATGCCCCCAGGTTTCTCTCCATTAGAGACTCCGTAACACCCAGTAAATTCAAGAGTTGCTTTAATCAATACCTCCTTTAACATTAATACAGTGCTGTTGTCGATATTGGCCATCATGTGACCTCGGCGTTTAGACTGCAGTGTTTCCATTTGAGCTGATTTGCTGCTAAATCTAGCAGATTTTTCTCACTGTTCGCTGTAAAATTTTGAATCTTGCAGTTAGCTGACTTGCTAGCAGGATTTTAAAAAACATTTGGTAGCCTTAGCAGGTAGCAGATTCCTGACCAAACATTTGTTCCAACAATTCGTGGAGATTAAAACTTCTACACCTTCTTCATCAAAAATGTCTTTACCTTCATTGCGGTACTTCATATTGGGCAACACCAGGCACACTGGCTGCTTTTAATCATTTAGAGTTTTTATTATGACGCAACAAAGGTGCTTCAAGCAGACAATTGCATCTAATAACAAGTAGCTAGATGGCTTGGTGAAGCCTAAATGATTTTCTACAGTGCTTGGTGAGCAGTTTTGCCATTTCTGATGTTTCAACATCAGATCTGATGTTTTGAGAGAAATTTCTGATGTCTGAGGTTTAGGTGACAAATCTGATGTTGACTGGACTGTTGTTCTTGTTTTACACCTTTTCTCTTTTTTAGGAGGGAAAGAAGTAAGATTCATAGTTTTTTAGTTTCTTTCATCAATCTCTCATCAATCTATCATATGTGTTGCAAACTGAAGAAGCTCCCTTCTCTATAGAGATGGCATGGGCCGCTAAAATGGTGGTACAGCAGGTTTTCATGAGCCGGCTAACCGACCATACACTTTCATTCGTTCTTGGGTAGTGGGTACCAACCACCACGGCCCGCTTACTTTTTGAAGCACTTACGAGAATGTTGAGGAAAACTTTTTTCAAAAACGTAAGTTGTCAATAGTGCCGCCCACTGGTGGAATTTGTGTCAGACCTCAAAGCTTTTTATTTGCTTCACGGGGCATGATGTGAGCGAACAATGCATAGGCCTACTAATGCATGCTGTGTGTGTGTATGCTGTGTGCTCGTTGTGCTGTGGACCAGTCCTTTCGCCACAGTGGGGCTTTGGTGGGCTTAGTCCCCAAACAAAGCTATAAGCCCCCCAAATTCAAACGTGAAACACTATAAATAGGTGGAATTTTGGTTAATTTTATAATGTCAAGTCCCCCTACAAAACCAAAGCCCCCCCACAGAACTGCAAAGCCCCCCTATTGAAAACTTTCTGGTGACGGTTCTGCTGTGGACTGTCGGCTACTGTTACGCTCTTGGTGGTGTGCGCACTACAAACAAACACTACCTTTCTCGTCGTACATACAAGAATGGTAGTATTAGTTTGTAGTGCGCGCAGAGATCTTAGGAAGCTAGGTTCTCTGAAACGGAATCATTGAAAGCGCCAGTGATGTAGTGGAGACCGTAACCTTCGAGACCGAGACCTGGTTAAAGTTTCGAGACGAGACCGAGACTTGGGACTTCAAAATTTGTACATTTTGCCGGAATTTCTTTTTAAATGTCGTCATCAATTCTGACTTGCAGTTTTTTAAAATTTCTTGCATTTTTCCGACGGCTTTTGGATGTTTCTTACCTGCCAATACAACCAACAAAAATCGTTGAATCATATAATTTTTGATAAGCCATTTCTTTGCAATATTCAAGGTCTCGAGACCTTCGAGACCGAGACTCGCAAAAATGCGTCTCGAGACCGAGATCAAGTCTCGAGACTCCATCACTTGAAGGCGCATTATAGATTAGTTCGTATTCACAGTACTGTATAAATGATTGGGAGGAGCGTAAAAAACTGTGGTCCAACCATACAAGTGCTACAGAACCGAATTTTGAAACAAATGACGTTTACCTGTAGAAGATCAAATTAAAACAGTATTCTTTGAATATCAAAAATTTTCAAAAAAATTTTGTTTATTCCAACTTAAATTGCCAATATTTATGTTATGTGCAAGTACAATGGCAAAATAGTGCTTTTGCCTCATGAGGCAAAATAGACACTGCTATCTTTATAGGCCGGGGTGGGTACGAGCCAAAATTTAAGAGAGGTTGCGGGTACGAGTTGGGTTACGGGTTTGTTGTGGTGGGTGTGGGTCGATCCGGGTCATAAAAAATGTGAGACCGTGAAATCTCTACTTCTCTGCGTTGGAAATAATAAATACTTTTCGTTACGCATGACCGACTTCTCGATTTTATGACGATACTTCACTATATTTCGGATTCAACCAGGTTCATCGCGCTTTGTTAGGTATCAGTAATAGAAGCATTTACCTAATATGAAACTGTAACGTAAGAATCTGGTGTTGAAGAAGGCAACAATCTGATGTTATCGAGACTGACCCCAGTGGCAACACTGTTGGTGAACGCCAGGCCCGTAACCAGCTTGGGACACCAGAGGGGTAAAGAGTTTTCTGAGAGGGGGAGAAATTTTTTAAACTATGTCCAATGTTTTTAAAGTATGTCCAACACATTTTTCCAGGGGGGACAAAAATTTTTCTAGGGGGGCTTTGTCCCCCCTGGTTACGGGCCTGGTGAACGCATTGGGCTGGAAACTACAATGGCAGAATACGTTTTTATCCCACAATACGTATGATTTTTCCAGCTGGGTCAGTTGCACCAAGAAATAGTAATATCTGGTTCATTGATTGTGAGTGCAAACCAAAAATTGATACATAACTTTACAAGTGTATGGGTTAAGCACCTCAAAAATTGCAGATTTTTAGCAATCTTACTAATTTCAGCAGATTGTAGCTGACATTTTGTGATAAGATTTTTAGCAAGATCTAGCAGTTTTTCGTGACACCATTTAGCAGATTTAGGTGACAACAATCTGGTAACACTGTTTAGGCTGTCTCCTCCAATTTTCACGTGTCGTGTGCAGGGTAGGTGCTGCTGTGTAGTAATGCTGAAATAAATGATCTAATCTGATGCAATCACAGCTGGGCAAGAAGATCAAGATGTACACCTCCCCTCTGGCCAGGTAGCCTACCTACCGCGGGGTACAGCAGGCCAACTGGGAAGTTGGCCATGTTTTACATGAAATTAGCAAAGCTGCTTGATATCTTCAGCCAACAAAGTTAAGGCATAACAGCTAAGCTGCAAAACATCAACAAATGAAAATGCGTGACAACAGGACATTACACAAAAACTGGAGTACACCTTTGTATTATAATGCTGCACAACAATGACAAAGCCGAACGAAACAGATAGCTCTCAGCTCAGTGGCGTAGCCAGGCCAAAATGCTTGATTTTAGACAAGCAACTTATCTTGTTTGGGATACCGCCTCTAAAAGCCCAAAATAACTAGATATATTAAAAATTAGGAGACATGGCCCCCTGGCTACGCCTATGGCTCAGATACAAGGAAAAAAATAACACCAGAGAACACAAAAACGAAAATGGTGCACTTGAGGCCAGGACTGTGGAGCAATTTTGTATGTTTGAAGCCAGAAATTTGGGTTCTAGTTACACAGCATTAGATTGTGGGGCAAGCGAGCTAATTTATTGCGAGACGAGCTTAGGTTGCCGCATGTGCACATAATGTTCCTCGTTTTCATGGGCGTCGGAAGCGGGTCCATGGCGAGTGTTGGCTCCACCCCTGGACTTTGATATTTTTCTATCAACGTTTTAGTAGAGAAATGTTTTATCTTAGTGTCGGGTTGGTAAAATGAAATTTCACCGCTGTTGTTTCTCCGTGAAAAAATGCCTTTGGTCAACACCTGGAAAAATCAACTATTACCAACTCCCTGGAAACAGTCCTCACAAGGCGGGCTGGAGCCAAAAACTTCAGATGCCTGGAGCTGGAGCCAGAATCGAAGCCTGAAATTTTAAGTGCCAGCTCCACAGCCCTGGTTTAGCTTATGGTATTCTATGATACAAAAAATGCCTTCGCAAAAGAAACTTATTTTTGTGCTTCAGCGTTAGCAAAGTCTTCCAAAATTTTGTCCAATTCTGAGTTTCTGCTAATTTCGGATTTAAGCGCTTCTGTTGGATTGATGATCTCAAATAAGTTGAATTACTTTTAGCTTAGAAAAACTCCTTTCGCCAAATGCCACGATCACCGGGGTGGTCAACTATGTCCTGAGGGTAATAAATTAGGGAAAGGGGATGTCTCATCAGCTCTCTACGAGGTAAAGTGAATATCGCTTATGAAGGACCGACTAAAGCAGCACACATTTGCAATTACGAACCAAACTTAACCTTCACAAGACAGGTGACAACAAAAAAAGCATAGAGTATCGAACCGTATTTTACAGCAGCTAGTGAAACTTGACCTGCCAAGTATGAGACGCTTGCAACTGATAAAGAAAACAGCTTCAAAACTTAAACGCTCTCCGCCTAAACTAGCTGCTTCTGAAAAAACTGGATCACACAGTATCGAAAAACAATGACCACTGACACGATTCCAGAACGAATTATGATGAATAAGGGTGTTAAAAAACCCGCAAATCGAAATGCACTTTGATTTTCGCTGGTCACGAGCCCCATGCTTACAAAATACTGTGGGCCCCGCGCTGGCACTACACAAGCAGCTTCAATAGAACGCGTAAGCTTGCGTATGTTAGTAGGTGTAGCGCGGGGTCCCCCTTCGGTGCGGGGCCCGGCTAAAGGCCAGTCCTGCCACCTTTGTCCACATATAACGTTGAGTTCGTATTACTAGTAGCAAGGTGAACGTAGTCGGGTGGTTAGTGCAGTGGTTCCCAACCTTTTTAGGCTTGCACTTGCGGCACCATGCAAAAGTGAAACATAATTTGTGGAACCTAGTGGCGAACCCAGAGCAATTTGGTTTGAGGTTTGGCGACATTTTGAAAATGTTATTTGAATGGTATATTGAAAAACGCATTAGGTCGTGGCATCCCTGGGTATTATAAATAACACCCCGGTTGGGAATCACTGGTTAGTGTCTGCGCCTGCTGTACGAGTGTTCAGTGGTTTTTCTCTCACCATTTGCTTTAGTTTACCTGTAGCTAGTAGGCTACACTTTGATGGGAGCACTTTATATGCACTTTTTCAAAACGTTTTGGGTTTAGGTTTAGGGTTAACGCTTAGGGTTTAGGTTTAGGCTTTGGGTTTAGGTTTTGGGTGCAGGTGTTTGGTTTAGGTGTTGAGTTCTGGCGTTGGGTTTAAATTTTGGGTTTAGGTTTTGGGTTAACCCCAGAGCTACATATAATTTGTTCAGATTTAAAGAGTCCCACGTCGTACATACGAGTCTGTACAGTCAGATTAAATGTCCGATACCTGTTTTATCATGCTGTAAACGGTACGGAAAGTGACAGACACTGCGGTTGGACGAGACGTTAACAGACTGTGCTATGTAATGAATTATGGCTCTGGAGTGTTACGGGATCAATGTGAGGCAGTTCACGTTCACGACTTGTTTCTGCATCAATTTGAAATTCCAAACATTTTGTCTTGTCACACAAGCAAGAATTGCTTAAAATAGCATTGTGGCTGTTCGGAATGTATTTATTTTAAAAAAAGTTCGCCGACCCCATCACGAGCTCTCACTTCACCGGCTCCAACCGAGGTCACTGCTGTCACATGCATTTTTAACATGACAAGCTTAAGAATATACGCACGGTGCTTTTGCACTAAGTGTTAAACAGAAACAAACTAAGTGCACATGGTGATAACCATAGCGCATAATCGCAAAAAAGCAAAAGACATGCTCGAGCAGCACAAGGTCATAGACCAGCCATGTCCAACCCAAATGGCTTACTGAGCCAAATATTATGTCACAATCTTAACCAGGGCCGCACAATGAATGACATGTTAATGAGGTTCGCACATTGAATAGCTTAATTTGATCTTAGCAAACTACATTTAGCTTAAGCTAATGTACTGAAAGCATTCGAATCCTAACTGCAATGGTAAAAGACATGATGAAGTGGCACTGAGGAACACCTACATCAAAAATGTCAAATTTAAGATTATCAGCATAAAGGTATGTCGTCAGTATGTACGATACTTTTGTACTACAGCGAAAACCTAAACTGGGCCGCACAAAACCATCGACTGGGACGCATGCGGGCCGCGGGTTGGACATAACTGTCATAGACCAATTATTAATTTGGTATGCAGTTGATCCGCAACTATAACCTAAGCTTCTATCTTCGCTCTTGCAAGTTTCGTCATGCGAAACACGTCCATGAGCACAAACATTCATACCAACACAAGTTGCAAGGTAAATGCACCAGGCGATTCATCTTTTCTGAAGGGACAAAACTTTAAAATGTCTTTAACCCGGAAAAAGTTGATCAGTCGTGCAAACCTTCGAAAGCATTTTGGAACTACTTTGCAGCAGTACCCTTCAGTAATAATGGCAGGTAGATTTATCAAAGTAGCACCAAGGGGTTGCTTCATAAAGAAGCGCGAGCGATTTCTTCGAAACTAAAGCGATACACCATCAAAAAATGCAACTGACCGATTACTAAACATGTACGAAAGAGCGACTGTGCCGCGTTTCAGTCTGCGCGTCATAATTTATGATTTGAGAATCTCGTCGACAGCAGGGGTTTGTTTCAAACCCTTCGTCCATTTGTCCGGTATGGTTTTGCCTGAGGATCCGCAAGCAGCTCCCAAGAGTGCACCCACCACTGACCCTCGATGGCAGTTTTCTCCTGCAACCGACAACAGGTTGTATCAGTGTAGCTTTAAACGGGGAGTTAAAAGCAAAAACATTTGGAAAGCATAACACGCATTACCACTAGCGTAGTCATACCAAAAATTTGGGGGGCCAAAATGCTTGATTTTTGGCGAATAACGCTATTTTGTTTGGGATACCGCCTCTCAAGGCACAAAATGACTATACGTTCTAAAAATTGAGGGGTCATGACCCCTTAGGCCCCCCTTGCTACGCCTACGTGCTTTACCACATTAAAAAAGTTCCCAACGCGCGACATTTCACCAGATTATAGCAACAGTACCGAAACGTTCATGTCTGCAGCACCAGACGGTCTGTAGGCAGCGTGATACTAGACACTGGCCAAAGGCAGTATCAATTGATTGTCTTGATGAAATCCAGAAACAATGAAAGGTCAAGTTTTTGCAAAGGCATTTCCGCAGTAACATAATTATGAGCCGGAAGTTGAGAAAATTATAGTAAAGAACAGCGAATAAAAATCCCAAAACATACTTTTGCCAAGATACGTGTTTAGAAAAAAAAGAATACATTGCTTTTCAACCCAGTCTTTTGCTCTACAGCAATAGAAATCTTGAAATTTTCTTTAAGCATAAAATTTCTTTCAACCAAAGAGAATCCTTAAAAAACAGGTTTTTTGAAATTTCAAAAAGCGTTTGGTAACGCGTTGCGTATCATGTCCTCACTTGTATTGAAAAACGTAGAACTTGTCATGTTAAAATTTTTATTTTTTAAAAGTGTCTTTTACCGCAAATCTCTTGCCATCTTAACATAAAAACTATGTAATTTATTACAAGCCAACGCGCAATGGAAATTCACAGACATTGATTCACAGACCAATGACAAAAAAATAACAAGTGCTGAATTTCAGGAAATAATCTGTAATTTGCCTCATAAATTTTGACAATAGTGTGACGTTTCCACTGCAACCAACAAAAAATCAGAGATTTTGTGAATATCTCAGTAGACCCAACTTTTCGTAGTTCGCTTGGTTTTGATCAACAGGGGCGCAGCCAGGATTTTTCTAGGGGGGGGGCTGAAGTTATGGAAGCAAAAGCCTTGAAAAGGAAAAGTTGCTTGTGAATAGAATAATCAAGGAAAGCACGTAATTTGTAGATAAACGATTGACTGTACTCACCACCAAAACTGGGGGTCCTTCCAACTAACCTGGCATCTTGTTTCTTTGATATTCTTTCCTGACGACCGCAAAACTCGACAAACTTGATTACATGTCTCAGTCGAGTTTTGTTTTGATCTATGATCTTTTTTCTACTGTCGGAAAGCATATTTCTCACGTCCACGTTTCCTTCATTTTTGCAAAGTTTAATAAACACATCAAACTTATCTGCGCAAAACTTGTCTTCTT
>Ga0210059_1017656_pt1 | contig 10138 bp, 4 predicted proteins | sample Ectturendosymbi2_FD_188042 | JGI IMG/M metagenome (GOLD analysis project Ga0210059, IMG submission 188042) | Ecteinascidia turbinata endosymbiont from Florida, USA - Sample 2 (SPAdes) (version 2) | ecosystem: Host-associated > Tunicates > Ascidians > Unclassified | place: Key West, Florida...
CAGCGAAAACATAACTTTTACAAACGATGACGTCATGAATTACGTCATAGGGGCCCACCGGTAAAAATTGCCCCGGGCCCCCCTACCCTTTAATCAGGCTCTGCACGGGGGTACTCTCAACATCGCCTTATTCAAGAAACCGATTTGCTTCCATCAACTTAGTGGTAAACTTTCCAATCTCGAACAAACAAAATCGCCAGGCGTAATTACCGTGAGGACAAAAAAGAAACAAGTTCTTGAAACTAAGTAGTACTGTAGTTAACGCCTGCAATCAATGTCGCTGAGAAACGGTCTCGAAGGCAAGTCACTTAAATTCTGCGCTACATCGTTGGACACAATTGTGTGAACAGTGATTAAAAAACATTGATCCGAGGAAACGTTGCCAACGAACAACGCATCAATTAAATGCGACACGTTGACGCACGGCTGGGGGGTAGCGAGCGAAACATGGGGCTTCCACTTGTTGATAGGTGGTGGGGGAGGAGATCGTTGCGAGTTTCGCGAAAGGGCCCCTTTGTCTAATCAAAGCCTGAGCGTGTTCCTTGACCACGCACTCGACAACCGGAAAAACCCGTCGGGTTCGCACAGCAACTGTTGTTGAGCCAGGGTTCCCACGGGAGGGCGCAGAGAGTTATTTCGTGCTGCGGCACATTAGTGCCGGAGATGCATTGAAACTACTTCTTATGCAGATCTGCAACTAACACAGAGAAGCTGTGACTTATCTTTTCTTAACGGGGCAGGGTGGTAGATGTTTTGGTCACTTCTGCCTCAGAACAAAGGGCAATTAAGTCAAAAATGTTCTGCCTTTCTAAACGTTCACGAACCAAACTTCACGCTGATGCCATGAGCTACTCCAAAATTATTAGGTCAATTTTCTTGCAGCCCAGTTTTTTCTTTATCGTTATTTTGTTTTAAAGGTACAATAACAGATCTTGATGTTTTCGCACGTTTCGTTACAATTCTAATATGCTGTTTTGTCTACTATTGGACGATGGAATATTAAGGTAGTCTAGGCGTGGCAGGAAACGTGGTGCTATAGCACTTGCTTTTGTAAATAATCAGTCCATTATGCATATAGAAACTTACGGCAATAATATTAAGCAATACTGGATGTTGAAATACAACCTAACTAGAACATTCTCAGTGATATGAGGATATTTACTGTACACTGGACATTTCTCGTGCTTTTGGATTGATTTTCGTCTACAATTTGTTAGCACCTGTTTCGTTGGGTCTTTCACACTTTTGATTTCATTTCAACAGAATGAAGATTTTTACCTATCGGTTTGATGCTTTGTATTCTGTAGTTCAGTTGCTAACGTAGGAATTCGATAGGTCAAAAATGTATTGCCCTACTCATAACCCATCATTAAAATCTCATATTTACACTTCCCAGGTTCATCCCTCCAGCACTCCGAACTCAACAACACAAGCCACACCCGACCGCTAGGAGCGCCGCACTTCATGTTCTCGTCCAATGAACCACCAGCGCTGGGGCGAAGTATCATTTGTTCTTGTGTTGGTTGACCCTGTGTCTGAGTCACACACGTAAATAAAAGTATAACTTCCGTTCTGTGCTTGCAACAGGAATTCCGTAAAATATTTGAAAACCTGACTTTCGAGCCCTTTCCGTTGAAATCAACCCTTCATCGGGCATTGCTTCCCCCCACAGTTCACTGTACGTTGCTTCTGTTGTCATCGGCAACGAGCTCCTGGTTGCAAATGATCCGTTTAAAATGAGAAATCTCTGTACATCCCGGAAAAGCCGATTAGCAGCTCTATATTTTGTCAATTGCACACCAGCAGAAAATATTTTATTTACAATTCTACTCAATCAGCGCAAATCAGCGGTAATTACACAGAGCAGTGCAAATAAAAATGGCAGCAAAAAGGATTGTTACATCACACACAAGCATATCGAAAGCGGCGGATGTTTGAGGAAAACACAAAAATTGAAAGAACAACTTAGTTTTTTAATCGGCCAGTCCGCTTGGCGCCCTCCATCTGAAAAAAAGTGAAAATTAGACACAAACATTGATTCTAAGCTTCTTCACCTGGCATGAGCACCTGTGTGGTCAGCCGTTAATACTTTATCACCTTACGCAACTGATGAAGTCATCTCCAACTTTTTGAATGACGAGTTTGCACAATGAACTTTGAGAATGTGATTTAATTCGAAACAGCTTAAACTTGCTCAAAAAACAGGTGCAAGGCATTTTCTGAAGCAGCTGGCCGCCCAGGCATCAGTTATGGCCATGACACCGTTCATGGTGGCTGCAGGCCTTGGTCAGGTGGTCAGGGGCAAGCTTGAGGTAACTAAACTACGCGAGCCTGAGGATCGGTTGCGGCTACACTTGGTGGCGCTATCACATCGTTCATTTCATGGCATACTTTTGACGATTAAAACCAAAACACGCGTCCCCCTCCAAATCGGCACAGCAAACCAACATTTTGAACCATGGCGGTCATTTCGGTGAAAGCAACTTTTAAATTAATATTGCAAAAATTAAGTCGTCTGAAAAAAACAAGCTGCAAAAAGTGTGTTTGAGGCAAATATTAGCAACTTGAGCTATTTTTTGAAAAATTATAACAATGGCCGCTGAACTATCTCTTCTATGGTCCTGCAACGACAACAGCTACAACCATGTCACAAGATATCCACCAAATAACTGGATGATTCTTCGGAATGTGCGAACTTTTCCACAATTGCTTCAAACAAACTCTTGAATAAATTCAACACCCACCGACGATGAAGTAAGTATGAAACAGAAATGTACGTCAGTGCGGATCACAAGGAACTCACCGGGTTGTTTTTTGTTCCAGGTCTGGTTGTTTTTCTTTCATCTTTTCCTTGAAATAAAATGTTACAGAATGAAACACGACTTCGTGCAATGAGCATGATGTACCTGGTAATTATAAAGCGCATTGCTCATTCAGCGCACGCGATGGCACCAACAGAACTTAAATCAGGGGTCTCAAACATAAGACCCGCGGGCCGCATGTGGCCCACGAGAGTATTTCGTGCGGCCCGCGATGTTTTTTGGAATTTTGAAATAATTAACATTCAAGGTATTTAGGTTACTCATCTGTGTTTAAGTGCTCGGCCAGCGAGTGATCAAGTCCCTTCTAATCGAACGTAGATACTTCTAGAAATGATTTGTCTGTAACTCACGATACCTTTCGCAGGAAATAAGATGTAAAAGCTGTTTCTAGCGAGTTCCGGTACCGCACTTATTGGGTCAGCGTCATAACGCGACTCTCGGGTTACTTTATAAGTCCTCATTTGGTCCTCGGAGTAATTTGAGTTTGAGACTGCTGAAATGTCTGGAACAATATCTGCGTTTCGCAACAAACAGTTGTTGCCGGGAAATGACGAAGCGCTTCCCTGCAAAGCTCGCCACAGTTCCAGGCCAACAAGAAGTCAAAGCCTTTTCAACGCAAACTGCCGATGAGCGTGGATGGATTTGGTCAAACCCCCTAAAACAGTGGTTCTTAAACGGGGGGCACGCCTCCCCAACATGGAAGGTGTGATCAATCAATGTAACAAAAAAACATTTGCTTTTACAACTTAAACTCAGGGAGGCTTTCAACAAAGGACAATTACTCAAGGGGGGCGTGGTAGAAAAAAGGTTGAGAGCCATTGCCCTAAAAATAGTGTGGCGCTATGTTTAGAACAGAACTTAAATTTTATTTCGAACTATTTCTCGAAACTATCAACATCGCTGTTTTGATGTATGAGTTTTGGTGTAAAGTGCTTGGAACTGACAGCCCTGCAAACCTGATCAGAATTATGATGTCACAAAAGCGTGGCACTGCCAATAACCAACCTGAATTAACGGGAGAAGTCACGGTCCGATGCCTCCGCTTCAGGCGCCACGCATTGGTCGGCGTGTTCTTGATGTCAAACGTCACGCTCTCCCTTCGTTGGGTTGGTGGACTCCTCTGTAACAAAACTTGCTTGAACAGGGAGAAAACTTAAGACAACAGAACTAAGTGATGTTTAAACGCATGACTTCTTTCAACTGTCACATATAAATACAGTAACGGTGTTCCGATCGGCACAAGTAGTAAACAAGTTGAAGCATTGCCGGGTCTGAGGGGGGGGGGACTACAGTAACAACTGTAAATGCATGCACGAACTCGCGAAAGAGAAAAAGGTGGCGGGTGTCACGTGACTTCAATCAAAACAACACGATAAAAAGCAATGCAGCCAAGCATGACCATACACAAGTAAGTGTAACCACACACACATGTTCCATGTGTAACCGCACACACATGCTGCATTATGTCTTGGAAGAGTTCGAAGATCTTTCATTCGAAACACTTGCGTGGAGTCGACGAAATTTGTTCAGTTCTTCTAATTTATTTTCTGAATGCAAACATGAGTTTCTAGCAGGGCTCTCCGCACCTCAGTTCTTTTCCTGAGATGCAGTTTCTGACATAACACAACCGTCATTTCTTATCTTCAACGCATACACAGCTTCGTTTAGTTATTTTTAATTGTTCAGTTGCGACCACAGCACGGGCCTCTATATACAACTCCAGCCGATATCAAAGGGACGCAGATGCATAAACGTAGCCAGGCCCCCCCAAATTTTTGGAAAATATAATCATTTTGTGCTTTGAGAGGCGTTTTTCCAAACAAAATAGTGTTATTCGCCTAAAATCTAAATCCTAAATTCTAGCATGCTAGCTGATTGCTACGCAACAATATGAGATTGCTACGCAACAAACTGCTGCCAGAGATAGTCGGCTTTTTTTGATATGACTGCTACCAGAGATAGTCGGCTTTTTTTGATATGACTGCTGCCAGAGATAGTCGGCTTTTTTTGATATGACTGCTGCCAGAGATAGTCGGCTTTTTCTGATATGACTGCTGCCAGAGATAGTCGGCTTTTTCTGATATGACTGCTGCCAGAGATAGTCGGCTTTTTTTGATATGACTGCTGCCAGAGATAGTCGGCTTTTTCTGATATGACTGCTGCCAGAGATAGTGGGCTTTTTTTGATATGACTGCTACCAGAGATAGTGGACTTTTTTTGGTTTCATTTGGCCAACAAATGGGTTATGACGCAAAGTTCGACCAAAATCACAACAATTTTTCGAACTCACTTGTGAGTGGAGATGACAGCGGCAACCGATGCCGTCTGCATTGAGGCTCTTATTTCCTTGCATTGACGAAAATGTGTTAGTGAAATCTGTGATACTGATGCTGTACTTACAATACCCGCTGTGGTGCGACAATAAAGAACTTTGTCACGAACTTGTGATCTCACCAATACTTTGTTCGCTCAAACGAATAATTTGAAAATCTTTGATCTGAAGTTCATTTACGAATGAACAAAATTTTCAACTAAAAATTGTTTGGATAACATCAAGAAATTTTGACCAACCTTTCAAAACTTTGTTGGAATATCAAGATATAGTTTAACTTTTGAGAAAAACATAGTAGCTCCTGGCATTCTGATATTGCGCCGCGACACTGTACTAACATAACATTTCTTGACAACCAGGAAGATGAGAAACATTGTGACATCAGATAGAGAACAGGTGCGGGGAAGGAGCAGGACGTGTTGGAATCCGATTGATAATGATGTTATGATGCACACTGCAGATATTGTAATGCATGCCAACTCACTTGGTAAACCTTCAAGCCATGTTTCCTGTGCAACGAATTTGACGAATGCTGGGCCAGCGGTCGACTTGTTACCCTCGTGCATTGTTTCTTGAATAAACAAAACACTGCCTTCTCAGTTGACGGCGAACTTGCCAGCAAACATTTCGATGAGTGCTCAGCCTTGCAGCGTGGGGTTCACAGGTGCTGTGAACCCCCATGTGTGGGGGTTGGCCCCAGCACCCGTTTACAAGCGGCTATATCCCCAGCATTTACAACATGATTTTAAGGGGAGTATTTCCCAGTTGAAGTAATTTTCTGAAGCATTAGGCCAAACTAACGGTCTAAATTTACGTGCACATTTTCTAAAAAATTTTGTGAAAGGAACAGTTTGGACAACGAAGCCTCAATTCGACTTTTTAACGAAGGTGCAACACTGTTACTTAATCTGCAGAAAAGTGAAGAAGAGAGTGACAAGAGCAAATTAAAAGCATTTTCAACGCAAATCCACTGCCGTGAAATGAACACATTGTGAGATGACGACACACTGCACATTACAAGTGCAAACGGCAGTTGTGTGTTGTGATAATACTGGCATCAAAAATAAAATACCTTAGAAGCAGTTGTGTTCAGACAGGGCGAGGCTTCGGAATGCTTTTTGCGCTTGTAGTGATGTGAGTTGCAGCCCTGGCTGCTTGAGCCCAGCAATGCCTGTGGTCGTGATGGTGACCGGTAACCGGACAGACCGTGAACCGCTGGATATAAACAAGTAAGTGACGTTGTCGCACAACGAAGAGCAACACACAATCGCAGGGATGAGAATCTTACTTTTTGACAACCTAACTGGATTTGCGTTTTCTTTCTGTGAGAGCTTCTCCAGGTTTATTCGTTTCAAAGTATCCTCTACTCTTCCCGTTCTTACAGCTTCATCACATTTTCTTGGCGTCTCCCCCTGCAACACAAGAAAGCATGTTGTGTTTGCAACTTGTCAAGCCAGGGGCACGTCAGACAATTCTGTGGCAGGACTGGTGAGGCGGTGGGTTTAAGTTTGAAACGGCTGCGCTCACTTTTCTTGTTCATTCTCTACAGAAATTGCTGAAAAACAAATTGACACAAAATTCAGTTAAGTTTATTCAAAGGTTTAATCACTGGCTTTAGGAAAGCAAATAGTTTGGCTCTTAATCGTTGGAGATGAACCATGAATTTGGGGATTAATCAATAGTCACCACTTCAGCAATAAGTAGTTGGTGCACACAGCTTTTCCTACATACTGCAGTGCTGAGCTAATGATAAACAGTGGCTAGTGTCCTGTCCACTATGTTATCTTTTCAATGCAGTGTGTTGTGGACTGCAGTGATGCCACACTGCATGTGAAGTATTGCACTGCAATGCATTTTGTGTCAACTCCAACAACATGAAAACATAGCTATTTTGGATAGATATTTGTAAAATTTAGTGAAGTCGGCATCGTTTGCCTTTTAGGCTTTGGTGTCATATTCGACATTTTGGTAAAGGGCGGGGTAGAAAAATGTTGGTAAACCTAGTGTTAAGATTTTAGAGGTGGCACGCTCTCGTAACTTGTGTACCTGTAACGAATGGATGACAAACTAAACACTTGCAAATAATAAACCAACAGGGTGGTTTGATGCGCGAAAGAAGATTTCCAAAGAAGAGAAGACAAGCTTCTGATTACCTGGGTCTCCACAGGATATGACGACTTCAAATGACTGCGTTGCTTTGCGTTTCTTTGCTGGAGTTCTGCCACCCTGTCCAGTGTGCAGGAACGGAAGGGAACTTCAGGGGAACTTTCCCATAAAGTCGATGAAACCGGAGCTTCATCAGGTTCTTCCAACATCGGGAGAACAGCTTTACGAGACAGCAGCAAAAGATTAGTAGCTCGATGCAATGAACATCTCACGGAAAATTTGTTCACTGTTTGGCCAGCATGCTGTTTGATTGCATGTCACCCAAGTCGTTACATAATTGCCATAGTTCGCACTTGTTAGGTTTTGTGTCTGGTGTCACGTGAGGTTTCCATCTTAGTAAGCTGGGATTATTTTCCGGAAAAATGTCGCTGTCTGATGGAAGTGGCGCTGGCTATGTTTTCAGCATTTGGACCCATTTACTTATGTGAATAGATATTTTTACACAGTAAGTTTATTCTTAGTCTTCATTGCAGCCTGCTACTTGTTTTTTATTACATCATACAAGAATGTGTTGCAAAAGAAACTGAACTCTTTATTTGTGAAGCCCGCCATACTTTCGCTATAACAGGTTTTGATAATTTTAAGCGTTGGCAAAATTAAGGCGAACGTTTGGCGAAAGTGTGTGGGGGGGACAAATTTTGCAATAAAACCTATTTGTACATTTTTTAAAACCTGGCAACTTTATTTATAGTACGTGCTTGGTGAACAATCCGAACGGTCATAGAAAAGTACTTCTTTCTTTCAGATGCACCAAAATTAGCTGTATCATAAATATAGCGATATATGTGGTGGTGACTGGCCAGAAATTACAGATATTCTTTAATTCGAATTTATAGTTGACTGGGAAAAACGTTGTTGGCAAGTTTGTAGCCGAAAAACATGTATGAAACTACTGACTCACCAATGTATCACACAATCATGACTTTGCTAACGTCCGTAAATTATTTGTTTAGAATTTCGACTAATTTATTCAACTCTGCTAAATATTAATGCTACTTACTGCAATGCACGTAAACAAGTTTTTTCAAACAAATAAAACGGTCATTTTCTTGCAAAACACATCCATACGAGTAAACTTAGCAAAACATTGTGAAGCAGTTGGCAACAAAAATAAATTGTATTTTTACCTTGCACGTTCCACGGGTGCAGTGAGCGATGAGAAAACTCAGATGGGAAGATTGTAGCTCGCCTACTGCTGCCATTTGCGGGCTCTAAACAGTGCTGAGTGCTTCCTGTGGTATCTTTAACATCTACACGAAAGAAATAAACCATTTTCCAAGGAAATCCAAAACTACATATAATCGGCAGTACCTGCCTGCAGGTTTAAAGCAGATCTACAAAAGAATAACAAAATAACATCAAAATTGGTCAGTATTGTTGTCGCAAGGGGCTGAACCGAACAACTCTCTGCTGTTCAGTGTTCGGCGCTTTCCAACAGCCTGGTGTTTTTCATATCTGAAGGATTACGTCCTGGTGCTTGAGCCGCGTCACACACACTACAATTCATAAAATAGCATGTGAGGCAGTTGTTATAGATACTACAGGCAAAACTGTTCAGTGTTCTGTGAGGAGCAAATAGTAAATTATTTGTTCCCAACTGATGGAACTCAATCATCTGATCACCTGTATTCTTTACATGCTGAAAAAGTTTCGCAACGCGCCACTAAAAATGGAAAATTTGGATTGTGCAAACGAGTAAGCAATTTCACAATTAAACATTAGTGTTTTTTAAAAAAATCAGAAAAAATCCTTTGTGTGAAGGCACTGACGTTGATGGAATAAACGCATCGCTTTCATGCTCCTACGCCAGCTCAGATTTTTCACGTAAATAGTGTGACAGCAACTCCGGGCAGACCTGAAAACAATGATGTACCATGGTACTTATGCCGTGGTACATCCTCCAGTGCACTGTGCACCCACCAACATGCTACGCCTTCTAATTTCTACAACTCTGGAAGTATTTATGGAGGTATATCGTGTCCGAGAAATATTTAAAACCCTTTAACGACCGCAAAAGCCAATAGATGGGCTCGTACGTTTTTGGTTATAACTCGCCAGCTGCTGCAGCTAGAGAGGTGTTCGAACCCTCTACGAATTCAGCAAGTCGCTAGTAGTTCCGAGTCTAAAATTTTTTTTCAGTTTTGGGTTCTCTTGGGGGGGGCGTCACAAGTGGGGTGTTTTCGCGTTTTTATGGCCTACTTTACCCGGCCCTGGACGCCCATCGAATGGGCCCACGTTTTGGGCCAAATATTTTTACGGAACTAAGCTATCTTACGAGTCTTTAGAGCCCTTGATTGGCTTTCTAGCATATCTGGATGAAAAATTATGCCACAAAAAACAAAAAATAGTCAAAAATGCTACCCCTAAAAAAAGTAACCAGGGTGGAATAACACCCCTTATGGATATGGCCACAACTCGCTGTTAGAATAGGCTAGAGAGCTGTTCAAACCCTCTAAAGATTCGTGAAGACTAGTAGTCTAGACTGAAAAAAAAAATTTTTTCAGCTTGAGATCACGGGTTTTTTGTTAATGTTTGCATATTCAGAGGTTGTTCATGCCTATTTCTATACATTGGGATAATGACGTCACTTCCGGGGAGTCGAACCATCCATCAGATTTGGTGACTCGAAGTTTTTTTGGATTCTAGGCTTCAATACGAGTCTTTAGAGGTTTGATGGACTTTCTAGCATTTCTGGTTCAAAAGTTATGGCCAAACTGCCGGGTTTTAATTAGGGAGATCCCCTGAAATTACTCAGCCATGTCCACAACTATTTGGGGCCTTCTGGCTACCCTTTTTCTAACCCCACCCACCGAAAACC
>Ga0210059_1017657_pt1 | contig 10138 bp, 7 predicted proteins | sample Ectturendosymbi2_FD_188042 | JGI IMG/M metagenome (GOLD analysis project Ga0210059, IMG submission 188042) | Ecteinascidia turbinata endosymbiont from Florida, USA - Sample 2 (SPAdes) (version 2) | ecosystem: Host-associated > Tunicates > Ascidians > Unclassified | place: Key West, Florida...
ACTGCTCCTTTAAGGACCGCAAAGAACACTTCGATAGCTTATGGCGGCCATTTTGCTCACAACTTTTTCAAGTTGTCAGGAAGTGAAACCGCAAAAGCAGAGGCAGGTGCTTCGTTTCATTTCAGCGCGACTTGCATTCAGAACAACTGATCATTCCGGTCTGCCCAAAAACTACGTGGATCCTTCGGATCGCATGACGACAGCATTAGCAAAATTACGAGGCAAAAAAGCATTCACAGAAAACGTTAATTGATTTATGTTTTTTTTTTTCAATATATGTTGTTTTGATGAACGTCGGAGTTGACAAAACACTCCTCTGTCATACTTATGCACCAACACAGTGGTTTAAAAAATGAACAAGTTAAAATTGCAGTCAGCCATTTGTTAGCAGAACAGTATTTGCATCAAACGAATTGGTTTGAGGTCGGTCGAAATTCCAAACAAGAAACCAGATCGCACCTTGCACACGTAAAGAACAACTCCATGCAGTGGTGGTTTTTCGACAGAGGCATCAGCCATGACTTCGTTTGTCGTTCCTGCAGGTTCATCAGCTTCACTGTCGCACTCTTTAAGAACGGCAAAAGTAGATCATTCTCAATTGAAACGCAAATGCGATTGAGCAAATCATTATAAATAAGGTACATTATATTTCAGTCAGCCATTACAGTAAGACGTTCGTTCTATGTAGTGGTAATAAATTCCTGCACGTTTCGGGTGCGAAAATAATTGAAACTTGTTTTTTTTGTTGAATTTCCGATTCCAAGGCGATCAGTACAAAATTAAAACTTTTCCTCCGAATCTCGAAAATTGGCCAACAAAAAGTTGAGCATGCGGATGATTTTATTTTAGAAAAAAATTAGCTGAACGCAGATTCAGCCTTCCTAAGTGTGCAGCATACCAGCAAAGGAAACGAAACTGACCAGTTAGCCGTGTTTCATCTGCTGTGGGTTCCCCCTTCTCGACACTGGCACCATCAACGGTAACGCTTTCGTTGTCGTTGTCGCGTTCTTCGCGCTCAGCTTTCCGGAACTGTTTGTCCAGGTTAGTCATGACTTCGGCGCCGATCGTAGGGTTGTCGCGGAGCGCGTCGGCGAGAAATCGTTCAACGAACTCACTTAGCGGCTGCACGCAGAACATGCAAGGCAGTGCAGACAAGAGTCAACGAGGTTCTTAATGCAAAAACAGACAAAAGTAATTCTTATTTTCTTCGCACTTATTTTAAAATCGTACACTTGACCTCAACAAATGGAAGCTGCAGCAAACCAGAAAGAATACCACCGTTCATTTTTAGCAGCATACCGTTTCAGGGTTCTTCTTCATTGCTTCCTTCATGGCTTGCTGATCGCGCACAGGAGTCTTCAGCATGGCGAACACGTCGTCGAGGTCGAACGAAATATTCGGGTTGCTGCCTTTCGTCATGAACTTGCTCGGCGTTTCAACGTTCATTCGTAAAAACTGCGGTCAATGCAGAACGCTTAATATTAATGCGCTGGAAAACATATACTACAAAAGGGGAAGGGCAAACCTTTCAGTGCAAGTGCCATATTGAAAAATTCACGACTTCTACTTGGAGTCCCATCGTGCAACAAACAAAAAAATTTGATATCTACAACTGCAAAAAATTGTTTTTGTCGCGTTCCTTCGTTAACTTCCTTTTGTCCGGTTTCTTTGTACACATGAAGTTTTTAAACGCAGTTTGCTGTTGCTTTAAAATTTCTACCAGATCAGTTGTTTTCTTTTGCAGTTCTTGCTTTGATAAATTGTTTCCAGAGTTTGCTTGGTTGATCTGAAGTTCCGTTTCGAATTTTATTTCCTCGATCGCTGCAAGTTTTTACTGAACACTGTCTTGAGCATGCGCGTTAAAAACTAGCGGTGAAGTCACCAGACTCGTTTCAACGTCTGCTTTGGTGACTCGGTCTCTGTCTCAAAGAGCCAAGTCTCGATCTCAAAGTCTTCTTCTTCATCGTTTGAGCCAGTTGTTGAAATCCACTGTTAGGCCGGTCTAGATCTCGGGGCAGTCCATGGGGAGGTTGTTAGATTGGACATTGGAGGACAACTTGGTCAACGGTCTATTCTTCTGCGCCACACTCACAGGCCTCAGAAGGGGCCATACCCCATTTGTGTAGGCACGAGCGAAAACGTCCGACAACGGTGCGGAGGTGGACCCACGCTGTTGTCAAACTCTTGTCTCGAGACTACAGCAATACGCACTTGGACATAACATTACGCCATAAATAACAGTTCAAACTTTCCAAGGAAAAGCGTTTGTTTAAGCGTAAAGCTCAAGCAGCTCAATTTGTGCACGGTTGCGTTCAGAGCTTCGGGTAAGAAGGGAAACGTTGGCAAAACTGCATGATATTCAATCACCGCGGGGTGCTGATGGTCTTTTCATTTGTCATGCGCGAAAAGTTCGGAAGATATCAAATAAAACCTGGCGACAGACCTGGTGGCACCAGACAAGATTTTCAGTTTAATCTTGCCGCATGGAAAACAAAAATCACTCAACTTTGTTTTCCAAGTAAAATAAATGGAAGCACGTAACAGCTAGTCGACAAATTTTAGGTCCATAGTTTCGGTTCCTGACATTCAGGTCAAGGTTTCAGTTATTTTAACAAAGATTCAGTCTCAAAGTTTGAACGAATTCTCAGTTTGACAGGTTAAGGCCTCCGCTAAATATCACTGGATCAAAGATAGGGCTTAACTCCAACGTCACGTGGCAAATATCTTCCAATCAACTGTTTGACAAACACGACTTTCGCATTTTAGATAGTTTGGAAGAAATCATCGAGTAAATTTTGTCAGATAATAATAGTTAGTCACAGACGACTTTCATTGCTGACTATCGAAAGAACCACGCAACGAACTACATACTGTACGACAAATAACATGATGTTTCCAGTGCATGCGTTCAGCTTCAATCAATATTTAATTCAGTGAGACCCAAAAACGACGTCTACAATGGATCAAAGAAACCAACTTTAATATATTCTCTCCGTGCTTGTCTCCAAATAAAACAATAATATGCTTTGTTTTCGACAAACCGTAGTTTAGCCACCCATTTCCTACACCTATTCGACAGTAAAACATAGGCCAGCTGTTGCATCACCGCTACAAAGCGTTCGTTACACACGAAGACGGCCTTCAACCCCAACGACGAGTTCCACAAAACTGCAAACACACACATCGTCCAATCTTTCAAAAATTACCAGAATCGAACGCGAAATCTACACCAGGCTGGTACAGCAGCTCGTCTCCTTCGGAAAACACATAAATGTAGAAACAATTCCTTGCAGAAAAAAAAGACTAAGCATCAATTCAAACACGCCGGTGGTAGCCACACATTACGCGTGCGAATGTCGAGGGCCACTCACTCTCTCACGTAGCGGCGTCTCCTTTCGCTGCATCTTGACTTTTCGTGCCTCAGCTCGAGCTTCCAGCTTTTTTCGTATGGGCTCCACAACACTCGGGGGTCGAGGTATGGGGGGAAATTCCAAATCTGCCGACTGCCTTCTGGTTTCAATGCCGGGATAAATTGAATCTGCAGCCGAAACAAAACGGTCATCGGTCGAAGCAACTGCTGGGGAAAACGCTGAACAGCCCAACTCTTCAACTTCTCAGTCACAACCAAGGTTTAGCATGAATAGCAAACACTGTACCTGGTTACAGTGCCATGAGGGCCAACGTAATAAAAACCTGAATCGCAGTAGCAATCAAAAAGATATTCACTGCCATAATTTCGTGCTACTCATATCAGGCGTAAAAGAAAGCCTACAATATGTTTCCTACATATTTGGAGAAACTGCCTGCATATTTTTGGGAGCCACCATGAAAAGTTTGTGATATTTGGTAACCCTGCAGAATGAAATTTTTTTATGTAAACAACTGGAATACTAGTCTTTCAATACTTTGCAAAACAGTCCTTAAGGACAATTTAACCGTTGTCTCTCGCTCCGTTTGTTGACATCACGAACTTAATTGTTATATTTTGAGGTAACATTACTGACAAATTATGTGACAAGTTATAAGAGCACTGCTTCTGCATGCAACCCGTATCAATTGAAGTTAGGTCGCCAACACAAAAATGCAGGACGCCTTCAATCTCGCTTCGAGGTAAAAGTATGAAGATATACCGAAATAAAAGCCATGGTGCAGACGGGTGGGGGGTAAATGATGAAAGCATCCAAACCTCCGTCTGTAAAGACACAAGACACTTCAACCGCGGCACGCTCCAACTGATTCACCTGCAAGGGCAGTCTTTACTGAGACGTCGCCCGACTTCGTTTCATTCACCAACTCCGGTGCATGGGTCAAGCTCGGCTTTGGCGCGTCAACAGAGAAGTCCCCCTCATCAAGTTTCTTGCCACGTCGCGCGCATTCGTAGACCCATCTGCAGTAAAGCAACATGCATGAGTTGATGGCGAGATTCCAGGTCGTTGTTTCGTGCAACCGTCCGCGAGTTTTCACCAGCTTTTCCCAACAAGGAGCGTGACAATACTTTCACAAATTTATGAGACTGAGTACGGAAGTGAAATTTAAAACCGCTTGCGTCTCTTTCGAGTAACTGCGCCCACGGCTGACCTGCATTTGAACTTCACTTCCTTTTCCCAGTAAAAGTTACAAAAAATAGGTGTTTTGGCAGTGTACGTAGTCAGTAACGGTGTGTCGTACGACTTTTTGACAATCGAGGTGGCACGTGGAACAATTAAAGTTGAGGAACACTGCCGTGTATAGTTTGGGTAACTCTAGAAAAGCGCGGTTTTATAGAAAAGGAACGGCTTCAGAACACGATCAACAGCGGCTGCTGTTGTTAACTTGTACAAACTCGGAATTCATCGGGTTTCGTTGCAAAACAAGAGAAGACAGAATGATTTCAAGGACAACCAACTTTCATTATCATCTCAACTCAATGTTCGATAAAGAAGTGTGACCCTTGCGTCCACAGGTTGACAGACAAGTGTTGCTAAAAACACTACATCACTACTTTGCCTGAAGAGATCTCCGATAAAAAGAAACAGGTTCAACAGCAAAACAGACTGACTCCGCAGTTATAGTCGGTATTCCCCATTTCTTGCATCCGACGTATTTGTCACCCTCTGGTGCCAACACAACAAGATGAGTGGTTCGTTTCAAGCCATCGCTCAGTAGGTCTTTCCGGGCGACGTTGTCTTGGTACATTCCACCTGAAATTTAACACACCATCAACGACTGACGTCTTGTGAATGAAAAAAGTGGTTTCAGCTCCCAAACCTACAAGCTGCGGTAAACAGATGCAGCTATAATTTTAATAGCGCAAAGCTGTTCACCAACTTGAAAACCGCCCCACTGCAAAAAACAGCAGTACAAATCACAGGTGACAGTTGATGTGTCTTCGCACAGAATCCGGTTTGCGCGTCCGAACGTTTGCGGTTGACGATCAGTTATGAGAAACGGCTTACGCATTGCAGAGTACTATCACAGGAGTGGGCGTTTTCCCTTGTGGAGCTAGTTCTGCTGTATGCACTGAACTGCTGTTAACAATCCTTCACTGTTTTGTGTTGGAAAAATTCATGAAAAATGCATACCTGTTAGTGTTTCGTTGCATCAGCAAGTGTGTTGCAAGTGTGCTGTTTGCCAAATAAAGTGGACAATTTCATTTAACTGAATGAGCAAGCAGATGAAAACGCCCAATACACGATCTTTGTAAGTAGCTGATATTCTTAAAATTGTTTCTGACCAGACAGTGTTGCCAGGTTGGCCTTTTTTAGTGTAAATTTCAGAAAGCTGGCCTCGTTTCAAGTTGGTTGGCCTAAAACATTTTATTTGGCTTTTTTGACCTCATCTCAAGTTAGTTGGCTTTAAAAATTCTTTGGCTGTTTTTGGCATTTTTACGCTGAAAAAGTTTCCTCTGAAGAAAAATATTACTATTCCATTTTTTCGGCAACACATTTGCAACCTTTTTTGTAATAAATGCTATATTAGACCGACGCCCACGTACCCAAGTAATGAGATCCAGTACAAGCAAGGGCAAGCAAGACTTGGTCTTATTTTCAAATAAAATTTCCAATGATATTCTTGTAATTTAGATGTTTTTTGTGCCAAAGGAATAGCAATACCACAGACAAGGCTTGGCCTTTTTCTGGTCTCTTTTTAGTAACGTTTGACTTTTTATTGAAATTTTAATCTGGCAACCGTGCTTCACACTCAGCACACATTTCGGTTGTCTGTGGGTGTAAAGATCTAAGCACTCTCACCTATTAATTAGTTCAAGACAATTTGAAAGCTTCACAATGCTGCTAGACTGGCATAAACACAAAAAACTTTTTCACCTGTTCAAAGTTACATTCAGTGTCACGTTGGTCAGAAGTCGGACTTTAAGCCGTAACCGGATTCTGTGTGAAGACACCTTTGCCACAGCAACGGACTTGCCTACAAACCCACGAACCTAATTCATCCATCAGGGAAACAAGATGGCTCCGTTCCGGCTCCTGGTATTTGCTCAGGCAGAGAACGCACCCGGCCAGCGGTTGAACGTCATCGGGAATAGCGAATGGAGCGCACATTGGATGCGAGTCTAGTTCCACAAGTCTTCCTTCGGAGACACAGTAATCCTGGTGAACGCAAAGCATCCGCTTGAAGCAAGAGACGGAAAATAGGAACATCACACGAGAATCTGCTGCAAAAAGTTTTATCTCAAAATCCGGCTTATCTTAAAGCGTGAACAGGGATACCATCGAAGGTGGTCACTTCTTTCGCTCATACAATTCCCCTCGCAGTGTAGTTGGAAATGTTTGTATTCAAATGTATTCAAACTGGCACACGGCTGGTTGCTCTTAACCGAACATTTCCGACCGCATCTACTAAGGACTTTGAAGCCGCTACGAGGTCTTAAAAATCAAGGAAATTCTTGCCGTAGTTACGTTGCAGGAGATTGTGACATGATAATAACTGTAAAGCATGTTGGATAGTGTGACTGCGTTAGAACGTTTCTAACGTCACAATAGCTGCGGGATTGCCCGACCAGGAGGAACGTGCGTAGCGATTTGACTTGAATCAACAAAAATCAGTTAAAAACAGTTTTCAAAGCACTTGAACACAAATTTGTTCGACACTTTAAGCACCTCGTAGTGTCACAAGCATGGTACTGAAACTTGCTGTAGCCTACTGAGACAATGATATTTAATATACCCTTCAAGTTTGGAAATTCATGTCAATTTTTTGGCGAAACTGCCTTTAAAAACACATACAAAAAGCCACTCGCTGCGTTAACTACAGTTTTATTCAAAGAGCATCTGCATTTCAAGCTCAGCCAATGATTAAACGCCAGGCCAGCTTTGGCGTTCTATCACTATTATGAATAGTAACATCAAAGCATTGTACATGGTGAGTGTGCTTTGGGTTACGCATCGACAACCACACCGGACTGACAACAGAGTATGGACAAACCTACTCCAGCGGAATGTTAGGTCTAACATTCTTCCGGGTTCTTCCAATCTACCCGAAACACCATAATTTGTTTGCTGGGCGCAGTTGCGTTCATGCCTTGTTATGACTGAAAATGCGCTCCGTGGTTCGATGAATTCAACATTCCGAACAACGCCGAATCGCAAATATTCGGTGAATCAGTTTCAGACATGGAAGTTGCTGCTTAACATTTGCGCTTATATATTGTTATTATTATTTTTTGAATATTTTCGCACTCCGACGCTCATCAAAACGATACCGCAAGAAAGTGCAAATAGCGTACATGGTCGAAACTGACACGTACCACGTTATGCAATGGATGAGGAGAAAAACACTGATGATCTTGATTTATCTTACTTCAGTGATAGTCGGCGAGCTTGGGCAACACTTTGCAGAGCATTTAGAAGGACGAAAACATTAACTATAACAACCCTGGTGTCAGTCACAGTGTGAATTGCACCAGTGTCATAAAAGCACTGTCGCGTCCTCACTCACTATCCAAAAATCGGTGACAATGTTCTCCACAGTTCCTTTCACTGGACAGCCGGCGATGGGAACAACAGCGTAGTCCGCAACTCGCTTGCTATACGAAGGTAAAACGCGTCCTTCCATTGCCTGCCACAGCAAACAAATACTTTGTTCAGACGCCAATCAAGACTAAGAGAGAGTGTGCCAAAAGCAATTTGCGACGGAATACGAAACGGTCGTAGATTTCTAATGTCACTGGTGAATCGTCGATTTTTAAAGGAACATAACTGAACAACTTGCGACGCAACCAAATACAAAAGAACGCCAAAAACAACGACATTATGCCGATTAAGTTAAACGGGACTGCACCACGCGCATGCGCAATGGTTCGGGGGTGGAAGTGGCGCCGATTAGAACCTCGCGAACGACTGAACTGACTTTGCGTGGTGACATTGAATCGCGTCTCAGTAAAACGCGACCAACAATGTGCATTTGAGCTTGACAATTTTATCCTCATAAATCCGTTGTTCTTACACCAGGAAACTAAGAATGATAATGCAATGCCATGTGTGGCAAAGTTACTAAAGTTCTATCTTACTTCGATTTTTTCAACAATACATTTCGTCGTCTCTTCATCGTCGAAGCCACAGACTCTGAAGCTCTTCCCGCGATATAAAGCCCATCTTCCGCTGTCGTTCTGGGAATCGTATGGCTTCGGATCCGGCTCGAAAACCGATTCGTCATCGCGATCATGCTCTTTTAAAGTCGCCTCTGTAAAAGTAAAAAGATGCGAATGTGCTGTGCTCATGACAAATCTCGCTTTTCCAATAAAAGTGTGCATTTAAGGGCATGACAACCACAGACAGAAGTTCAAACGCGGCAGACATTGCTGTCTACTGGAGAAGCAGGGATGCGATATCTCGATGCTGCATTGCCCGCTTCTCATATGAAAGGGTAGGCGATCAGAACACGGCCAGTGAGCAGCTAACAGTAGCGCTCATCGGGCAAGGGACGTTTTGCAGTGATCAAATGACACTGGAAGAAATCAATTTCCGCTCTGCTACAGTAAACAAAGTTTCAAGACAGTCGACACTTCTTTTCCCTATAAAAAGCAAAAACAAGCACCCAAAGCTTGTTCTCGCAACGAACTACTATTCTTCGAAAAGCAAATGGCTTCTTTAACAAGACTTGGTTTTGCTATTGAACGTGACAACAGATCAGAAATAAGACGATAGCTTGGAGTACCTGGGACCTCGAAATTTCTCAGAAGAGTGGTGTCCCCATCTCCTCCCGTCACGTGCTGGGTATCCGCATCGTCACCAGCACCAGCAGGCATGTATTGCGACAACACATCACGCATGTGGGAGAATCCCGGTTCAGCAGTGACGTTATTTTCCGCTTGAGTGTTTTCGCCATCCTGAGGCAATCTGAGCATTTCACAACACTGCGAATGATGTTCAAAGCAACAAGCCAGCTCGATCAATTTCGCTGTGTTCATTCCAGGCAACGATAAATGTGCGCAGAGGAAATTGATGGCATTCGGCTCCTAACTAATGAACGCTAAGCTTGAAAAGTCGTGGCAGCGGTCCAAGGCAATAAACCATGTTTTTTCCGCGTTCGAAACTGAGGAAGACGGTTTTGGTCAGAAATCCGCGGTCGCATGGCGCGATGAACAACCACTGTTGATCACTTCAGGCTACAACTGGTGCGGTAGCCCGACTCTAAATGAAAGTTTTTTACAAAACGGTTGAGAAACGTCATGTAGAAATAATGAACAAATACATAACAAACAACAGTCATCTCGCAAAAACGTTTATGGAATTCTTAACACGGACCTTAGCTGATTTTCTAAAAAATATTCTTCGCACCCAAAGATCACCGTTTACAGCGAAGACATCCAAAAAAATCAACGAAAATGCAGAAAATTGACAGTTTTGGGGGCGTTGCAGACGGTGACGTCTACAAAATTAATTTACCTGGCGCTTCGGAGATTATCAGCTGAGTTGTCATTCGTAACATCCTTCAGAGTGCGCTCGAGCTCTTCAGGCTGCGGTGCGACGTCAGTTGCCCAGTATTCTTTTTCTGGTAGAACTTCGGTCCTGGCCAGACAACCGAGCAGCCACTGATATGTGACCACCGACAGGTCTCGCCCTGACAAATATGTTCTTTTGTCACCCCAGGTCGAGCGGATCCTTTTTATAATCGACACAAAAAAAGGATTTTTGCGAGC
>Ga0210059_1017658_pt1 | contig 10137 bp, 4 predicted proteins | sample Ectturendosymbi2_FD_188042 | JGI IMG/M metagenome (GOLD analysis project Ga0210059, IMG submission 188042) | Ecteinascidia turbinata endosymbiont from Florida, USA - Sample 2 (SPAdes) (version 2) | ecosystem: Host-associated > Tunicates > Ascidians > Unclassified | place: Key West, Florida...
AAATGCGACAGCTCGCATAAATGCAAAGCACTGAGTGTGTGTGGATATCGACTGTGGTGAAACAAACTGGATGGCTGTAGCAACACACCACAATGGAATTGATTAACCCCCAAAAAATGTTTACCCCTATCAATTTGTCTTATAAAGTGCACCCAAAAAATAACAGTGGCAGCAACACGTTTTTCAATAAACAATAATATCTGGTACGACTGACCTAACTTCCTGTTATGATTGAGTCCATGCCATAGTTTTCACAGCTTCATTCACAAGCCCCTTTTAAGATATTCTCTGTGTTAACTTAGCTTTATATGAGGTGATTATATAACACAAACAAGCCATACAGATCTTTATGAAAAATTACAACATTGTGTTATTTCTGATCCTGGAACTAATCTATGATGGTAAAAACAACCATAAAAATCGAGATGTTTTGTTTAAACATCTAAAGAGTAATAGTTAATTCAGTTTCTATAAAAACTTTGCACAACTTTGGGGGCAAGAAGTAACTACCCTTTAGATATCAAACGGGGTATCACAAGTATTGCTGCTGAAGAATTGAAATAATACTTTTTGGTGCAGCATAATTTGACAAATGAAGTTGTTAAGTTACGTTAAGAAAGTGACGTTTAATTTTGATAGAACCACAACTCCAAACATGCTTGGCATTACATGTGGTAGACATGCCAAAGTTGGCATCAGGTCTATTTAACATGTCCTAGTTCACCAAACTAGCAAAAAACTTTACACCTTTAATTTACAAATGTATAAACGCTAATCATTTTTACCATTGCACATTTTAATCAGTATCTCCAAACCCTATATGGTTTTACTGCAAAACAGGGTTAACTCAAAAATAAATAGTTATAGGCTTTGTATTTTAATACAAAACTACATTTCACTATTTATGTATTATTGTTTTCAGCTGTATTATGCATTTGTGTGGCTATATTAGGAAGTCGTTTCCACATGTAACTTTCAGCAAGTTTGAGAAATAGCCTGTAGCCTAGCCAGGAGTTCATCTGCTTTGGTGCTCTTAAGCCAACAACTCAACTCTAGGTAAGCACACTAATATCCAGACATAATAAACTGGTACTGGAGCTTTCTAGCCTGGTACATAGCACATAAAACACTGCAAGAAGCTCTCAAACCTGTTCAGACATGAGATGCAGTTCACTGTAAAGTCCAGTTGTCTTACCTAAATCTGCATTGCCATCAGACCACTTTTGAGGACAGTGAAGTTCAAGCGGTTAAGCCACTAGTAGCCTCTGCATCACTTCAAAGAAATATCTGTCTGGGTGTAGTTATGCACTTGGCTGTTGAAAAGCTCAAATGCAGCTTTTATTTTCTTGTATGTGTACTGTGCATGTGTTAACAGTCATTAAATATCCACAGCAAGACATTTTTATAATATGTTGTGAAAACAAGTTCAGTTACAAATAAAATCGATTGTTGCTTGTGGCATTTACATTTTTCTACAGTAGTTTGTTAGGCTTTCACAGGTCAATTACAAACATTTTTTGTTATGATAAAATTGGCTTTCATGCTGCGAGTTTTAGCAAATACAGCTGTAATAAATACAGTCTCATTGCTAAACTGCTGCAGACACTTCTATGAAAAAAATTATTTTCTACGATTGTATTTTTTCAGGCATATTTTTACACAATCAAGTTTAGGTGCTAAGTCTTGGGTACTAAGTCTTCAACAAACCGATCAATTCTAATCATTCAGGTTTTCACCCATCTTATTCATTTTATATGAATTGAAAGTTATGTTGGCATTAGTGTGAGTATTTTCTTCGCTGAGCATTGAGTTTCTTGGCTGTGAATGGATTCCTTTCAGTAGATAGCAACTAAATTAGCACCAAATACAATTTTCATGGCACATTGCACAACTGATGCTATTAACTGCAGATATACTGCAACTATACCTTGACTGTTGACTGCAGAAGTGAGCAACTGAGAAGAGTTTATTTACCATCAAATTAAAAATGCATAAAAAACTGGAACACTACATCTACACAACTAGTGATATTCCACTAATGCCATCATCTGGAATTATATCTGTAAAGCAGTAAGTAGAAATGGTCAAGCAGCTTGTTTTTCACTGCAAGCCTATCATTTTCAAGCCATTATGAAAGTACAGAGCCGTATGACCATGTGCACATGAAGGGCTATAGCTGTGCATACAGATTGTATAGACTTTATATCAGGGGTTCTTAACCAGGGGTGCACGCACCCCTAAGGGGTGCGAGATCTGTTTGTAGGGGGTGCAGTGCGTGGATGCTGAGTCATTAGGGTTGGTTATGTAACGTAATCAGTAAAGATTTCTCTGCAAGTGGATGAGTCAACTGACGTGTCACACTGTTGTCAGCTTATAGTAGTAGTCTGTTATGTGAAGAACAAGGAAATTGAAGTTTTTTGTTCTGTCAGGCACTGAAAACTACATCGAAAGCCAAAGATGTATTTGATATGATAAAAGACTTTTTCACCAAACACCAACTTCACCTTGACAGGATTGGTTCAATATGCACTGATGGAGCACAAGCCATTCTAGGTAACCATTCAGGGTTTGTAGCATTGCTAAAAAAAGAAATTACTAACTTGAAAATTACCCACTGCTTTCTTCATCACACACTCTTGCAGCAAAAACATTGCCTCCAGACCCAAGAAAAATTTTGGAAATTAGTATGAAAGTTGTGAACATGATTCGTGGCCGTGCTCTGAATCACCGACTGTTTCGATCATTTTGTGAGGAAGTGGGTAAGGAACATACCATGCTTTTGTATCATACCGAAGTACGGTGGTTATCACGTGGTTGTGTGCTATCTCGTCTGTTTGAATTACGGGATGAAATTCAGCAGTTTCTCCGTGAAGCAGGACATGAACTGGCTGAATATTTTGATGATCCTGAATTTGTTCAAGCCTTTGCCTATTTGGCTGATGCGTTCACAGCACTCAATGAGCTCAACCGCTCCTTGCAGGGAAGGGGAATTAGCATTCTGGATGCATGCGAGAAGTTGTCTGCATTTAGAGAAAACCTCTTGCTGTGGATTAGCCGTGTAAAGAAAGGAAACTTGGTAAATTTTTCTTCTCTTGAAGAGACACTCACCGAAGATGCTTCCCTGCATCCACACTTTCTTTCAAAACATCTGCAATTACTATGTATTTCATTTGATGGTTACTTCTCATGTGGAGAGCTGCAAATCTGTGACCACTGGATCCGGCACCCTTTCAGGATGAATTTGGAAGATATTGATGATGACAGTGACATAACCGAAGATCTCATCGATATGAGAAACAACTGTGGAATCCAAATGGAATTTTCCAATGGTAACCTGGAGCACTTTTGGGCTTCTCAAATGGAAACCTATCCTGTATTGGCAGAAAAAGCTCTCGATGTGTTGGTGCCTTTTGCGACAACTTACCTGTGAGAAACAGGATTTTCCTGCCTGCTTCACATTAAATCAAAGACGAGAAATTGATTGGATCCTCAGCACAACATGCGAGTAGCACTCAGCACCAAGATTTGATGCCATCATAAACAGGAAACAACAGCAAAAAAGTCACTGAGCTTGTTGCTTAATCATGATTTCTTCACAACACGCAATGCGTAGTAGGCTAAATGTATGTAAATATTACTGTGGTTTACTTTATTAATGTGAAAGTAATTTTCGTTTTAGTATTGTGTTATTTCGTTGTCACTTATACGAATAAAGATTAAAGAAGCACAATGATTTTGTTTTTTACACATTAGAATTTTTCAGCAATTCTAGAAGAGGGTGCGAGAACTGATTGGTGATTTCAAAGGGGTGCAAAAAAGGAAAAAGGTTAAGAACCACTGCTTTATATACATACACTGATTTGAAATGCTTGCTAAAGAATGTAAGTTTCAGGGTTTTTTGTCTCTCCTGTTAGTGAATGTCAACTTTTATTCTTAATGAACTGTAAACAAAAACTGAGCTTGCAAAATAAATCCTGTCACTCACTAAAGCTATGAAGTTTTATAGTTTTGTGAACAGGTGTCTTACTATCAATTGCCACAACAACTCCTAGTCCACTGTATGACTCATACATACATATATAGCAACCAACATATCTGTACTGCAGGAACATCACAAAATCAAAACCACGGCACGCCCATATCTTTTAATTTGTTAGAGACAAATTTACAAGCAGTTGCAAAGCTTTAAATTTCACATTTAACAGAGCAAACACAAAAGTTATTTAATATTAAAAAACAAGAAAATGAACAAAAGCTATTTCCAAAATATAAATTAACAACTTCGCTGCTGGTAGGTTTGGGTGAAATCTCTGCTTTCTAGCATGTCACTGCAGCACCTTTCTTGCATTGCCCTCGACTTTTGATTCTGTAGTGTCCGGCTTGGTAACAACCTCATGGAATCCTGCACACTTGCTGGATTGCTGCTGTTAGTAATGAGCTCAATCAACTGAACATCAACCAGGATCCCACCTTGCCCAGCACTGTACCACATGGCAGCCCTAATGAATCTGGTTAGTTCTATACATGGTACCCCAAGGGGCACAGCACATGAGACATGATGATGTCATATTCCATGTGGTACATTATTGTGCAGTGTAGTTTGCCCTTCATACTTCTGAATAAATATTTTAATAGTAATCATACATCAACCTTGTGCAACACTAAAATGGTAGAACTAGTTATTATAACATTAAGCGTTCATGACGTTTCTATATCACTTGTGACAGAATTCTAGAAATGCTGTCAAACACACAAACACAACAAGCACAGATGCAAGTCAGCTAAAATAAAGATTTTTTCATCTTTTGCAAAATAATGCCATATCTTTGTTGTGCAAACACATATACATGCTTACCATTTCAATTAGATCAAGGTAGACAACATCAGTGAGCACTCCACTCTTCGAAGCTACATAATCTACCAGTTCGTTTAAGCATGCTCGCTTTACTTCTTTTCCCTGAATATAACAGTAGCTGCATGTAGAAATAATAAGAAACAAAACGCATGCAGAAATAACAAGAAACACACTACAACAGTTGCTTTTGAAACATTGCAAAACTTGGTGACTTCCTGGGCAAAATTAACCACAGTTTCAACAAACAAACAGTATGACAATGCCAATGCAACTGATTGTTGCTTCTTTCCTAATTTCACACACTATCTAACTTTACGTAATGTTGTTGAAGTAGATGAGCACCTTGGCTGCTGTCTACGAATGTATCATACCTGGAAATCGGGCTAAAATCAAGCATATTTCAGTTGTCTTACCAACTACACAGCTCCTCTGCCGATTGCATTAGAGAGCTTTTCTAACCCTCAAAAGATTTGGGAAGTCTTCTAGTCTGCAATGAAAAAAAAATTTTTTTGGTTTTGGGTTTTTTTGTGAGTGACGTCATCAGTGAACTAGGTTTTTGGCCATTTTGGCTCATGTTACCTGGCCTAGGGCCCAATCACTAGATGGAAGTATTTCACTGTAGAATCCGAATCTTTTGAGCCTTTAATTATGTGATTAATCAATTGGTTTGTTTACTTTAGATCATAACTTTTTAACCCGAAACCCCAGCAAGTCATCCAAAGTATCAAAAGATTCGGATTTCAGCCTAGTTTCCAAAAAAAACTGCAGCGAAATACTACTATCTAGTGGTTTCGGCCTAGGGCCAGATTAATTGGGCCGAAGTGGCCTAGAAGTACTCCACTTATGATGTCACTCACAAAAAATCCAAAATGCAAAAAAAAATTTTTTATTGCAAACTATAAGATTGCTGAGTCTTTTGAGGGTTTGGACAGCTCTCTAGTGCTTTTGGCGCCCACGTTATGCCCATGCCAAGCCACATGCAAACAGGCTGTTTTCACGCAAACTGCTTGGATTAACCAGGCAGCAAACATGTTAAATTGCACACACAACTTTTTAAAAGTTTATTTAACATTCAATTTTAAGCACATTGTGCTTCCGATTTTATGGAATTTGAGTTCGATTTATGGTTCTAGAGCAGTGGTTCTTAACCTTTTTCTACCACGCTACTCTCAAGTAATTGTGCTTTGTTTCAAGCACCCCTGACATGAAATAAGTTGCAAAAACAAATGTATTTACTAATAAATTTGTTGATCAAACTTTCCATGTATAACATGTAAGGGCTCGATCCCCCTGGAAATTTATTGACACCCCTCTGGGGATGCATGCCTCCTCAGTTAAGAACCACTGTTCTAGAGTGAAACTACTTTATAAGAAAGGTTATAATATAATTTCAATACACCGACATCATACTGAACTTCAAAGCACCAATAGAATATCAAAAAAACAGGTTGACAAAAGGTCTTATTAACATTTTCATCCAAGACTTCAATAGCTATATTTGTTCGGTTATTAATCCTACACACCATATATGCCACCTTGATTGCTTTTTTATCCAGGTTTACTGCTGTCGTTCCTTGAATTATACCACTTTTACTCTCTATAGCTCATTGAATGCACGTTTTTTCTACTGGTAGTTTCAATGGCATCTCTTATATCAGTCATCTGTTCTAATGAAGGCTGCTGTTAAGCTGGTTGAAAACCTGTTGAGTACAGTGGGCTGTTGCTGGCCATCTAGTCATTGCATTCCTGCTCAGAGGTTTGTGTCTGTGTTGGCAGAGTTAAATCACAACCTATCATAGTGGGTGTTGGACCCCAACAAGGGTGTGTCCTGTCGCCAATCTTTTTCATATTCTATATGGATTAGATATATAAGTCAAGCTGAGTCAATGAAGGTGTTACTGTTGGAAGCTGAAGAATCAACGGTTTGCTTTTAGCACACAGTTTAGTGATGCTTCCATCCTCTGAAGAGAGTCTTCAACATGAACTTGATCAGTTTTCAGCTTCTTGCATCCAAGGATTAATGAAAATTAGTATTTATTATATAACGTCTCTATTCCCACACTCAACACAGTAGACTCACAATCATGTACAAGTACATGGCAGCAAGCAACACACAGATGCTTGAAAGTACATCAAGATAGATACAGCAGAACTCATCTAATTTGTCATCGTTAAATTTGTCAATTCGTTACTTTTTCATCAGTCGTTGCAGAATTCCTATCTTTTGTGTACATTTCTGTTTGTCTAATTCATCAATTTCCTCAATTCAACACATCTTTCTATCCCTGAGAAGCGTTTTGTTCAGCTAATACTGTATGTTATTTGCAGTTTCGCTTTTGATGTTTAAGCAGCTGGTTTAACACATGTGGGAAGTTAAACAAATTAAAGACCTTTATCCAAGAGTTGTTGCACCTCGCAATTTGTTTACAGAATTTATACACGAGGTGCGAAGCGCAACCCGACTCCCCATTGGGAGAACGCAGAAAGTCTTTAAAGTTTATTAAAGATTTAAAAAGTGTTAGATTAAATGGAGGAGTCTGGATAGAGTAGAGGAATTAATTGAATGTATTCAACCATCACGTCATAAACTTGTATTTTACTGCAAATAAGAGCACTATGTATATGAGTTGCTATGACAAACTTCTTTGATAGAGTTTCCACCTGTTTGCATAATTCATCACTTTTTTCTAATCCCCTTGGGGTGACAAATTAGGCAAATACTACAGTATGTGGCAATAATATAAAAGCACAAGCTTGATGGCTCAAACATGATTGCTTCGATGAAACACTAGCATAGACATGTGACACTAAGCATAAACATATATATGGATGGTGTCACCACAATTAACTATGTTTATGTTTATTGTTTAACACCGCTGTATATTGTTGTGGTGAGTTCTAAGCTATAAAAACATCAAGGTATTAAGTGTCTCCAGAAACCTAAGTCAGAGCATGGTGCAAGTAAGCAGCAATACACTGCATTAGGTTGAGAAATTCAACTACCTTGGGGTGTTACTCACAAGTGACGGAACAAGAAGATTGATACTTGAGTTGATAATTGGCAAATGAACAGTGCTGCGTGAGCTTTGTCACTCTGTGGTCACAAAATTAGAGCTTTCAAACACCACAAAACTGTTAGTTTTTAAACTGATCTTGGTTATTTAAATTCGAGGCCAATAGAGCCAATTTCCATAATTCAAAATGGTTCATAATTTCTACAGCATCATAATTTCCAAAAATCCCACTTCCAAGCACAAGTTTACAGTGTATGAATGCTGAAGATACGGATGGGCATTTCAGAATTGTGTACTAATCCAGAATAGTTAAAATCGATTCCAAAATGCTCAATCTTGTTCTGCTTTCTTCCTACAATGCATTCCATGTAAACACTACAAAAAAGTCGTCTACAGAAAAACTGAAGAGGCCCACACAACGCACATTCCTAAATCTGATACTGGCAATCAACACAGAAGAAATTATTACATACGATTTGTGTGCAGTGATTTTTTTAATATGCAGGGGTTATCACTGGAGTTGTCATGAATGACATCAATTATTGCTGCTTTGGTGCAGGTTCTGAATCCAATGTGCACCTAGTTGCTCCATAACCTTCACCTGAACTTGACTGACCACTACGATCCACAAAACATGTTTTGACCTTATGTGTTTCAACAGTGCTTCTCTGCTTAAATATTAACTCACTTCCTATTTACAATGCTTGCACCCTGCACCTTTATTGAAAGATGTTAACAAGAAATGTTTCCAAACATACAAAATTTTCCCCCTTCCAAGCATTTCATCTAACTGACACGTTAACCAAGCAACTGATTTTCAAACATGCAGGAAACAATGCACTCAAAGACTGGCAAATACACATGGTCAACTGCAGAAATGACTGCACCTATTGGTGTTTTGAGAAAAACGCAGTGGTGGACTGAAAAAATGTCTGTGCATGTTCAACAATGTTAAAAATCTCTATAGTGCAAGAGAAAAACGCACACGGCAGACTGAAAGAATATCTGTGCATGTGCATTAAGTTTCCACGTGATGGAAACATGTGTAACGCTGACATTGTGGAAGATTTAAACCAAAACCTAAAACCCAGTTTAAATTAGCATTTTGGAATCAGATATCTTAGGATCCAAATCCTTCTGGATTCTGTAATTTATAAATGCCCATCCTTAACTGAGCAACTCCTAATTGTAGACACTTACACTTTAGCCAACAGTCAGATACAAACCTGTAAATCTTCAATGCTATCCATGAAATTAAAAATAACACAACATTGCTTCAGTTTTTTACAGAGGAGATCTGGCTGGTCTGATGATGTAGCATCTGAAAAAGCAAACAGGTATAACATATGATTCATATAAAAAATGCTATAACTTTTTTTATTAGTTCACAGCCATTACTCAGTGTGGTGAGGTGGCTGATCAGCATCTACTGGTGGTTCGCTGATTGTAAAGCACTGTTGTAATCAAAGTAACTTTGGGCTCCGAACGCTGTTCCCTCAACAGTCAGTTGGTGTGTTCGCACATTCGTGGTTGTTGTTGTCCATTGTGGTGTCACTGGTCATTTTACTGAGACTAATAATGTTACTTTCTTATGTTGCAGCTCGGTTATAAAATAATAAAACCTGGATTCCATTTTGTGATCCCTCGAAAGGTTTGACAATTTATTAATATAAGCGTTGTCAATGGATGGGTATATCCCTTGCCTGAAATATCTGTCTGCTGATCCAAATGCAGTTGATGCTGCAAAGGTTTTTAAGTACTGGCTGGAAACTGTCGTGGACTATATCGAGACCTTAATGGATCTTAGGGTAGAAGAATCTCCGGAAATTAACAAAGCTAGGATGATAAGAAGTTTTCTATCGCCTGAAATCTATCCTCATGTTGAAGAGATAAACGATTCTATTGTCTCCGAGTCTATTGTCACTGCATCAAAGGTGCTATACGAATTAAAGCAAAACAATATCTACGCAGACATTTATTAATTAGCCATCAACAGGCAAGTGGTGAGAACGTTTCAGAGTACCTTCGGGCATTTAAATTGCTTGCTAAGGACTGCTCATTCAAAAATGTCCAAGGGAGTAGATACCGTGATGAGTTAATCAGAGACTCTTTCATTAACACTTTGAGATATATTCGTACTTTGATTTCGGCCTAAAAAACAGCAGTTTTCGGTTGCCTTACCAACGCCCTAGCTCCTCCGCCAATTGCCCTAGAGAGCTGTTCAAGGGCTCAAACGGATTGGCCAGTCTAGTAGATTGCGCTCGGAAA
>Ga0210059_1017659_pt1 | contig 10136 bp, 6 predicted proteins | sample Ectturendosymbi2_FD_188042 | JGI IMG/M metagenome (GOLD analysis project Ga0210059, IMG submission 188042) | Ecteinascidia turbinata endosymbiont from Florida, USA - Sample 2 (SPAdes) (version 2) | ecosystem: Host-associated > Tunicates > Ascidians > Unclassified | place: Key West, Florida...
TAACAGTTGTTATCGAAACGTTTGCAAGATGTCAGTTGTATCGTTTGCTTTGGCCGTAGTATTTATTATAAGGCTATTTAGCACTTCCGCTTTTCGTGTACAAAAGTTAGTTGGTTTGTGTTAAATTTCGAGGATTTATCGCAATTAAAGTTTCTAGTTTGTCACCACAATTGTTGGCGCAGGAAACCTTTCTTCAATGATTTTGAAACGCCCTGTTGTATAATTTTGGGAATTGCAAGGGCGTGCAAATTTCCAACTAGACTCCTGCGACTCCTCTCCTAGAGTGACAGGGTTTCAATGACAAAAATGGGTTCCAAAGAACGCTTTTGCCTTGTGACATGACAATGCTTCAATAGCTGCAGTAATATGTTGGTAGTTACCAGCTGCCGTGACGCAAGAACGCTTCTACTCTGCCACGAAGCGACAGTGCAACCGGAAAACTGATTGCTCGTTTGTCATATACATTTTACAGCGATATTGGAAAAAAACGATTTTCGTTACTGGGGTGCCGCCAAATTGTTAAGAACTTTGAAACTGTGCCGCTCCGCAGAAGAGGTTATGAAGCACTGGTCTCTTACCATGCTTTCATTCACACATACAAGTGGCGATGACTTCAGCTGGCAGTGACGATTCAAACAGAAGCAACCAACCAAATTCTGATATGAAAGAGTGCACGTTTTAACAATTCATCTGTTGACGTTTTTAGTATTACGCCATTAATTACGAATATTACGTTCCAGGAACACGACCGGAAAATGTGGCGAGGAATCACCAAAGACACTCAGAAAAAGCAAATCCCCGTACAGACGTTTGGCCAACAATGCATCAACTGAAGAAAAATTTCCGGAAGAAGACAATTTTAGGTAAAACTTTGATCTCATCTCTAAACAGCAAGAGAAGCGCTTGTTTCTTTGAAAGTTGCTTAAATCTTTTACAAGCTCTTTAAACGGTATAAAAAATTATGTGCAAATGAAGATTTGTGAGCTGTTTCTCAACAAACTTTCGCTTTGGTGATTCCTTGTTTCTTTCATCTTACCGTACTTAGTTACGTCCTAGCAACCGATTTGTGACGAAGCATGAACAATCGTATTGACGCCCAAATGTCCTCTGACGCTGATCACTGAATTTGATGTGCCTTGATGTTTTGTCGATGTTATCAGTTCGCTAACTCCCTCCCATTAGCACAGATTTAAATTCGCAACAGTCTCAGGGGAGGGACTCTTTCGGTGCGAGAATCGTTATTTCGTTGTTGTTTTTTTGTTCAAGCACGCTTTATAAATATGTCCACGGATCGTTACGGCTCTAATGTGACTGAAGATATAGTAAGTCAGTTGATGGTGGATGTTTTATAAGATTATCAAGATACTTAATTTTTGCATAATATCAAACATAGTATGCAACACGTCATCTTGTTAATTTTTGTAAATTTCGACTTAATCTCTAAATTCAAACTAGGGATTCGTCTTCAAGCCCAGCTACTTCCAAGAAAACCAGAAGGTAAACAATCCATTTATTTGAGCTTTGTAGATTTTTTTAACGTTGCCGACGTTTCAAATGATCAACTATTTAGGTTAAAAGTTACCTTCATCAAAACTACGCCTGGTACTAACCAGACAAAAACAGCAACCACAGCACATATTCGCGTTTTTGCACAGTTTGGTTGCAAAATCATGAAAAACTCAGCCCAGTTTGGACATTTGTGAAATTTTACGTTGAATAAACGCTACATGCTTAAACAAAGTGGCTCTAACTTCACTCAGTTGCTAAGACTTGGTTAATGAAATGTAAAAACCGCAAAAGACTATTCATACCCACAGAGTGCTTCCCTGAGAGCACACCTCAAAAATGGTACCTGGTAAACGTTAAAGAATTTTGTCAAAAAAATTCTAAATGCAGCATCGTTTGTAACCACATAAATGAAACTTAAGGAATGAAGCCTCTAGCACAGTGTGTTAGATTTGTCTTAACATCCGAATGGAGACTCAACAAAATGTTTGGCCTGTCCTATGCAAATTGACCAAGTTGTTTTTGAACCTCATTGCAGTTCGGCAAATCACGCATTTCGCTTATATCGGCATGCCTCTTTCATTTCGCTTATATCGGAAACAAAACCATTTCACTTCCGATCTACCAGCAAAGATACAGAGAGGAAACGACGCAAGGCAAAACAACGATTGTTTAACAGCAACTGTTTCGAAGATTTCGTAAAAAAAGCGAAAAGAAGAAAGTCTTCGCAACACGACGAGAAACGCCTGAAAAAAGTGAAAGAGTAAGTTACAAAGATGTTGTGAACTTCAACCGCATCTACAGTAAACCGATGTAAAACCACATTGCGTTTTGCCAAGGTGACGGCACTCGCTTTTCTTAGGTGCATACCAGGCACGAATTGATGGCAGCTGTTAGGGAAAATACTTGCGCTTCGAATATTGTGATGATCGGTCGGGAAAGATCATTGAAAAACGCGCATTCTGTTCCTGCTGAGTAAAAACTTAATGTAAAATGGCGAACTAGCCAGGCGATCATGGCATCTGCAGCATTAAACACCTTACTTCATGTAGACTTTAATATTGTTGCCGGGAATAGTTCGATAAAATGTTGCAACACACTCAGCAGAGTAGCGATATTTGAAGAAATTCAAACAGTTTCGGTTTTGTTCAAACTTGACGCCGTTCTGTCGTTAGGAAGTTTATTTTTGTGTGAGGCAGCCGTCCGCAAATTAGCGCTTGTTTGTTCAGCACAGATCTTCTCAACGGCTTGCCTTATCTGGCACACAGCTGGGCACTCCTACTGCATCTGGCCTGTCTTACAGCTAGCCTCCTTCCTGATACTGACGTTTTGCGAAGTTAAAATGCAGTGTTTCTGACGCTATGCAGCTAGATAATTAGGTGAGATAAACCGCTAAACCTTTTTTATCAGTAACAGACGCGTTTCAGTGCCCGGTGCATAAAGCAATCTTTGTTGAGCCAACATCAGGCAATACCTTACGAAACATAAGAAGTTGTTCAGTCAACTGTTCAACGGCAGTTTGTTGCAGAAATCTGAATGAGTTAATTTGTAGCAATGTCGACATTGTTTTAATTTAGATTTATTACGTAGCGACAACTTTGTGACCAAAACAATTCAAACGTTTTGGTCGCCTTGCCCATACGTTGCAAAAATATCATCTTAATTTTTCTACCTTAGCCATTGCCATTTGATTGTAAGTTTCCTTCGGATTTATGATACGTTCAAAATTAAATATCAAACGCAATGACTAAATTACATGATTTTCATTTCTAATCGTGTTAAGCTGCTCATTTCTTCCAGGACTGAGTGTGTGTGACAGCTGATTTTCAAACTGGACATCATTAAGCAGAGATACACTTTGATTTCTTGCGCACAAATAAAGCGACGAATCAACAAATCTTTGGTTAAGATGCAAACCAGTGACGACTCGGGCACTCGGGTTTAGCCGGAGTCTTCGATTGCGATTTACGCTGTAGAATGCGACCTTTCTTGCTTTGTATATTTGTGCCACTGCCCACTTCAGTAATTATGATTGTTCACTCGAGCTCTTTCAATTGGACCTTGTCACTCTTCATTCTATATTTTCTCGACGTACTTCGCTCGCTTTTCACTCAGGCTCATCCGTTAGAGCCCGAGTTACCATCTGCAATTAATTATTTTTTAAAATATGATTCACATCAGCTTAAAAAAATTTTACACCAGTGGATTTGGATAGAGTATATGGATTTGAATTCCAATCTATGAATCATGGCCATCCAGGATGCAAAGGACTGACTGGTGTTATCATTTCTCTGTCATGTACGTTAAGCCAACAATGGGCAAGCTCATCTGAGAACTTCTCATTCATTGCGACGTAAGCAGTAACAGCCAGAATGAGAATAAATAGAATTTTCAGTTACACAAGCCTCAAATGGTTGCATTCAGTCAGTGTAATCGCGACTTGTGGATCAGTTGTCTTTGTAAAGCTTTTATTACATGGACTCTGCGAAATATGTGACGAGCCCGAGTGACGCTGTCGGGTCTTGGAGAGTTTGGCGATGCCGTTTCGGCGATGATGGTCGCAGATGTTTTATACGAAGAAAGAGTGTTTGAAATACAGTAGAATTGCCCTAGAACATTAATTCAAGGGACCGGAGAAAAAGCGTAGCTATAGGCGAACTGACCTTACAGCCGAACTACATTAAATCGTTCCTCAAATGGCGTTTCAGTTGACGGCCAGAACCTGTCAAGGCTTCGAAGTTTTCTTTGATTAGGATTGCCGCTTGCTGCATCGCGTTTTCACGAATACTCTTGATAAAAAAAACACAAATAAGAATTTGAAAACGCTGACCGTCGTATTTACATGCAATACAGAGCATACAGTAGCACAGTACTGCATTACGTTCTTGCAAAAAAGTCGCTGAAGTTTCGTTTGTGCTGTTCTTGAGACAGCTTTGTCTAGCACATGCTTTTAATTTTGTTAGAGAATTTTCCTCCATGGGCTACTGCGGCTTTCACTGGACATTCTATTCACTGCTCCGGTAAGACTCGGTGAAATTAACGACGGTCGCAAAAATCCCTAATGCAGTACGTTACAGTGAAACATGCAACGATTTCCTTCGATTCCCTGATGTCACTGTTACGTCACCTCCACGGCTGAACGATTCCCTGTTTAACTGCGTTACTTATTGGCACTGACGTAACTGACAGGTGGACAGAGGGGCGAGCCGCCGCCCTGGCAAGCTAACATAGAAACTGAGTCTCCTGTAGCTGACATTTTGATACTTAGTAATCTTTTGTTTTTCAGTAGGTTGTTGCTTTTCTGCGTTTTTCGGGGTGTTTTCGTTTTTTTAGATAGTACAGACCAGGGGCGGATTCAAGGGGGTTGCGATTGGGGCGATCGCCTCCCTCATACCGACGAAAATAACTTTATTCACCATGATTTTGCACAAAACGGAAAACAGTATTCCCGATATAAGGTCATTTTGCCGTCAATTGTTTTGTCACAGCAGTTCAGTTTATTTATGCATCCCGACCAAGCACGGAATACTTCATCAGGAATACAGGGACAGGAAGCGACGGCCGTAGCTGTCATTTACGTCACTGCCCCACAGTACTGTGAAGTATACTTCATCTCTCGTACAGTAGTGAAGCCGTAATGAGACTTTGTCTATCAAATTTTACTGAAATCGTCCCACGTAACCTTACTGGCTGGATCCGCCACTGGTACAGACATCCATGATATCCGGATTCGCAATCATTTTTTAATTCTTCTTTCGAGTGTTCGCTAGTGGCTCCCCTTCGGTGGCCAGTGGGTCCCCTTCAACTTGTTTTGCCCCCCTAACTCAAACCTCTAGTTACGTCACTGCTTATCGGTCATAAAAGGTATGTGTGGCGGCTTCACAACCGTGTTTCAACTTCAAAGTGCGAAGAAAACTTGCAACTGTCGTTATACACGAACACAATATTCTGCGGGGACCGACAAAAAACGTCGCTATGGGCGAAGTGACGTTATAACCGCAGTCGTTATATCCGAACACTAGTGCAAGCAAAAGATGGGAATTCTGGCGGGACCGGAGAAAAAAAACGCCGTTATAGGTGAACCGTCATTATAGCCGAAATTTTTATAAGGAAATTTACTGTACTTCAAAGGTTATATTACAAGGTATGCTTTTTGCCCTAAAGCTAAAACCTAAACTTAACCCCGAAGCCAAACCCAAAATTTTTTTGAAAAGTACATAAAAAGCGCTCCGATCAAAAGTGTCATGTCTTATAGCCGATTTATCGCCAAAATGTCCATCGCCGAAGCGGCCCCTTCGAACTGTCCCATTCCGACGCTGTCCACCAGGAGTCCCCCTGTTTGCCCGATTTGCGAGTTAAAATGGCTGATGCTTGCTCATTAGCGTAGAAGCCCCGCATCTTCGGTATGACTCATTGACTGTTCCATAAATCTATCATAGACTCCATATCAATTTCACTAATGAAACGTGTAGATTGCTTTGGTGCTTTTGCGACAACACCGTCAGCACACAAAACATTTGGTTTGGTTGAATGGGTTCCACTTGTTTTGTTTTTCTGGTTTCACATAGTCGCATTTGCGTTCAGCAGAGATGCGCTGAAATGTCGTGCTTCGCTTGTGAAATGAAGATTGCGTCTTCCATTACGCGTTTGAGATGGACAACATGTCGCTTTGCATCACACCAGAAACAAACTGAGGAGGAAAAAGGCGAAGAAATGTAAACGTCGTCACAAATCTTCTACCAGCGACTCCTCTTCTGAGTCATCGAAATCTTTGAAAAAAATACGGAAGCACCCCAGAAAATGGAAAAAATACGTTGAAACGTAAGCCGTCGTAACCTTCACGCCATCTAAATGCGAGCAAAGCCATGTAACGTTTTTTGATGAAGACAGTGTTCTTTTGTGGTGTAAACGTGAGTGTGGGGCGAAGCTAGCATCTGAATTTTTTCAGTGAAGCACGTTGCGTTTGATAAAGTATTCAAAAAAGTGGATGTTAGATTCAACAATTAAACGAAGGCTGAAATCACAATAACATTTAGCAAGTTGTGCATTCCTGCATTAAACTGAAGGATTGTCAAATGAAGGGCTGGCTCTCCCCTGAATTACACCGCTATTCTTAAATTTCTGATTTGATATCAAGCGAATGTATTGTCAATATGTATGGTAATATTTCCTGAGCTTATATTTTTAATGGAAGTGACCTAAGCCCTGGCAACTCTATTATGTGAAACCTATACTTTTCAGATCCACTGATGATTCTTCAAGTCACTCTATTTCTGAAATAAGTCAAAGGTAGCTAACCCTTTGTTCTTGACATATTTGACATGTGGTACAAAATTGGCTCTTTTTTGCCTTCGTTTGGAAAAACGTTTTTTGCATCATTGCAATGGACATTAAAAAATTGGATCCTATTTGACAACAAAATACTGTTCTTTTCATCTATTTCTTGAAAATTGCCTTTTCGTCAATTTTTTTTGGAGAATTCAGTTTTTAGTATCAATTTCGCTTTCTTTTTGTAGCACAGTACACTCTTGTGCATATTAACTAAAAGAAGCAGGGAATATAATCTCAACATTAATCATTTTTATTTCACCTGGTAGTTGGTTATAAAACTTAACATGCAGGCACATCAGTAACAAATATGGCTTCCTCTACTTTAAACAGCATTTTAGCGATGTGTTGCAGAGTGTGCTAGTTTTGACCAGTCACTGATAAATGTCGGATCCTTGGTACCATACCTGAATCAGCGCCTAAATGAATTTTCCATAATAATCGTACCGTCTACAGCACGAGCTCAATACTTGCGTATGGCCAATAAATTCTCAACTGGGTTTACGTCTGGAGAATTCCCGGCCAATCTAGTAGTTGTGTATTCTTCTCTGACATGAAATATTTCACCATTTTCGATGTGTGACAGGGGGCAAGATCCAGCTGAAAGATACCGGATCTTTCAAGATATCTTATTTCCAGCTGTGCAAGAACTCCTCGAAGACGTTAAACATTTTATGGCGTACACTGCATTCCATATGATGGCTGAAGGCTTCCGACACCCTCATTAAAGCAATAAGCATCCCTAAAATATCAGAGAAGTCAGAACGATCAAACGGAAAAAAATAAACTGATTTATATGAGAATCACGAATCTTCTCTTCGGATCATCTTCGTTAAAAGGTTCTGACTACCCTGACCCTGTACTAAAAAATGCCTTTCATCGCTGAAAACGCGTTTCCCCACTGTTCATTGTCCAATCTTAGCACTTTTGTGCCTACTTATATCGTTTGACTTTCATTGCTTTGCTTAAGCTGTTTTTTCACTGGACTTCTGGGTTTTCGCCAACTGCGATTAGACGTCTGCAAAGTGTAATGGCAGTGGCGAAGCCAGCACTCTGTCTTAGCCCGAGTCTTCGATTGCGTTTTATATTGCAGAGCGTGAGCTTGCGTGCTTTGTGTATTTATGCCACCGCCCACTTCACTGAAGACTGTTAGCTTGGGCTCTTTTCATTGGGCCTTGCCAATATTCTCGTTCCATGTCTGGCCTTTCACGTTCATGTTGCAGGTGACCGGAATAAAAATATCGTTCGTAGTAGGCGTTCTCTCTACTTCCTTCGCTCGCGCTTTACTCGGGCTCATTCATAAGAGCCCGAGCTCAGAGCTGTCATCTGCAATTAAGTATTTTAAAAAATATAAATCATATCAGATTGAATGCTGTTTCGAAACAATAGATTTTCAAAGAGCATTGGATTTGAATTAGAACCGTCGCTAGAAAGTTCTCAATAGGGGGATTTGCGTTACGGCGGGGGGCTTGACATTCCAAAAATTGACAAAAACTCCACTGATTTATAGTGTTTCATGTTTCCATTTGGGACCGTACGGTCAGGCATGGTGAAACGCTCTGATTTAGGCTATTGCAATTGAAATCTCCAAAAATCCGCCTTTCGTGGTTGCATTATCTAGTGCATATTTTCTTGTGTGGTAAGCGTTCAGAAGTGAGGGGGAACAACGCGAGAAGTGAGGCGGCACTGCCCCCCGTAGCGCTGGCCCTGACTCTTGGTAGCAGTTTTGTTCCTGATCTTGTGCGATAACAAGAGACAGTGACCCTTGACGCCCTCCAGCTATGGCATTAAGAAAGCCACTAAATGTTTTTTTAGCAATACACGCGTTCCAATGCTGGGTGCAAAAATCGGAATGGTGGACAATCTTTGCCGATTCAACAAAAAAGGTTTTTAAGTCAACCAAAACACTGAAATTTGTTGCACGAAACTGAATGAGTGGATTTGTTGCAATTTAGTAGTAGCAATCTGCTGTAAATTTTGCCGTTGAAAAGCTGCAGCGTCCTCGTGCGTTCCGGCGCAGTTGAGTAAAAACAAGTGAATTTCGTGAATAATTTATTTGAAACTGAAAGTAGGTTTTCAGACCGTTGAAAAGACACGAGTTCTAGATTTAACGGTCAGGTAGTAAACTAAAATTTCAACTCTGCTGGTTTCCATACATTTCTGGGTGCAATTGTGCGTAAACTGAGGCAAAAGTGATCAAGATCTGTGCTGCGCAACTATATTCAAATTAAACTTGGTGGTGAAAAGCTATTGGTCAGATTGTTATCAATCAGCAATCTATGTTTGTGACATGCAGTGTGGAAAATGTAATCTGCATGGGTGAATCACCAGATGCTGACTATTAAAAGGAAGAGGTATGTCTTTCATATGAAGCAAAATGCAAAGCAAAGAGATAATTGTTCGAATGAAGTTCTGTGCAGTTCCTGTAGCTTCAGAAATTTCTGTTCACTGTTTATTATGCTCAAATCAGAAAGCATAGCAGTCTCTGCGATTCGAAAAAGCGAGTGTTTTGTTGCGAAACGTTTAGACCGAGCATAATAACTGCGAAAATGACATAGTTTAATGTTAAAAGCACGTGTAACGGGTTCTAGATCATATAAAATCTAGAGAACCGCATTTGGCTACGTCCGTATATTACACGTGAGTTCGCTCATAGACGTAACAAGGACGACATTCACGAAAGCTAGGTTCGCTTGGTCTCCCTATGATCTCTGATCGCCTGATCACTTAAGACAAGAAAGAGACACAGACTTTAAACAATTCTTTTTATTGCTTTTTATTTCTTTCAAAGAAATACACAGAAAGATTGAAACTTACCAATAAATTTTATAAGATTTCCACTCTCAAAATGCTCTCGAACACAGCGACACAGACGCACTAGGAACCATCTCATAGAAATCAAGATTCTCAACACTAAACATTCTAGTGCTGATTTTACCTAATGAAATACCCTAACTTGGTTGGTAGGCAGTTTTCATGTGTAGCTAAATCGTGATTAGGTTTTGGCAGTTTTCCTACAAAGAAGTTTCCTGAGTTGGATTTCCGCAAATTCTTCAACACGAATTTGCGAATCGTTTTGTTCTGTCATTAACCGGAATCGTGCCTAAGGGGTTTTGATTTACGATTTTCCAATTCAGTTTCCCTAGCAAGGCAGAACGATCGGTTTTGTTTACATTTTTTAAATCGTGCAACGTAATAACAGAAAATATTTCTGTTTACCTTAAGTCATTGGGGTAAACGACAGAGGGTACGTACATCCACACCGAGTCATCAGATAAGGTTACAGAGAGTAGCTCTGTCAA
>Ga0210059_1017660_pt1 | contig 10136 bp, 4 predicted proteins | sample Ectturendosymbi2_FD_188042 | JGI IMG/M metagenome (GOLD analysis project Ga0210059, IMG submission 188042) | Ecteinascidia turbinata endosymbiont from Florida, USA - Sample 2 (SPAdes) (version 2) | ecosystem: Host-associated > Tunicates > Ascidians > Unclassified | place: Key West, Florida...
CCCCATGTTCGAACCTGTGGTCTTTCGGAAGCAAATGTACTGTACTGAAGAGAGTACTTGTGACATTTTTGTGATTTTTGGGCGCCCTCCGCAGTGATTCGGCGCCCCCACAGTGATTTAGCGCCCGGGGAATTGAGCACCCTTTTCCCCCTCGTTACGCCCCAGCCCAATTTACAGTAGAATACTAAAATCGCGTCAAAACGAAGCACCATGATGAGCAGGCACTTGAGACAGGATGTCACAAGAAGCCTCCGTTCTCATAGTAGGATAAAGGTAGAATTTTAAGATAAAATCAGGTTTTATTTGAGGGCGGCCAGCGATTATCCGCAGATACTGCGGCCCATGACAGCAAATAGGTTCCCCATCCCTGCCATACATTTTTGTTCGCAATGCACTGCCAGTTAAGCCTGAAAAGATGGTTACAAGTTCTGGATAATGCGAAAGCTTAAACATACGTAAAAAGCAAGATAGGCGTCAAACTGCAATAGGGAAAAGTTAAGATTTTCTTTTCTAAGTAACGGTAAACGTTTTACCAGTAATGTAGTCTAGACCAGGCCCATAGCCACGGGGGGGAATTCGCGGGCAGTGCCCTTCCAAATTTCTTTTGTGCCCTCCCAAATTTTGTCACGTTACACTACGCATAAAAAATTTGTTTTAAACAAATAGTAAAAGCAAAAAATCTTGCCCCCCTAAAAATGTATTATATCCCACCAGATCTTGAAATCTGGCTACGGGCCTGGTCTAGACCGTAACCCCCGAGATCGAGATATGGTGGGGTACCTAGAACGATACTCATCAGGAAATCACACCTAGAACGATGCTCATCAGGAAATCGAAAACTTGAAAGTTCGAGAGAGAGACTTGAAAATTTCCCGCATTCGCAGGAATTTTTCTAGAATCTTGCAAAAAAATTTATCACCAATACCAAGCTCTACGTTTGTCGATTTTCACGCATTTTTTCTACCTGCTACAAAATGGAATGATTATTTTTTAATAAGATTCAAGGACTGAGGATGCGTAGTGTTACATGAAATCGATTTCCTAACAACTGGCTGGTGGATTAAAAAAACGTCGCCTTTGTGGAGAATAGTTAACGGAATAGACATATACGTGCAATTTTGAATCATCACAAAAAGAAGAAAGCAGAGCCCTTTCCGCTGATTCCTCAAAAGCTTACAGAAAACCTAGAGGTTTTAGTTGTTTGCTTTAGTTTTCCTGCAAAATCGACAGAGAGTGAGCAGATTGAATTACGGAAACTTCATTGGAGTATTCACAATCTCGAGACCAGGGTCGGATCCAGTCAGTAAGGATAGGGGGGCGATTTCAGTAATATTTGGTAGTCAAGTCTCATAAAACTGTTTCGTTTAAGAGAGATGAAGTATACTTAACAACACTGCTGTCACAAAACACCAAGACATGCAGCCTTCGAGACCTATACGAGACCTGTGAGGAGGGATTTAAGATGAGATTTGCAAAAACGAGTCTCGAGTCGAGACTCACCACTGTGTTTTACAGTGGGTGAACCGTTGCGCTGAAACAAATCGCATTTGTCTCAGTTTCTGTCGAAAGTAGTTAATTTCGTTTATCCATAAGAGTGAAAAGGCCGTACGTTGATTGTTTAAACCAGGGGTCTCCAAACCATGTCCGCGGGCCAAATCAGGCACACAAAGACATTCTATCTGAACCGCGAAGCCATTTCATTCGGAAGAAAAGCCATTTTGTAAAACCGAAAATATCATATAAGTACGAAACATGTTTTGATATGGTAGATTGTAGCATCCGTAACATTTGGATTATGTAAGATGCTCGGCCCTCGAACAGTTGTGTAGGAATTTTTAGCTCAGACAGTGTGGAGACTCTGATGTAAACTAAAAATTTATGAAAATTTTCCATGAATATGTTAAAAGCCAAATAAAGTTCCCACGTTTTTCTTGATTATCACAACACGTCTGATTTTGGTGCTAAAACAGTCAATTGCCTTCAAAAGCAAAAAAACAGGTCACTACTTCACTTTTTCCTCAAATTCGATCAAATTTGTAACCCTTTTTTCTTCACTTAACTCTGCTTTGAACCATGGCCATCGAAAAGAATTTTGGCAGGGAGGGACCAGTGGTGGGTTTTTCAGGGGTAGCAAAAAATATTTTCGCATGGGGGGCAAGAGTAGCAATTTTCATTTAGCCTCCCCTGCCGACGTCCATGCTTTATATGTCGTGGTCTCTTTCATTTTCTGTGAAATGGCTAGCCATTATTACTACCAATACACATTGCAATTAAAAGCTCAAGGTTTACCGCAAGCTGTCGAGAAATGAGCCAACTGGGCTCTGCTTCCATGACGTTGAGATAATTCAGACTTGCGCGTATACTTTTTCAAGTTACTAGTCTCCACAAAGACGAAGAAGTTGAATCAATTACCAAATTTTTGATAGTCGATTTCCTAATAGTCTACTAGTCGATTTACTGTTTGAAAAATTTGCTAATTGATTAGATTTCATAGCTTTTGTGGAGACTAGTTACTCTACAGTCGTTTTAACTTAATTGACTTTGTTTCTTGCTTGAATCACTTCGATATGCGATGGAAAAACAATAGACCGTTGTTTTGCGCCCCGAATGCATAATACTTACTGGCAACGGTGGAACTGCTCGGTGGAACTTTATTATAAGTGCTTGATTGTAAAAAGCGGAAGTAAGCTCAGCTGAGATAAAATAAGCAAAAAACATCACAGTGCTACTTTCGCATTTGCTGTTTTTTTGCTTGAATTTTTCTATTGTCGCCAGTTGTTCGCTGTTGCTAGGATTTGGATATGTTCTTCAACTACATAACGCATGACAGCGATAGCAACGTTTACATCTGCCAACAGAACATACGTTGAGAAATTGAGAATTACTCTTATTGTTGATGTTAATGCAACATTGAGCATAGGGCATAGCAGGAAACAAAACATAGATGTCGATATGTGGAATGTGACAGTATGCTTTGCAAACACAAACTAGAAGTGTTTTTGAAAATCTTAGCGCCTCAGCGCCTGTTTATCTTCCAAATGTAACTGAATAGAATTTAGCATTGCGTTGAATTCAAGGTCGGCAAACTGCAGTCAGATGTTACATTCCAAATATTGTTAGTAAGTGAAAATTTTTATGGCAAAAACAGTTGGTTCTTTGTCTTCAGCACATTGCTGCAAAGCCGTTAAACTCCGAAGTCCCAAAATTGATTTTCACCTAGGCAGTAACTACTAAGACTACTCACTAAGTTAGTTTTTTTTTATGTGACAATGTGCTTGCAACACTGGTGCTTTATTTAATAGGAGCTGGTATTGTTGAAGATCTGCTTGTTGTATTATGAAAACAAACCAGTTCCTATTTGTGTTTCTACAAAGTTATTTGTTGCTAAGAAACTACGTTGATACGGTCGCAACGAAGTGTCCGGTATGCAACACTCCCAGATTGTCACATGATCGACCATCGCTACATATTTTCCCTTCCCAAGGTAAGTCGATGAATTTGTATTCGAAACAAATATGTCGACCAGGGGTGCATAACACAGGGCAAGCGTGCCCAATGTGACTCGAATAATCCGCGTTTACGTCGTATAATTTAAATCAGCAGGTCTACTTACACGTTAAATTCTAAGGCGTATTGTTATTTCTCAAAACTAAATTTTCAACTTTGGTACAGCGAAAATGTCTTCAAAACTGCAGTTTTGCCGCACATCAAATTGTTTTGTATGTTGTTGTTAATATGGAGAATAAAATCCGGATAGTCTTATTAACTACATCATAAATAAAATAGCTTTCTATAAACTATTCATGTTTATTTCGAGATGCTTCTGATTTGTCTTTAACCAGTGAAACAAGTCCTTTCGATAGATGTGTTCTTAAACAATTATCAATCGGAAATGAAGCAGCTTTAGGCAAGGCAAGCATTTCAAAACCATGACCTTGTGACGTGGGAATGTGATTGACCCTGATAATATCGAGAATGCTGAAATCAACAGGAAAACTACTAGCCGTCTAAGAAAAATTCTACAAACAAACCAAGACGACCCGAAGCGCAAAACTACCGATAAAACCAAACTAGAGACCGCCAGTGAGACAATGCAGGGACCACAGCACGTGGAAGATGTTAAAAGTGTAATAAAGAGTTGGGGTCAGTTAGAAAATTTCTTGATAACTCGCGATCGACCGGTCGGTAATAAAGCCACAAGTACGAAATGTAATAAATGCAACGTTTTTCATTTTTGTGTACTTTCTGAAATATTGAAAGAAAAACGTTCCTTTTGGTTATCTTGTCAATTCAATGCGAAATTAGGTGCGATCGACCAACTGACCCTTGGCAATCGACGTGTTGGCCACCCCTGGAGTATAGTGCATCCCTGTGCTAGATGATTGTAACTTGAAATTCGAGTTGCGAAATCTACGACGAAAGTTTGCACTACTTGTTTTATTGGAAATATTTGCAAACCAAGGGTGTTTTTTCATTTGCACATGTGACCTGTTATCTTTTCTGCAAAACCTAAATACTGGCATACGTGTTTCAAAGCATTTGACGTAAAGGTTGACTTCCAAAGAATTAAACAAACATATAATTGAATCACTATCAGTTTTGCTATCTGACAGAAGATAATCTGATTATGATTTTTTTCAAGTTATGAATCTTCCCTTTACGATACCTAAACCCTAATGGTGCCACAGAGTAATCCGACCAAAAAGTATCACTTTAAATTCATCTAAAACGAAAGTTCTTACCATATCTTCAAATGTTTTTCATCATTCACTTCTTCAGTAGTGTAAACATCAGTTATCCGAGGAATAATCTTTCACAAACATCTTGGTCTTAATTTTCATCGGTCCTTATCCTGGCATACGCACAGTCGATATCATTGTATCATAAAGCTATTGCAAGGTTGAATGCCTTTAAAGAAATTATAGTTGCCAAGGTACGCACTTCTAACCTTACCCCGTTCCTGCATTCTACCTTTCCTTGACTGCGTTGATGTTGTCTACGGTAATATCTCCACTGCAGACAGTTGTCGCTTAGAAAACATATATACGTCGGTTGCTAAGCTCACCCTAGGTTGCTTGCAAACCACTTTGCACTCGAAAATTTAGATGTTCTATCGAAGTCTTCCTTGCACCTTCGACGAAACCAAGGGCGTAGCCAGGAAGGGGGCAATGGGGGTAATTGCCTCCCCAATCCGAAAGTTGAACCAAAAATATTTCAGGTTGATTAAGCTTTTGATGTGTACGCCAAATAAATACTTCAGTCAGTGGCGTGTCTATCTGAAATGGCGCCCATGGCAAGGTTTAAATGTGCACTCTTTTTAATAATTTAAATAGAGGCCCACAGAGTCGCGGGGCCCAATGCAGCTGCATCGGTTGCATCGGCTTAAAGCCGGCCCTGCATGGCGTGAGCCATGCCTGCCATCCCCTAGATACGCCACTGACTTCAGTGCAAATCAACGAAACTGCTTGAGGAACCTATATCCTACTTCAGCTTTTAGTGGAATTTTGCCAAAGCAGTACGATTTACCAATTGTCCATGATTAATCATGCGTTGTGTATTGCAAATGCTGGAGAACTCATATCATGGCTGACCTTCACGTGAGGTTTAAGCTGTGTGGAAGTTGGTGACAATGAAATACAAACTTGTATCTAAGCGATAGCTTGAAAATAGTTGGCTTGCATCCAGGGACGCCAGAACGTCGGTACGGCAAGGGGGGCAGTAAAAAATTGAGGGCAATGGAAACGTATGAAAAACAAAAAATCGTTACCAAAAAATAATAAAAGAAACCATAGAACATGTATTTCAATTCGATCTTGATATGCTATAAAATTACCTATGGTGCTGTTATGAAAACGACACCTTTGTACCCGTTGTCCCTCTTTTGAAAGGTCAGTGGGGCAATGCTACCGCTCTCCGGCGTCCCTGCTTACCGTTATCAGCAGTCATTGTCTCGCTGCATTACCTGCCAAAATGTCTGCGTTCAAGAGTCACATGTGGCAAACCGCCTAATATCGTAACTTGAAGTGAACATTTGAAGATTTGTTGCCATGTTATTGTTACACACTAAAGACCAACAGTAAAACAGTCCGCTTGCAAGTTTGGCAACTAGCTGCCATTGCGGGTAAAGTAGCGGCCCTGAGTGAACTGCTAGCTCACCACTGCATGACACCAGAACAGTGAACCTGACTCTTGTGCACAGGGCCTACAAGAGACGGGAAAAAGGTACATCATACCCGGCCCCGGGGGGATGAAAGTACTCATGCTAAGTTTTTCTGTAATCAAGGCCAAAATTGATGATCGCTTTCTTCGACTGCAGCGCTGGTAGCTATATTTGAAAATCTTAGCATGATAGTTGTTTTATCAATATTTTGATTACTATACAAATAAGCTATACAAATTCGACGAGGACCCAAGCTAGGGGGCCCGATAACGGTCTTCGTACCCACGGGCGTAACTAGGGGGGCACAATTATCCGGGCGCTAAATCAATATGAGGGTGTCAAACGACTGCTGGAGGCGCCAATAAGTCCCAACAATGTCACACGTGGCCTACTCTTTTCAATACAGTACATTTGCTTCCGAAAGACCTCAGGTTCGAACATGGGGGCGCGAAACGTGCTTCTTGCCCCGGGCGCTATCTAACATCGTTACGCCCCTGTTCGTCCCCCCCTGGTAAAATATCTCTCAGAGGCCCCGCGTTGTGCAGTGTAAGTTGTCGTACTGGCTAATAAACTGCCATTGCAAGGAATAAATCAATTTATCGGAATTGAGCTGCTGGCGTCAAGTTTTCTAGAAAATTTGGTTCTTAGTTCCAATTTCCGGGAGAGGAAAATGCCGGTTTTGACCACCCTGCGGACGCCCATGGCTTTGACGTACCACGAGTTCAAAACTGTTTGCTTGAGTTTAGTGCAAAAGCGCACCCATAATAGTCATTCTTTTCGCATTTACATGTTCAATAACAATGCTGATCTGTAACATAAATTATAGACAACCATTCTGAATTTTGTGTGTGCGAATAGCTGCAATAAATTTGTTTGAAGTCGATCTTCATAATTAATGAAATTACTTATGATGCTGTTATGTAAGGGCACCTATGTCCCTGTTGCGCCCCCTTTCAGAGGGCAGGGGGCAATGCCCCCGTGATGCACCCCGTTCCGGCATCCCTGCTTGCATCTGTTTTCTTGATAAAGTGCATGTGACTAAAATGAAACCAAAGCAGGGGAAAGCTACATTGAAAATTATATTGCTATCTGGGGCGCATGTATAAATGAACGTTTATCTATAATGGCTTTGAAAACTTTAATAAAATTTTTTACATTAGCTAGCACAAAATGAAGGTAACAATTGTTACTTCTGGTTGAGTAAAAAATGCGATTTCAAATGAAGCGTTTGTAATAAAATCTCGAGAATTCTAATCTAATCGATAAAATTACTTTAACATAGACATGAAATATGTACTATCTATGTACGAGTGGCTCCTCTGCGTGCCGTAAATTGCCCACCCTTGAACTAAATTTGTTCCCAGTCGATTGAATTTGTTATTGGTTGACATCTGGCGACTAAGTTCGTTTTTAATATCAGCAATCTACTCTTTTGTCACGTACCTACACTACAGAGAGACACAGACAAGCAGCAGTAACATTGAAAATACACCACTCCGGTTTGGATCGCCTCGGCGCGACCTTTTTTGACCATTCGCCACCCTTGTTTGGGTTTCGACCCATACTTTGGAAACCATTGAACTAGATAAACTAACATAGGTTTGTGTTAACTGTGGAGTCTGTGGCGACACGTATTTCTTAACTTCAGAGCAGAGCCATGGTGATAATCGATTGTGCTTTCCTTTTTGGCAAATATTCAACCATTGTCACACTTTGTGTAAAGTGGGTCAAACATGCAAGTTTGTTTAGAGAACATGCGTAAGTTTCCCCAATTTATGATATTGTCTTTATTATATTTGTGAATGGTATTGTTAACTCTAAGAATCTAGGCTAAATGCCTAGTCGCGTTTGGGAAGCAAGCTCAATGCAAGTGGCGTACAAAAATGCTATCGGAGTTCCATTTCACGGCGTCCCGCGTAGGCCTTTCAAGACCCGCGTAGGCCACTATATTGGCCTGATATTTTTGATCGGCCATACCTGCTGAACGGATTGGAGAGTCAGTGAAAACATCCCCGGATGCGGAAAACATCAAGGAATCCAATGAACTTGACAAAAATATACCTTTATATTTGAAAAGTTTGATAAAAATCTATATTTGTATATTTGCTGTTCTGATTTTTTGGCAATTTTCAGAGAAAATCCAAAGACACGTTCCCCGCATCCCGTTTAGCTTTTCCCAGGCCTGTAACCAGTATGGGACACCAGGAGGGGCGAATAGTTTTCTGAGAGGGACCAAAATTTTTTAAACTATGTCAAATAGTTTTAAACTATGTCCAGCACATTTTTTCAGGGGCGGCGAAAAATTTTGTAGGGGGGCGAAGCCCCCTGGTTACGGTCCTGGCTTTTCCTATCCGGTTTATACGCTTCAACGACAGCTAGAAAACCCTAGGACTACATGTGCTCAGAAAAAGCTGTTTCGGGCTGTTTTGGGGGAGAAATCAGGGGGGAAAGAAGTGTGAATTCGGTTTATTGAGTTCCAGATCAGGGTTTGGGGTCCTAAAAAGGTACGGGGGTTAGTGACTTGCTAAATGGCTTAAAATGTTCTGGGACAGTGATGGTGAACCTTTTATAGGCCGAGTGCCTAAACGGTAACCCTAAAATCATTTACGTATTCCAAAGTGCCAACACGGCAATTTAACCTAAATAGGCCAACTGAAGTTTTGGTTAGAAATACAACTTTTATATTAACATATTTTTTCTTTAAAACAGCACAAAAACAGAACTCCAACACTTTCAGTACATAGAATGCATAATGCTCTCCCATTGCGTTTTATCACTCCAAATGATTCGATCCAACAACCCTCTTGGAATAATCTTTAACTTTCTTGCTTTTTTCGCTACACTCATTTTTGGTGTTGAGTCTAAAAAAACACACAATTTGAAAAAATGAAGCACCCTTTTTTGAAGCTATGCCTATGCAAAAATAGCTAACATTAAAAACAGATATTCCCTTAACTTAATCAACAACCTACTGCATTAATTCCCAAAATTGTGTCCAATCTCGTGTTTTAAAAGGCATCTAAACTAAATGCCATCACCGCATCCTATGACGAGGAGTTATGCGGGTTTATTACATGCTGGAGATTTGTGCTCACCGTGTACAGCAACGGTGCACAACTTGCGGCCGTACGGCTGCATGCGGCCTTCGATAATGAAATATGCGGCCTTCCACATGTAATTTAAAATATAAGATTTGGCGGCCGTGCTGGCGTATTGAAGCAAAACATGCCTTGCAAACTTTTCTTTTAATAAATTCGTAAATATGTTTGATATTTTATTATACGTTTAGGCACAAGCAAATGGCATATACCGGATAAAACCTATTTTTTAATTAAACACATCTCATAAATATAACTTGGTCTTGAACTTATTGGCGGCCCTACTTCATATAAATAAATGTAATGCGGCCGGCAATAACAAAAGGTTGTACACCCCTGGTGTACAGTGTTGTACACACTGGACAGTCTGTAGCAAACTGGAGATTGTACGCGTAATCACCACATAAATTTAAAGATAGTTTCGTTTAATCAACAGATCGCTAATGTTACTATTCTCTCCAATGCGACTGTTCGTAAACTTCATCTTGTTTAATTGGATATTGTGATGTAATAATGTTAAAATGTCGTCCTTGCCTGCTTCGTCCATCGTTTAGCTTCGGTTTTACCAATTTTTTTAAGGTGTCTTAGGGACCCGATTCGGGTCCATAGAATCAGAGAAAACCGGGTCCCTAGAATCAGAGAAATCGGGTCCCTACAGGTCCATACCGGGTGCCTAACATTTTCCTTTAAAAAACTGGTTTTACCATTGAAATTGCTTTAAAAATAAAAGTAACGTTGCTAGTGTTCCGCCACCGCTGTTCCTTCTTAGAAACAAAGATGGCCCATAATAATCTCGCGTTCAAAACCGAAATAGTGTTACCAGAAATAATATTATAACTAGCGGTAATGTTACCAAAGGGGAGAGTCTCCGAAGTTAC
>Ga0210059_1017661_pt1 | contig 10136 bp, 7 predicted proteins | sample Ectturendosymbi2_FD_188042 | JGI IMG/M metagenome (GOLD analysis project Ga0210059, IMG submission 188042) | Ecteinascidia turbinata endosymbiont from Florida, USA - Sample 2 (SPAdes) (version 2) | ecosystem: Host-associated > Tunicates > Ascidians > Unclassified | place: Key West, Florida...
GAACGAATTATAACACAGAAACGAATTAATAAAGCTTTTCGAATATGACAGGAAAGCTGCTCGCGTACCACCTGAAAAGCCCTCGCGTACCACTGGTGGTACGCGTACCACAGTTTGAGAACCACTGGTATAATTGAATAAACTCGTACTCAGAAAAATATCTTCCTAGTATAAAGTACCAATAAAAGCTTTTTGCTGTATGTATCATGTTAAAAAAATTCCTCAAACACGTTCAATTTGGCTGAGTATAGGACAAGTAAAAAAAGTTTCTCGTCGAGATTTTTGAAAAAGAAGGAAACAGGGACTTCCTATTTTTCACAATGTGCACCATTTGAATTTTTTAACTGATTCTGTTCTTATTCACGCGTCAGATGTTTCTCGCATGCGCAACTGCGTTTCGATTCTTAAAATCCTCGAACTAAAACCTGCCAAGTTTAGTCTGAAATAATGTGCAAACAATTTACCATTTCAGAAATTGGTTCAAATGTCACGAATGTTTCAAAAACACTTTTCGTGCCTTCTCTGCAAAGGTTCTGATAATATCATCATATTCTGCTTCTTGTGCAAGTTTGGATTCAATTGTCAATCTGACAAGACACACTAGCCTACACGGGATTGACCGCTGGTTGCTCTAAGATAATTTTTGACTAGTTTAAACTAGGGCTGTGGAACCGGTACTCAAATTTCAGGCTCCGGCCCCAGTTCCAGGATTCTACTTTTTTGGCTCCGGCTCCAACGTCTTGAACTTTTCGGCTTCGGAACAATTTTCTCCAAAAAACAGAAAAAACATTGTATTATTTGTATAACTCGCTTGAACCGGAACCCAAATTTCAGGCTCCGGCTCCACCATCTAAAAGTGTTTGGCTCCGTCTCCAGCCATCCAAAATTTCTTGAGCTCCAGCTCCGGGCTCCGGCTCTGGCTCCACAGCCCTAGTTTAAACTTGCTGAATGATCTCTCCGCAGGTGCCACAATAGCTGGAATTGCGAGCAAAATTCTGAGGCAAATACATACATTTGGAAAACGTTCTTGAAGTTTAAGTCGTAAATTTGATTTAGCAGGTCTAGTGGAAGCAATTTACCTTTTCGAAATTTAGTTGAATGTACGAAGAGAAGGGTAAATGCCTCATCTCAGTAACGAAATTTTCTTCATATGCCGCAGCACTTCTTACATGCGGCTTTGGAAGCTATCGACGACAGGCTATACATAAACTCTGCTCAATGTGATTTGATGTGCATGAGATAATAGTCACAATTATTGCAACGTAAAGGAAGATGACAACAAAAACAGATAAACCAGCTAAAAGCTTGTGCAAGTTTAATTAAAAATATTAATTTCGGATTTGCCAAGATTTCAGATGGGAAACTGGTTAAAACTACCAGCGCTGAAGCTGGAGAAAGCGATCATCAATTTTGGCTTGATTAAAGAAAAACTTAGCGTCCCGTACTTTCATCCTCCCGGCCCTCTGAACCTCCCGGGCCCGGGTACAATCTACCTCTCATACTCCCCTCTCGTAGGCCCTGGGTATAGCCAATAAAACCTCAAATTATAGCCAAGCGTTTAAAATTATATTTGCTATTCTGGAAACAGTTTAGCTCTGTACCCACCAAATGACGTCAAGAAGACTGAAATGGTTCAGGCTAGAGATCTAGCAACAGCATGAAAGCTCACCTGGAGGCCAAAAAGTTCGCCCTGGTTTTCTGGACTAATTTAACGGTTAAGTCGTTACAGTTTTTAGCAAAGAATGGTAGACATAGCTGATAAAGTAGGGTTGCTCACCTGTACATGCTACAAATCATCAAATAGATCATTTTTAAACAATATAGGAAAACACTTTTGCAAATGGCAGTCAACGTCAAGTTGTACGAATGCCATGGTTCAGCGGTGGGCAATTATTTTGGGCCGGGGGCCACTTCGAGAAGGCCACATTTAGCGCAGGGTCGTTCCTTCTAATGGAGATAAAAGCAAGGCGATGGAAATGGAAGCAATTCTCGGTTCAAGATAGACTCAGCACTAACATTTATTGTGATAAGTTTGAGGAAATTTCAGATTTGAAGATGTTTCCTGAATGCTTCCGCGGGACCCTGAAAACGCTGTGGCAGACCACATTTGGCACGCGGGCCGCTAATTGCCCACTCTTACCATAGTTCAATAAAAGAAAAAAACATATTTCGTTATTATGCAGTACTTCACCCAAAGGTTGATAAAGACGCACCTGAACAAAGTTTGAAAGTTCGGTCAGCTTCTTTTGAAGGGCCACTTTTTCGTTTTTCAGCTGCTCAATAGTTTTATTCAACTCTCGCATTTCTTTGCTCTGTAACACAAGAAGAAGAGAGGTAATAAGGCGTGCACATTTAAAACTTACAACAGGATTGTGCAAGATCCAACCCCTTTCTAAAAGCTTCAATTTAATTTAGAGTAGCCGTCAGTGGAAGGTCAGTGAAACCATTCCCCATGTGCGATCGATGCAACCCCAATTTGATGTTTCGTGGTTTCTGATATTTTGCGGAATTCGGTGATCAGACCTCGTGATGACCTTTTCTCAGACATTTGCTGAGCGTTTTTGAAGAATTCGGGAAAACATAAGGGAAGGCTTGCTTCTCCCTCCCTTTTTTTCTTTTGTTTCACTACACCATTTAGAATTAAGTGTCTAGCGTCTCTAAAAGAAAAAACTTGGCGACGCGTCTCCTTCACTCTTCTTTGGAAAGTGTGCAATTTAAGTGTTTTCCAAGTCCTTCGCCAGGTCTTGATTGACAGAAGGGCCAGTAAAAAACAGATGCGGGTAAATTCAGCGAAAGACAAACCAAATCTTGGGGAGAAACAATAGAAAATGAAGATGGGTATCACCAGTTCCTACCGGCCACTGACCTGGCTTTTCTAAAAGTATATTGGCTTACCATAAAATCACAGCCTCAAGAACGTACCGAGTTAGATGGCGCCCAGGGCAAGAAACGAGTTTGGTGCCCCGATGTTCGAACCTAAGGGCATTCGAAAGCAAATGTGCTGTATTGAAGAAAGTACTTGTGACATTCTTGGGACTTTTCGGCGCCCTCTCAGTGATTCGCCGCCCGGAGCATTATGCCCCTCGGTAGGCTGCTGCACTGCCTATAATGCTGTGTGATATAGACGATAACAAATTGTTATTCATCATATGAAAACTGACATGTATTTCGAAGGCTTTGCAAACTTTGTGTGTTCTGATTTTCTTTTTGCTGCTATATGGATTCAACCGTTTATTTTGGAATAAAAGTCTGTGTTGATTTGCCATACCACAGCATTCATGAATCAACTCTGACTCACATTCCATGCACACTTGTAGGACATACAAAATGCGGTAAAATGCAGTGCGTCGCAATGAATCATTTTCAAATCCATGCAAGATAGTAAAGATTTAAAATTGTGATATACTGTATAACGCTACGTACGCAGTCGAATGAACAAACATCTGCAATGCAAAAAGTTCGTACAGCACGTAAAGTAAATACATAGTTGCATAGACTTTCTTCTCACTATGATTTTCAACCGAACACACAAGCCGTGTGTTGGACTATCCAACACTGCAGTCACTGGACACGTACGCAAACTTGGCTTGGACTTGCTTGAAGCATCAATAAAACTTTTCCATTCCTTGGTAGCGACTTTTGTTCCTAGTTGCGGGATTGTGTTTTACCACTTTTAGTCTTCTAAAATATGAACGAAGCAAATTTATAGATGTTACATAAAACTATTGCACTGTATCACGAAGACACTTTACAGTATCGTGTTTGCGGCCAAGTTGCACAGCAACCAATGCCAAAGACCATTACGTCAGCTTTACAAATATGTTTGAGCACCTTGATGTAGAAATAAAGAAGCGAATGCCTGAAGAAAACCAGGAACGGAATAGTCAGTTTTACGGACTCCGCAACTTTAAGCACCCCATAAAATTGTGTCTTTGTTTATATTTGGATTAAACTTCACGTACGAATGAAAACTCTGAATTAGAGTTATAATCTATTTCAAGCGTCAAGAGGAGATTCTTATCAAATGTTTCTTTTTTGATGTGCAACTCCTGAAAAACAGATAAATGCTTCAGTCGTTTGGCTTTAATCAACGTCAAGTCAAGCAAAAATCACGCTTTAGAGGTTAAGCGTCTCATTGTTTCAGATGCTATTGATTGAGGACGTTTACTTAAAAAACTCTTGAAAATTACTTCACAAAATTAGAAGTTTCACTAACAACTACACATGAAAATAGCCAAGATAAAAAACTTCAAATTATGAAGATGCTCGCAGACTCACAATACATTGAGAAAAATAGCGAAGCTGGAATTCACCTGGCATTGTTTTCAGTTTTAAAAGTTATTTAGTTTGCACTAACTCCATCAATAAAATGTTAGTTCCAATAGCACCTTTTTGGTGCTGACGAACCTTGTGAAGACCTGAAACAGAGCCTGTAACATGTTTCAGATGAAAGTCTAACTTTTGGGCTTCGGTAATGTCAATACAGACGTGATAAGAGAAATCGTTGTGTAAATCATTGTAGAAATAGCAACTATATTTTTAGCAGCTATACGGTGAAATTTTTGCAATACGATTATTGTTTTCAGGTTGAAAACATTATTTCAATGCCGGGAAGGTGGTACAAAGCGGGTAAAAAAAATTTTCTGCAGCGCAAAAAAACTGCTAAACATATTTTATCTCAAGTTTTGGTACACGAAAAGCGGAAGTGCTAAATGGCCTTATAATGAAAATCACCGCCAATGAGAACGATACAAACGACATATTGCAAACGGTTCGATAAGTCCTGTTATCATCATCAGTGCATTGCAAATTGAACTGCAGTGATCATGCTGCAGGTTCTTATTGGTCACTCAGGAAAAAAGCGCTGTAAAAAATGAAAAACGCGAAGGGCTGTTTTAGTGACGTAGTGGCGCGAGCATACGTAGTCACTTGACTCAGCTGAGTACGCGCCGATGGTGATGGCGCGTGACGTCATGAGTGAGGCAAGAAGCTCTGTTACAAGTTAAAAACGCATAGAGGCATCGACGGGATGTTTGCATTCAGCTCTGGTTTGTGTTCTTGAATCAATAAAGATTCAAGAATCTGCAGCCGTCACCAATTGTTGTCACTGCCAATGACCTCAGGGTTGTGAAAGTCAATCCGATCATCATCTGGGTTGGCTTGCAAGTGTCTGCATACTGAAGAGCATAGTGACGTTCGATGCTCTTCTGTACGATTTATTAAATTGCGTTGCTTTTGCCCGATGTAGGAGGCACCGCATGAGCACGTAAGCTTGTACACAGCGTTAAACCGGTTTGGTAAAGCTTGCCGGTCTTTAATCGAGAACCAGCTTTGAAGCTTTCGAGTACTTTGAAAACAACGCAGCTTCACGTTTACTACAGCCTTGTGTCTTATAAAGCTGCTGAGTTCCTGTCCTATGTTATTAGATACAGAACCCAAATACGGTAGTTGTAATGAAATATATTTGGGTGGAGAACGTTGGCAAGATGTCGTTTGTATCTAGGGTTGCCAGATCACTTGAAATTTTTTCAAGGGCATTTTTTTCAATGAGGTACGGTCAGTGACGTGAAGAGGTCTGGTGATAACCGGGACGGCTGCTTGATTGTATGCCCTCTTAACAAATTCTCGTGTTGAGCAGTGGAGTGGTGTATGGTGGTCAATGTAACTGGATATACGATGTTTGTGACGTCACAATATGACGTCATTTTGACGTTTGACGTTGGTTTGGCGAAGTTTGTTGACACTGTGCATATTATTATACACTACACGCACTCTCCTTACTCGTTATTGTAGCCTACAATGTGCCACTGTAACACACAAATTAATCAGCGCTCCAAGTCAGGAGACCGGAGCAAAACACGACACTTAATGCTAAGACAGAGCAATTCGTAACTGCAAAAATATCCGGCAACGCGTTAAAACAGGGGAGTAGAACACACTCACTGCTACGTCAGAGCAGTTCACAACTGCAAAAATATAAGGCTGCGCATTCAAAGAGTGCAGTAAAACACACTCAACGCTACGATGGGGGGCAGTTCACGAATTTAAAAAATGGCTGCGCGAATGTCTCGTCGAATAGCAGTCGAGCAGAAAAGATATGCGGTTGGTATACGGACACCCCGGGTTGACATTTTTAAACGTGCTGAACTAGCCTACACAAGAATTGAAAATGCGCATAAAGTACGCAAGAAAACTTTCGTCTTTATTTATGTGGCTGTTATATGCACAACTTCTGGGGGGCAGAACACATACGCGTTTGTGTGACCCATTATGATCAATCCGCCCAGAACCGTGGCCAGAAAGTGTTCACTTGGGGGACTTTACGTTTGTGCAGGGAGGCTTGATATTGAAAATTTGTTAAAATCTCGAGTGATTTATAGTGTTTCCTATTTTATTTTGTGGGCCTTGGGGCTTTGTCTGGAGGGGTGATGCCTACCAAAGCACCCCCGTGGCAACGGGACTGAATCCGCCTGAACTGCCAGTTAGTGACGGAGCTCGAAATGATGCACATATTGCAAGAACAGATGTGAAGCTGCATTAGCGCACACCCACGGTTGCCACATCAAAAAACGAAACGGGAAACTAATGATGCGTGAAAAAGCTCAGCTGAGCCAAGCAAGTTGAAGTAGGACAATTTTGAAACTTGGATCAGAAAATCAATTAAACGGCCGGAATTATTTTTCAATCCTTTTTTGCGATTTTCTTTTGATAGCTTGATCTGGGCAAAGTCACGTCACTATCAGTTTAATTGGGTGTGCGCCGCAAACCAAGAGTATTGGTCCCTGGTATTGAGAAATGTGAGAATTACTGGCGTTTGAGTACTGTACGTAAAAACTAGTGTTGACAAAGAACACAAGTTTTGAAAAATGAAATCAATGCAGCATGTGGTAATTGCTTTACATTACAATAAGAAAAATCATCTTGCCACAGCATTTACATTTTTGCAGTTTCACTCTTGGGATGCCCACTTTGCTTGGGTGCACGGGGCCGTCGCCCGTTTGCCCAGCCCCTCTGCACGCCACTGGGTACGGTGGGCTACTTTCAGAAAGCTTAAATCACGTATGGGCAAGTCAGGCTATGTTAACCATGTACGCAATTGAAAGATAAACAAAACGTATTATGACGACACAACCTTTCTTCTATAATTTACTTTTATTACACAACTGTTTAAGATGGAACAAATCTATACATTGCTCTGTTCATTTAAATTGTTCATTCTTGATTCTTGAATGTTCAACGTAATCAATAGTTCTTAAATTAACAAATTTTAAAATATTCAAGAATTTTCAAGGACGCCAGAAAATATTCAAGGACAACAAGATGTTTTTCAAAAATCAAGGGCATAGCGCGATTTGATAGCAAATTCAAGGACAGTCCTTGGCGCTCAAGGTCGTCTGGCAACCTTATTTGTATCGTTCTCATTGGCTGTGATCTCAAGTTTTGTTTTTACCATAACTGGGAAAACAGCGAGCTGAAATTTTATTGCATGAAATTAGCTCAAGGATGTCATACGAAAATTACCAGATACATAGATTGTTTTTATGGCAGTTGGTGGCTCAAAAACAAGTACCGAAAACCGCAGAATCTAGCAGTGGAATGCCCGACAGTAGGTATTAGTCATTTCGCCAGATGCAACGACCGAAACGGCTAAACTCAACTTCCGTCGAAGCCAACTTTCGCGAGTGTGAGATCTACAAACTTGTTTCAAAGCTATTTCGATGTTTTCAAAAGTCCAGCGTTCTAGTAGAACCAAATTGTTTTGCAAATTGATAACTTCTACAAAACACAATTTCTTATTGCGTTCCTCATGCTGGCCTTAAACCTAAATAATTTCTTATAAGTAGGGCAAGTTTTTTCAATAAAGTCAATTTTTTGGTAGTAAGCTTGAATGACGTGATTTTTTGCAAGAACTCTGGATAGAAAGAGAAAGTTTCATATTCTTAATTTGATAGGTCAATAAAAAGTCAATTTTCTACCGTTAGGTCAATATTGTTTTTGTAGGGCAATAAAGTTAATTTTTTATAATTATCAGTTATTAGTCAAATTTTCTTTTTAGTATTGGTGAGAAAAAGTGAGAAAATATACAACATTACATGATTTTACACTTTGATTCGTCCACCTGGTGATTGGCTTGCAATGTTATGTTGCAAAACTTAGACTTAATTCGCAATAGCATATAGACTTGTGTCGCAAGTTTCGTTGAGAATTTGTGTGTTTTCGTTTAATAAATGTTCGTTTTAAAATAAAATCTCACGAAATTCTCAAGACATATCATTTATTCAATGTAAATTTTGTAAGGTCAATAAAGTCAATTTTTTTAATTTTTAAGTCAATTTTTGTAGTTTTTAGGTCAATAAAAACTTGCCCTACTTATAAGCAATTTTAGAAACAAAAGTCCTGTCACGAAAAACACAGCTTTCATTAAAACTGCTATTACATTCCTGCCACTGGGCCATTAAATATGAGATTACAGGTAATTTGCGAAACATGCAAAGGCACCTGATTCCTGTTGTCTCGTTTCTTCTCCGCCCTCGTGGTATTTCCCGCCCATGGTGAGCGTTGCAGTTTTTGGTTTTCTGCAGCCAGTCTTCTGATTTGACTTCGCAGGTCTTGGATCTGCTTGGTATTGATAGCTTCTTGCAGTTTTAGTCGGTCTCGAGCGGCCTCCTCTCTCTGTGAGTCAGAAAATTAACCATTTGAGTGTCGCCGTCCGCGGTGTGCAAGCAAACGCTTTTAACAAAGGAAAGGTTGCTGTGTTAACAAAGCCCACTTGATTTATGCGCATATCCGCGTCGCTCCAAGGAAGGCACAATGCTGTCAGGAGTGGAAAATGTGTTTAAAGCCATCACGTTAGAACTGGCTGTTTTGTTTTGTAGCTCATGACAAAAGACGGAGTATTTCTAAGCAGGAGAAAGAATTTTAAAGTTAACATGCATGTCAACCTCAAGTACCTTCAATACATTAAAACACGATAATAGAGCTTTGCGTTTGCTTGGAAGAAAAGATTCCGTCAATCAGTCGTACAGTTGAATGAAACCAGGAGCACAGAACGGTGTTGGTGAAAAATCACACTTTTGTTTGTGGAGGCAGACAGAAGCGTTAACGAGCTTCGTAAGAACTGGGTAATACAGCGCAGACACCAAAGATGTGTGTATAATGACTGCATGCTCTTACCTTGAGCGCGTCGTCTCGCTGACGGATGAGATCAGCCATGTTTGATCTTTGGTCTTGACCATCTTCATTCAAATCAGCGCTCGAGAGTGAAAAACCTTGTTGCTTCTGCATCGACTGATCATAACGCATTGTCTGCTTTCGATTAACAGCAGCGAATTTTTGGCTGACAACGGCCGAAGCCAAACTGTCGTCCTTCATTCTTTGTTACGTCGGAAGCATGCAGAAAGTTCTAGCTGCAAGCAACTGCGTTGCAAACATATAACTCAGTGTGAAAAGGTTTCCGAAACATCTATCGATTCTTACCCTATATGCAAACCCACACCAGTTTTACGGATAATTAAAAAAGCCTTCGGTGGCAAACCGACTTGTCATTGCAACTCTTTCTTCAACAGATTGTATTCCTTACCTGATACATTGATTTAAAACGACTTCAACATGACAAGGCCTAACTGAAGAGATTGTAAACTGAACGTCAGAACTTATTCTGTTGCTGTCACGAAGTAAAAATGGCCGAGAATCACGTGGACCGTGCTCATGCCCCTAGATTTGGTATTACGTTCAGCTGAACGGACCAACGCGATCAAGAACGCAAAAGCCTTGCAATGGTATGACGCAGTTGCTGCCTGTTGATCGTTACAAATGAGATCGGCCTATTGTGCGGTCAAGAAAACGTCGATGTCCGAAAACCCTTTCCAGAGAGACTTAAAATAACACAACCTAGCTGAGCGTTTTAAACAAGCAACTTTTACAGAGATCCTGCCTTCATTGAGATCACCGAAGTTGTGCGCATTGTTGATTCTAGCTTGGCGAAAGTGGTTGTGTACGAAACCACCAAGGGTAGATGAAGTTTTGTCAACACTGTCTCGTTTGGCGACTTCGTCAATTCTTTTTCGTGACAACGAAGACAACACTTCAAAAACATGTAGTTTGCTAAAAGTAAAGAATTTCAAAACCAAAGTGGT
>Ga0210059_1017662_pt1 | contig 10136 bp, 11 predicted proteins | sample Ectturendosymbi2_FD_188042 | JGI IMG/M metagenome (GOLD analysis project Ga0210059, IMG submission 188042) | Ecteinascidia turbinata endosymbiont from Florida, USA - Sample 2 (SPAdes) (version 2) | ecosystem: Host-associated > Tunicates > Ascidians > Unclassified | place: Key West, Florida...
AAAAAGAAAACGTATAAACGTATAATGATGGTTAAATCACTTGTTTGGACCAAATTTTCGGATATTTGAATTGCGCTACTTTTCCTTTGTTCAAAAATTATTTATTTTCTAGAAACATCAAGTTTTGTAATTCATCTAACCGACATGACATTTTCAAGTTGCAAACCCGAGTTAAAGCTGCAGAAAAGGATTAACTACAACGCATTAACAAACTGACTTGGCATACCAATGAAAAAACAACAACAACGCAAAAGCAACGATTCGAATTAAGTCATAATGGACGTTTTCTAACATAATGTTTTTTTTCTCTGCCAAAAACTATTGGCTGCTCTAATCGCCAAAAAAAATTAATAAAATGTCTTTTCACTGACGATGGTAATAGCTGTTTCGAGACATCCTGTATCATGTGGAACGTCAGTTCTTCTGTCGCTACTTCGCATATACCGGAACATGCCGTCCTAATTTCACACTGCTTGAAGCTTTTCAAATGCCTCGTGGAAGCAACAGGGCGCCGATAAGTGTGAGGCATACACGTGGCTGTCGAAAGTGCTTCGGGATCACTTACGCGTCGAGACATGGCGTGTCGTTTATGAGCGCTGAGGGTGCAAACGGAAAGCATCAGCAATGCAATGACGCAGCGGATGTGACGAAACTGGAACGTCAACTGTGGATTGTTAGTCTGCGCAAGTCCGGTAGATCCAGGAAAACAATCTTATCATGCGGGGGGGAACTTGCCTACTAACCCCTCCCCGCAGATACGCCCTGTTTGCGCATATCTCGCTTCGACGATTGCAAGCGTTGCCACCTCCTCATCCCCCCTGATCGATTGTTATGTAAACAAAGGTCACTGTGCAAGGCCCCCGCACCACGTACGAGACCAGCTTCTCGGCCGTGACCAAGATCGGACGTCTGCGAAACGTGAAGATCGACAGGAACAGCATCAACTACATCACCATCAACCAGAATCCAACCAACTCAACCAGGTACTTGGGCTTGAGATGGGTGTGGTTTATTGATGCGTTTTTGTGGCTCAAACCACAAGGTGGCGCGAATGCAGCAAAAGAGGAGAGACAGAATCAAAGAGCACAAATTAAATGTACGCTGATGAAAGTACAAAATATCAGAATCTTCAACTTTTGCAAATTAATGATTATGTTCTAACATGTTTGGATCACAAAGGGTTGGCGAAAGTTCGTATGGGTCAAGCTCTCAGCCAGTCGTGTCGCCAACACGAATTAATTTGAGCGCCTTGTAAGCTTTTGCCGACAGGGCTGTCAGTGAAAGAATGACAGCGCCAATGTTTTCCCGTTTTTTCTCCTGTTCAAGCGAAGCTTTTCTGGTGTTTCATGGTCACTCAATGCGATTGGTTGATTACAACCACTAGACTGACTAAAGCCAATCTACACTGAGGACGAGTCTGGAGTTGCCAGCAGGCGCAATCCTTTATTTGTTTTAATACGTCAAGGACCCGCCATGCCGAGCTGCGCACAACCCGACGCAATAAAACAAAGGATTGCTGGCAACTCCAGACTCATCCTCAGTGCAGTAGATGGACCTTCAAAGTTAACCACATATGGCGATCTATCACGATCACCCCCTCCACCCTACAACGATTGCGGGCGTTTTCTGCTTCGCAAGTTTTCGATTACGTTTAACTGTCTGTCAAACGGACGCGCGACTCTCATTTTCTGCGTTGATATCATCGCCGTCGTCTTGACAACGACTTGTTATTTCTTAAGGACGGTGATGATCGCGGGCGAAGTCGGGATCAACCAGTCAGGGAGCACGATGCTGGCGAGGTTAGTGGTCGCAGGTCTCTTTCCCCCCCACCCCCGATTCCTCAACAAACCGCAAGTGCTGCTTTTGTAACCTTGGGTCTGGTTTGGAGCCTAAAGCAGTGGATCCTGGCCAGACTTGTAAACGGGCCTCATTTTGAAGCCCGATTTAGGCCCGAAAGCCAAATTTGCGGATTGAGTCAAGATATGCGCAACTGCGGGGTATTGGTGGCGTAGCAAAATAAGCAAAGTAAAGATGACTAAATAATTTACATTTAACCATTTTTTATTGAAGATTTAATAAACTCGATTGCTTCAACAGTAACTGGCGACAAAAACTGTCCGTCGTTGCGAAAAAAATTTCTACGCAGGCGCGAAATGTTTTGACAAACTTAGTCCGAACCCGACCGGATTTGAAACTGAACATAAAACTACGTCTTATGCAAGCGCATAGTGCTTCGTTGCCACTGCCTGTTTTTGGAAATTTGATGAAAGCTTTGGGTCAGTGAGCACCAGGGTTGTGGAGTCGGAGGTTTTGGGTGGAGTCGGAGTCGTATTCCTAACAAGTACCCACTTTACACTGCATTTGTTATCGGATTGACGCGTGAGCGATTCGTCGCCCTTGGCTTCGTGAACGCACTTGCGAACTCGATATTGGGGCGCTTTTACACTGCAAGGAATTCGAAGATTCGCTTCGTGGGTTTGGCCTATGGTATTGCGAAAGCTGGGGAATAGGTGAAAATGAAAAGGTGAAGGATGATTCCACTACACAAAGGTGGTTTTTGTAGGTGTTGTTGGAATCGCCGAGATGTGATTTTATTTAGTGTAGTCAGATTTAATAGAAAACAGCTTCTACAGGGCGGGAAAATGGGAGTTCGTTTTTACATTGTAAAGCCACTTTGTTGATTTTAGTCACGATCATTAACTAATCTGTTCTCTGCAGTATAATAAAAACGAGTGTCAATAATGACGATTCACAGCACTTTCAGTGTTGCGCACTGCTGTTTTTTTCACTTGATCTGGGGTTTTTCTGTTTTTTCTGGGTTTTTTTATTGAAAATCTGTCTTTTTTTGGCTCTGGTCAAATTTTAGAAAATTATGCTGTGTTACTGTATTTTCCATTCAGAATACAGTAGTTTCAAATGCGTAATGTGCAGAGTCAGTAGCCAGTACCGTTGAGAAGGGCTAGGCTTAACCAAAATGTAATATTCTACAGATTAAGCAGTAACTAGGCATAGGTCAGCACTCTGATCTGTCGCTGATGTGTCAAGGGCTGCTTGTGCATGTTTTTGGAATGCTTATTTGTTATGAATGAAGATGCTGTGGTTGAAAATCTGTTCATTGTTTTACGGGCGCATTGACTGTGATAGGTATGAATGTAAAATTTTGAATGTTAAATTAGTAGTCAAATATTGCAATGAATGCTATGGTTCGGGTGAAAAGAAAACTGCAAGACCTTGAATGTATGATGTACATGTTTCATTTGTGCATTTAAGTGAAAGTCAAAGAAAACATTAAATGCTTTTAGAAAATATCTAAGTACTTTTTATGTTACTTTATACATTTGATTTGCTGCTAGCTTACTTGTAAATTGTGAGTATGTTTAAAAATAGACTTCAACTTGTTAAAAATTTGATGCAAATAATGCATATTACCTTAATTTTTATGTGCAAGTACCACTAGCGTACATTGCAAGTTTGGTCTTGAGTTTTTTTTACATTTTGTATGTCTGGTTTTTTTTTCTGATTTTCTAGGGTTTTTTCAAGGTAAGTTCTGGAGGTTTTCACAACAGAGTGGCAACACTGAGCACTTTTTAAGCAGAAATCTACGAACAGTGGGTAGGCTACAGCAATTCACCAAATTGTAACTGTAACCTATTCCACAAACTTTTATGCCATATTTTATGCTACTCCATGTGTTCCATTATGAACTGAGGAAATCATAGCCATGTAACTGGGATACAAAGTTCGAAGTGCAGCCTATACTGAAGTCATCCACTTCCAATATTAGGCTACATATTTTGCACAGAGGTTGAATCACTCTACTATACCAAGGTGTAGCGAAAACCTATCAGTATTGGGGTAATAGTCCTTCAGCCCAGTATCTGATGTCTTGTAACCTACCGAATAATCTTCCAATTTGCTCAACCGATTCAATTTTACTGATTGTTTCCCTAACTAGGTGTAGTTAGCCTACAGGCAAAACTATTAAATAAATTAATCCGTCATTGTTGCTACATATTAGCTTTGATAGGCTAATCTGTTCCACGGTAGTGGTTTTAGCATCAAACAAGTACAGAAAAGGTTGCACAAGACTTAATACAAACCACCCAACCTCTTCTCCGCTCGAATCCCTTATATCAGATTCCCAACCTACCTCTGCTAGTTGGATTCGCTGAATCGGGTATGGTTGAAACAATGCGCGCTCAAGCAGCTCGGTGAGACACTCACGGTCGTGCTTGAGTGATTTATGGGATTCCCAATCCAACGCGAATCCGATAACAGTGCAGTGTAAAGAGGGTAACTGGGAGTCGGAGTCGGATTTTTTGTCCGACTCCGGATGTCCAATTGGATCATTTTTTACGTCACACTCCTAAATTGGGAATTCCTGTTGAAATTATCCAATTTCTTTTGAAACTTTTGTTGAAACAGACATTTCTTGCTGTGCACCACGATTTCCATTGATTTTAACAGTCGAATTTCTTTCCCTTTATGTTGAGGAGTCGGAGTCGGAAAATTTGGAAATGTTGGATATTTTACCTCCGACTCCATAACCCTGGCGCGCATCTACGCACAAAGGCTTCCAGACTGACAATGCCATGGTTGGTGGGAATCGTTGTTGTTAACGTGTCTGTCTTTCGTCCTCACATCAAAGTCAGTGAAAATCCACTCCGCTCAAAAAGTCGTCACAGTTGCCGACAACAATATTCCTTCTCAGCAGCGCTGCAAGTGACCACCTGTCTGTGTCTTGTTGTTGGCAGGAACACCACCTTGTTCCCATGCATCAAGGGCCTCATGCCCCTCATCTGCATGGTCTTCACCCCTGTCATGGAGCTCAGGACTGACCCCAACTATTCACGTTTCACCGGAGCCCTGTGCGGCCTGGGCAGCGTACCTGGGAGGTGATGACGTTTCCTGCGATGTGCTGGTTTGCTTTTAACCCACGTATCTGCGCAGTGTTTCCCCTGATTAAAAGTTCATTCCGCCCCCCATCAATGGACGGTTGAGCTGATGCTAATGTTTGATTGTTACGCAACAAACGTCTGCTCTGACCTGCGTGCGGCGATTGACTCCACCCCCGAGTCCCTTTTGCGCCCCCAACCCCTGAAGCCATTTGTTAGGCGGGAACACTGCTTGTAAACACCCGGGCTCCAGATGTTTCTGGACGTTGACGATGTGCAATGGATCTGGGTCCCACGTGGTATTGAAAGTTTTGAAAAGTATTGAATTTTTTGCCAACATGTACATAAAGCATTGAAAAAGTATGGGAATTCCAAATTCAGCCATTTTTTAATTTTTGCCATTTTTTAAAATTTTGTTATTAACCGCTGATGACACTTCTGCAGATGTTTCTGTATTTTGTTCTTCCACGAATAAAATTTTCAGAAAATGAAGATCAGTGATGGTATTAAAGTTTTTATATAGTATGGAAAAGGTATTGATAAGCCATGGAAAATATTATTGAAAATGTGTGGCAACGAACCCTGCTTGATGAATGAGCTGTACCTCGCCCGGAGGGGGTCAATCCTCAAAAGAACATTGTGACGTCCCCGGGCATACGTCGGTAGGGTCAAAACCAGGGGCGTGCCGGGGTAAGATGACGCCCGGGACAAGAAACAAGTCTGTTCGAATTTGAGGTCTTTAGGGAATAAATTTGACGTACTAAAGAAAGTAGTTGGGACTTTTCGGCGCCCGGGGTATTGTGCTCCCCCTTGCCCTCTCATTACACCCCTGATGATCAAAACAGTGCTGTTGTGAAAATCCAGTTCCCTCCCTGAGTAAACTCAAAAGCTCAACTCGTGGCCACAAATGTTCAGAACCCCACCCATCTGTGTTCTTCCTGTAATGTGGATCTTCTGCCACTGCGAAGTTGCGCAGTGTACCGTTGCTTCCCTTGCCCTTCCCCCTCAGTGTACCGTTGCTTCCCTTGCCCCTCCCCCTCAGTGTACCGTTGCTTCTCTTGCCCCTCCCCCTCAGTGTACCGTTGCTTCTCTTGCCCCTCGCCCTCAGCAACGCCTCTCTTGCATCTGAGCCCCCCCAGCAGCTTTAATATATTTTCGCAGCACTTTCCCAACGCTCCCTGACCACGACATGGAAATCGTGTTCGATGTCGGGTTCGACATGGATGACATCATCGCGGTACGTGTCGGTTGGTGATTGGCTGGAGCGAGAAATTTTATAGCGTTTTTACGGTTTGTTTGCAAGCGATATCCGATTGCGCAATGTCTGTTTCGCTTGACTACTATCGTCCTCAACATAGTTTTGGTCAAGAACATGAGTCCTTTGGGCAAAAATCACTCGCTTTGTATTTTCAAAAATACAATGTTGCATGAAACTGATGGAAACGAGTGCGTTTGGCTTTTCTCGTTAAGTGCTCGGCTCATTCCTTGGCCGTTGACCAAATCCTGGCCAAATCGATTGTGGGGCCTAGCGCAGGTGGCCGTCGCCCAGTCTCTACTGTTCTCAAACAAAGAGACCAAACCCTTGCTGTTTATTCAAACGATGCTTCGGGTTTGTCTCGTTGCTAAGCAGCAGCGATCACGTGACCTGACGCAGTGACACGTGTGTGCTTTACTCGCCGACAGGTCAACGCGCTTCGAATGCTGATCAATATCGCTGTGGGGGGATCGGACGATATTGGCAGGTGGAGCGCGCAGGTGGTCCACAGGATCCAGGACAAGGCCAGGACCAAACTCCTGGCCCTGCTGCGCAGACCGCGGCCTGAGGTCAAGCCTGTTACATCGTCGAAGCCTTACAGGTGGGTGGGAGGAAGCTGGCCGTGTGTTGGTGATCAGTACGGTGTGTTACTTGAACGTGTTGGTGATCAGTACGGTGTGTTACTTGTATGTGTTGGTGATCAGTACGGTGTGTTAATTGTATGTGTTGGTGATCAGTACGGTGTGTTACTTCTATGTGTTGGTGATCAGTACGGTGTGTTACTTCTATGATCAGTACGGTGTGTTACTTCTATGTGTTGGTGATCAGTATGGTGTGTTACTAGTATGTGTTGGTGACAAGTGGCGTAACTAGAGGTTTGAACCAGATGGGGGCAAAACTTACCTGAAGAGGGTCCTCTGGCCACCTTAGGGGGCTTAGCCAACACTCAGAAAAAAAGTTGAGAAATGATAGTGAATCCGATGTGGGTGCATGTACGAGCTATAAACGCCAAAAACACCCTGAAAAACGTAAAAAACAAGAACCTACTGAAAACCAAAAGAATACTACATATCAAAATGTCAGGTAAAAGAGGCCCGGTTTTTGCATTTAGCTTGCAAGGGGGACGGCTCGCCTCCTGACCCCCGTCAATTACGCCACTGTTGGTGATCAGTACGATGTGTTGGTGATGTGTGTCGTGTGTTGATGATCTGTGCAAGCCGTCACTTAACGGTAATTACTGTGCTCAACTTGCCGTACCAAGTGACCGAGCAACTGCCAAAGATGACCGAGTCGCTTATTTTTCAGATTAATTCTGATTTAGCCATGTATATGACAAATACCGCTTTATCTGTATCTACCTCTTTCAAGCAACAAAATGACCGCACAATTGTCGCAGGAGAAATTATTATTGCACTTGTTTTCCATTCCTCGCCTGCGTATTTGTTGAACACGTGACCAGCGAATCGTTGTTGTATCGTGAAATTGCTCGTCTCATCAATTTGAACCTAAACGTTGTGTTGCATTTACTCTGGCAGCTGTGTTTGTCCCGCAGGTGGCACCTGGTGCCTGAGGACCGAGTTGTCCCTCACCAAGTCGAGGACAGGCGCGCCGACCGCAAGGACCTCTACAGGGTCCATGACGCTGTTGCGCTGAGGCAGCTGCATAACTCGTACTTGTCGTGAAATGGTGCTGCTGCTGCTGCATTGCTGACTGATCCATCCTTCCGTTCATTACTGGCTGAGGCCGAGTGTTGAGTTCACTGACGTTTAAATGTTGATTCGTTGAAAAAGGACCTCCGACATTTACGTTGAACCAAGTGAATTTTTGCGTCCTTTCGCGAAAGTATTTTCAGCCATGTACGACTCCTACTTTCGTGGTTCTTTTCATTTGTCTCGTCTGTCTCTATTTCATTTCGTTCTTGTCTTCATTCAAATCACGAACAACCTGTTTTGTTTTAAACAACTTTCCTTTCGTTATCGTCCGCGAGGACATCATTCACTGCTTGAGTCAGTTTCGGTCCAGGTTTAGATAGTTTAGTGCAGTGGTTCCCAACCTTCCTTTCCTCCTTTTGCAATTCTTCACTCAATCCCTGACCCGGTTCGCAGGCACTAATATCAAACTGCAGTTGGAACAATGTTAAACACACTAAGTGGGACAAAAACTATTTGTTGTCAACGCTCCCCTTAATTCATGAAATTCCCTCCCGGTTGGGGACCACTGGTTGATAGTCATCTCCAACAAGACCTAGCTGTAGACTGGAGCCACCAGGGGACCCCCGTATTTTCGTCGCTAACATGACTCCACTTCTCGCGACATGAATCAACCTCAAAAAAAACAAGTCTTGGTAGTTTTGGATCCAGAGCTGAATTTAGTAGCAATTGTGGCAAAACAGGCGCTTCCAGACGTCAACGTGTTTCTTTCGGTAGCTACAGCTCTACCATCAGTAAATTTGCAACTGAACCACAGTGATCTTGCTGATGTACAGATGGTCGTAGAAGATGTTAAACCCACTTCTCAAACTAATACTTTAAAGGCATACGCTAAAGCAGGCGAAGCTATTTCATTCCGCCGCAAGAACATTTTGTTAATAGTGAAAAATTACGTAAGTAGAGAATGTAAGACCGAGGTGTCTGTTGTGTAGTAGCTCATGTGCGGGGGCGCAATTCCCCGGGTTCCGAATGACTGTGGAGGGCGCCGAAAAGTCCCAACAATGTCACAAGTACCTCCTCCATGCACTGCAGTTGCTTCCAAAAGAGCTCAGTTCCGAACATGGGTGCGCCGTCTGACCTCTAGGTTACCTCCGTCTCATGTGGCCCACTTGGCAAGAAAGTTGCCTCTGCTCGAAATCATGCTGTGCACTGGTGTTGTGTTTCGCCATCCGTTGTTCTGTTAAAAGTAACGCTGAAAGACAGATAGATAAACGATCAAGTTTCCAGACGGGATTTATAGTGATGCGCTTCGTCCGGTTCGCCGCAACCTGGTAATTTCATCCAAGCGTCCAATTACCGTTTCAAATATATCGACCTTCTGATGCTGCTTAGAAAAAAAGCCGCATGTAAGTTGTGACACTGTGCAACAGACGTGGGAGGACTGCGCCCCCTAAATGCACAATCCTCCCCAGTCGCCCGGTAATTTTTCCAAATAGCTGCTAAGTGCCTCAAAAGCGTGGCGATCATGTCGCATACAACGTTGGATATCAACAACAGAGGGAACCCGGTCGTGTCGGGAAAATGCTGCAGTTGTTTTAAAGGTGTTAGTTTGTTCGGATATCAATTATTTTTACTATCCGGTAGCTAATTGGTTGTGAAATCACGAATGACACTGTTTCATTGTCACTACGCACACATGCAATGTGCAAACGCACAAGAACTTTTACTGATTCTGCAACGCACTTCTTATGAAGCACAGCCAATGGTGCTGCAAGTGAAGAGGTGGGCTCCGGGCGGCAAGTTTTTGAAACCTCGCTCAGGTAACCTCTGCAGGGTTGCCAAATGGTGCCGAATTTGGCAAATATTGCCAAAAATCAGTTTTCCAAACACTTTGCCAATTTTATTTGGTAATATTTTTAATGCCAAAAACTTTCCATTTTTGAAACACCAGCTGTGCCTATTAATATTAACAAAATTTATCAAATGCCGAAACTTTACAAAGTACAGCTCAGATAATGTGTTTGAATATGATTTACTTACTGCTTGAGGAATTGTTGTAGTGTTTCATTTGATTGACAACCACTCATTTTATTTTAAAACTTACCTGGTGTTACAGATCTCGCTGTGCTTGGGTTTGTGTGCATTTGTAATGATCCCGTAAATAACGATCAAAACCGAATGTATTGCTTCCGGCTGAGCCTGAAATATTACTATAAGCTCTTAACTATGAATCATAAGGAATCATTTTCCAGCCAAGAATCAGGGTCTGTGATCTAGATCGATGTCTCTCAAATTTTTAATTCCAACCCCCTTTTCACTCCCGACACGTTGTTGTTT
>Ga0210059_1017664_pt1 | contig 10135 bp, 9 predicted proteins | sample Ectturendosymbi2_FD_188042 | JGI IMG/M metagenome (GOLD analysis project Ga0210059, IMG submission 188042) | Ecteinascidia turbinata endosymbiont from Florida, USA - Sample 2 (SPAdes) (version 2) | ecosystem: Host-associated > Tunicates > Ascidians > Unclassified | place: Key West, Florida...
AGTTTTGTAGAACATTTTCTGAGCAAAGAATCTGAGAATTTGCCCTGCACTGCCAATAAGCAAAATTCCTTTCAAAGACAACTGTTTTAGAGACTACGTTATTATTTTGTTCTCAAGAGACTTACCATCATCTTTTCTTACAGGATTCCAAGCTTACGGACTGGGTTGGCGATAAAATAACTGTTTTGATGTCCGTACCTCCTGCTGCTTTCGCGCTGATCATATCCATCACGATTTCTCTTTTGACAGGTGAGATCACTTAGCAAAGCGCATATTGCAAACCGTCTACCAATAACAAGTTCTTCACTGCTGAGACCAGCAGTCACATAATGCGATTTTTTTCCCAGTGCTTGTTGATGGAATTCTAAATTGCGTTAACTCTAGCTAAGATAAAAGCGCAAAGCTAAATGTTCAACCGACAAAAGTATCGAAAATCTTTGTAGAAAAATCTGATACGTCCGCTTGTACTTTTGCCAGAAACCTTGAATTGAGTTTGTGGAACAGAGTTAGTTATTTGCTTGGCAACCCTATTTTTTAATATCTGTATCTCTGACTTGCCGACCACTGTTTCCAAGACGTATGCATACTCTGGTGATCTGAGCTTGTGCATGCTGTTGGAAACTGGTAGCCAGTGGAACTGCTCGATTCCATTGCAGCAGCCCTGCCCACTGGGCATACCAAATGCACAGCACGGAGTGGGTGAAGCAGTGTCAGACCCCGTAATTTATCACCATATAGATGCCGTAAAAAACGTCAAGAATAGTTTTACGGATTTGTTGTTTCCTTCATCTATATTCATGATTTGCATGGGCGTCAGAAGGATTTTTTCCATGGGTGCTAATAGTGGGTTTTCCAGGGTGTGGTCAAAAACATTTTCCAGGGGTAGTGGCAACAGTGGTGAAATTTCATTTTACCAACTCGAAAGTAAGAAAAAGCATTTTTCCTCTGAAAAGTTAATGGGAAGATTTCAAAATGCCTCCCTTCACCCACCTTCCGACACCTATGACGATTTGTGCGAATTGTTTGCAATATGTTGAACCTCGATGTTTTTCCTATGAATTTTCCCCAGTCCCATAGCTGCATGGTTATGGTGGACTGTTCCAAGTAAGACAAAATTGGACATTGAATATTTGCACTTATTGCATGTTATAGACTAAGATTTTGATTAAAAATGCAGAATGCGAGACAAATCGGAATATGTTCCTACAAAACATCTTCCTTCTGGTATCGTGTGGATGCTGATACAGCCAATTCTCAATAACATAATGTGCCTGCTAACTGGACTAAACCGTTAAACTTTCATCAATTTCTATGACCAGCCTTAAAATTATTTCAGCTCATGCTGATCCTGCATAAGTACAACTCAAAATGAAATTGTCCCTGCAAACTAGCAGTGACTTTAAGAGTGCGTTTTTGTCCTAACAACGTTCACTCAGCCAAAGACTTCCGCTGGTAAACCTACACCTCAGTTGCTTTCTTTTTTCCTGCAGTCAGAAATCCGAAATTATGATATGAGGCAGCTTTCGAACATGTGCTTGTTTTGTGGTAAGTTCGCTTATCTTATGCAATTTTTTTTTTCAGAATTCACGAGCAACGTCAGTACTGCCAGCATATTTTTGCCAGTGCTGTGCCGCTTGGCGTCGCACGCGGGTTTGCATCCTTTATACATAGCGGTTCCCGCCACCATCTCGTGTTCGTTCGCTTTCTCGCTACCAGTCGCAACCCCTCCAAACGCAATTGCATTTTCGTACGGTTCACTAAAGGTTAAGGATCTGGTAGGTATTTCTCTAACGTGAGGAGTTGAAGCAAAATTTTGATACCCATTTTCTTCCTCAGCCTGCTCCACGCTGTACAGGCTTATGTATATGACTGAGAAAACGAACTAAAAGTTTGTCGATTGTTGTGCCTTTTGAACATCTCAAAAAGACCGACATTTTTTTGCACCCTTTGACTGTGATTTGTCACAACACGGAACCGGTGAAACCCTTCACATTTAGTTTCGTTTCTCTCATTCAGCAACTACCAAATATGCAGTCAAATTATGATAATGAGGCAACGCTCAATCAAAAACGGCAACCAAAAGGGACTAAAATCACAAAGAACGGCCTTATCAGCTTTTTAGAGCAAAACTCATATTTCAATTGATAGGTTATTTGAGAGGCTATCAAAAGTCAAGAACTGGCGAACGGCATGTGTATGGCAGCGATTAAATGAACTTTAAGGAGTAGGCCTACACATGAAGGATCAAGAGAACATCAAAAAGAGGAAGGCATGTTTGCATAAAGTTATGATGACGACATTTACAAACGGTTTGGAGACAACACAGTGGGTTGTTTTTGAAATATACAAAGCTTACAACTTCGTTAATTGTGAGATCATGAAACTAGTTAAGTTCCCTTTGTGGTTACTTCTGTAACTTGGGTGGGGTGTGCACTAGAAATTCCCTAGGTTATGAGAGTCAGCTAACCTATGTAAAGTGAAGTACTTTTGTACAGAAAAACCGTGAAGTACTTTTGTACGTGAAGTACTTTTGTACAGTGAAGTACTTTTGTACAGAAAAACCGTTGGACTTGCTCCGTGCCCTTTGCGCGTCACAATGCACAGCCAAAAAACGGAGATTTAAGGCATGATTGTCATAATATCAGTTGTTGGAGGCTTTTGGTTTGAGATTATTGATAAAGGTGAGGGATGATTGTTAATATCTCAAAAATCCGGAACAGATAGTCCAACACGCGCCTCTCAAATTGTCAGGCTGGGTTCGATACCCGGTCGGGTCATCATGCCGAAGACGCGGGCGCGGTGCCAATGACTTGCCACCGATGCAGTATCCACTACAGAACCCCGCCACAGAGCAGTACTAATCTACAATCACTGCAATCATGCAACCGAAATATCATTATATAACTTTTAACAAGTTTCGGGTTGTTTCGAGTATGATCCTTTGGATTTTAGGAGTCAATTTCGCAATTTCTTTGAATCAAAAGTGGAGTAAGTTTAAGCAAACGTTTGAAAACAGAAAATGGGAGAAACGCTACGTTCTTCTTTGCTAAATCCCGTAGATGGATGCACGGGTTGCTTCGCACAGTTAGTTTCTGTATCATGATAAAGGCAACAGTTTGTGTTCACTTTTCGTAGAAGGAAAGCTTAATGCATCTGCGGCGAAGCAGAACTGATATTGAATACAGAGTTGGTGTATCTTGCGTTAACAGCTGACAAGTCATTCGTGAGTGCTTTTAAGAAGAATCTATGAAAATGATTTCGAGTTGCTAAGTCCGCAAACCACTTTTCCCTGCTTTCACTCGTCAGGTATCAACTGGTCTCATCCTGAACTTCATCTGCGTATTCGTTCTGAACGCTTTCCTCAACACGACCGGTGTTCCAATATTCAACCTTTCCTCGCCATCATCGCTCAACCTGACAATCACCAACTGACCACAGCCCAGCTTTCCAGCATCGCACGAGGTTCGGACAGAACAACACAAACTCAACCAACATCATTTGGCGGTAGTTACTTCAAGCACTGCTGTTCCCGATTCCAATTTAAACGCGATATAAGTACAAAAAAAAAGAAAAGAAAGCGCGGCAATATAACATCCGAACACCAAAACGTTCGACTTGGCGCAGAAGACAGCAGCGATGTCGCGTATCGTCGCTGTTGCGTACATTGCATATCTGTGTTCAAGTACGTGTCGTTTCAAAGACCCATTTTTGTCAAGTTCGTGTTGTTTCAACGACTCATTCAAGTCTGTGTTCAAGTGTGTGTTGTCTCGACGGCATGTTTGAAGCCCGTGTTCACGTGCTTGACTTTTCTGCTGTTTTTTCCGTAGATCAAGTGAATGTATGCGCTTTATGAAGACGATATTTCATTCAACACAGCCAAAACCACATGTGCATTCTGAGATTGGCGCAGCAACTCTGCAACGAGGAAAACTGTTGCTCTGTTGCCATAAAAATGGGGAGTTAGCTTTTGCTTTTCTAAAGGCGGAAAACAGCAGATGCAGGTGTTGGAACATACGATTACAAACAAGTCTGTAACTAGAGGGGTCCAGGGTTTTTTTCTCCCCAGGAAAAATGTGTTGGACATAGTTTAAAAAAATCGGATCCTTCTCAGAACACGCTTCGCCCCCTGGTGTCCCAAGTTGGTTGCGGGCCTGGTTGCAAGCGTTACTTTCTAACCTCGAATGCACGGGAGGCTCCGGTTTTCGTGTTCGTGTCGAGCCAACGCATGAAGACGAACGCAGGGACCTTTGTGGGCCAGATCGGCTTTTTAAACAAGACGTAATCTTGAGCGAATAGGATTTTCTGCGCTTTTTGCAGAAACTCCAATAGCGGGCATTTTTGTTTCGTGGTTGCAAACTTCCCAAGGAAAAACAAGCAAACAATCGTGCTCTGTGACTTTGCAATGATCTATTCAGCTGTTGTGTATTTAGTGTAATAATGACGACACTCAACCGTCGCCTTCCGAAAAGGACGTCGTCATAAAGCCAGCAAAGAATCTGGTGTTGTGACACAAAATGATTTGAAAAAACAACAAAAAACGTTTTTCAACGCAACCACGGACGTGCACCTAGAAATTAAAAATTTTCGCCGAGGTTGAAGAACAAGAGCTTCTTGGAACGAAACGGAACCATTTGAAGTGGCGAAACGAACTGCAAGCGCTTCGACACAGATACCGGTCATTTGCGAATACCTGCTGAGTGACTGCCACATTAGCGCAGATACGATTTAAGAGATGACTGTGCATATATATCGTTTATGATTATGCGGGAACGGTACAACGTTTGAATAAATCAGACGCAGAACGTCTTCTGTTGCCTCAAACACTTGCATCGTACTTGCGCGCAGCCCCCTGCCCGGAAAATCCCTGATGATGATGATATTCCCGATTCGAGCGTATGTAACGGGTTTGTGAGTCAATATCAACTGGCTTGCGCACAAACTTTTGTGCGTCTTTTGTTCTGACACGCTTTTAACACGTCAGTTTATATTTTGTCTTATCCAACGGTCTGTTTTTTTTAAAAGAGGCAATAGACGGCATGTAGTACTGTACGCTTCACCATAAAGAAAGCGAGCAGGGGAGACTGGAGAGAGTTGTTACGATTTGCAATTGAATTAATGTAATCACCAATGTACTGTGCAATTGTTGCCGAAGTTTTGCTTCATCCCTTAGCTAACGGACCCAACAAACAAACCGAGGAAATTCAAATGCTAAGACCTTTTATTGAATAAAAGGTGAGGTGGAGCGACGTGGTGTAGCGATTGAACCAATAGACGAGGTTTTGTACACAGCATGGGTAAGCTGTTACAAGAACGCAAATGTGCAACTATTACAGGAATAAAAATGTCATGGTCCTCGAGGTTTACTGCGAACTTTTACAACTGTGTGATTCTTCAAACCTCTTCTCTGGAGAAGATGTTAAGATAACTGAGTGACGTTTTCTTCATGTTTAGAAATGAAGCCAGATGGCAGTCACATAAATTTTTTAAATGGTATCACAAAAAATTGCTAGATTCTACTAAAAACCTAGCCACAGATTTTCAGCAAAAATTTTCTAAAAACGCTAAAAATCTGTTGATTAAAACCAACTTATAAAGTTAGGTATCAATTTTTAGTCTTGTACCCACTATCAGTGGACAAGGGCAGAAATGTTCGTCTTGTCCACCACACTTTTCGGCCCACAACTTTCCGTCGACGTTTTCAGCTATGTAACTGCAGCTTATACCTCCTTTTGGTATGACACAGTTTTTAAAGTCTTTCAAATGGTCGCACGTGTTTACACAGCAGATTGTAGAATAATACTTTGCGATAAACAACCTGAGCATAGCTTCAGCCATAGGACTTTCGCAGACCGGCCTTTGCAACTCAAAACTTGGTGTTAACTACATTTGGGAGCACGTAAAAAGTTCTTTAGCTTTTAAGGCTTATCTGAGTGTTTTTCGCTACCAGCATGCCTTCGGTTCATAGGTGGCGGAACCGGGGGGCCGCATGGGCCTAGCCCCCCAATTTTATTTCTGGGTAAGTCTGGCCCCCCACTTTTGAATGCCGAATTTTGCCAAAATAAGTTTAAGTAACGTAATTATGGGTCCATTGTTAATGTAAATTAAATCGTTTAATGAAAAACATGTTGCAGAATTTTGGCAGTGCTTTGTCACTATTACGGAAATATATTATCTGTAATTTGGCAGGATTTCGTAGGCCATGGTTGGGCAAATAGTGGCCCGCGAGTCAAATGTGGCCCGCAGAAGCATTCAGGAAAATCTTCAAATCTGAAAGTTCCTCCAACTTCTCACAGTCATAGTAAATATTAGTGCTGAGGCTATAAACCAAGACTTGCTTCTGCTCTCATAAGAAGGCACGGCCCTCCGCTAAATGTGGCCTTCTCATAGTGGCCCATGAGCAAAAATAATTGCCCACCCCTGTCGTAGGCTTTGTTTAGTAAAAGACACCGTGCACAGTCTGTCGTCCTGCTATGGCTTACTTACCGCATTGGTGTTGTTCAACAATGTTGCCAGATAGTGTAACACAACACAATTTTTTTACAAAAATGGTGTAACTTTACATGTTTATGTGTATGGGTATGGGAAAAATTGTTTCCAGGGGGGCCACTAGTGGATTTTTCTAAAAGTTTTTCAAGGGATGGGGGCCAAAAGTGGTGGAATTTGTTTTTTACCACTCGAAACTAAGAAAACAGCCTTTTTTGCTGAAATTCGTGGCCCCCTTCCGACACCCATGCTTATGTGTAAGAGAAAGTTCGTGCCACACCACTAAAAATTAGTGTGATTTCAAGCGTTTTAACACCATCTGAAAAGAGCGAAATTTCGCTGATTCTTATACGCAAAATGAAATATTTGACAGATCAATTTCAATTGTTTTTTTGTTTTTGCATTGGCAACACCAAATAGCGGTATTTTATTTTTGCATTGGCAACACAATTGGCATCCTTACAGACAACTTGCCAGTTGCTTTGTCCAGGGGCGTAACGAGGTTAGATGGCGCCCGGAGCAAGATACAAGTTTGGCGCCACACGTTCGAAACTGAGGTCTTTCGGAAGCAAATGTACTGTACTGAAGAAAGTACTTCTGATACTGTTGGGACCGTTTGGCGCTCCCCCGCAGTGATTTGGCGCCCCCATAGTGACTCGGCGCCGGGGTAATTGCGCCCCCCTTGCCCTCTCCTTGTTACGCCTCTGGCTTTGTCGTGGATTTGCGTTTTGGTATCTAATGCCTTTGTAGAATGAGTATTCAGTCATGTTACTTCTCTGTGTAAGCGATGTCGTGCGACCTGGGGGAGTGGCACGGCCAAGCATTAGATCCAGCAGTTAATTAAATTTATACGTGGGTCCTACTTACTGGATCAGGGATCGTTATCACAGAGAAGTTCTGTTTAACAACCCATTTAGCTAACATCTAAGTAGATTCTCCTAAGCTTCTTATATCACTTAATTTATCAGATAGTAATATTGTATATTTCATACTTTATTAAACAGCAATAAACAAATAGAAAAACATCTACAGTACTCACCAATTCATAATATCCAATATTGTTCATGCACTTCTCGACAGGAGACCACTCACACTTACATATCTTTTATTTTTTATTACTACCTTCATAGTATGCGATAGGGAGATCAACGATCGGTATAGAACGGTTCCCCCATTCAAGCATTTTTCATCATGAGCATAAATTCGGTCTTTCTGATATTTCACTCTATCAATATTTTACATCGAGCATATAAATATATTATACAAAATACCACATAGTTCGTTCCAAATTAATTACTTTCCACAACTACTTATCCAACTAATTTACTCATGCTACCATACAATCTATCTAACTCTTTCTGTACTGTTCACTGACTGACAATTCAATTCTGACTAGTCACGATTCTTTCTGAGAAAAAGGTAGTCCTCGTTCGCGCAGGTAATATCCATAAATCCACAACTGCATTCGATCGAGCATGTTTGTAATCCACAGGTCTTGATTCGCAAAGGAATCAGAAATCAATTGACACAATTCAGAATTTTATAATACAAATTTCATTAAAACATAAATGTAATAACACAAATAAGTACTTTATCTTGTTTGACAGAGCTTCGTTTGGACAAGCCTATTTTTCTGAATTAGCCTGACAGGGATTTATCCGGACAAGCCAATTTTGCTATTGTGACACTTTGCCTACAATAGTCTTCTGCCTCAGTTCTGAACATTATTGACAGGGAGAGTCTTTTTCCGGAGACTGACTTTATGTCCAAAGTCAGCCGTATTGATAGTCGAATATTGCTTCAGACTTTGTTAACACCTCTTTATTTCATGAGCTTTGATTGGCTGCTTTTTGTTAAAGCTTCTTGTGGTTGGTCAATTCAAATAGTTTCTGGAAGCTTCTGGGGTTTGTTGATGCTTGGGTTTTCACCTTCTGGACTTCAGTTCATGTTCCGTTTACGCATTTCCCGTCACATGCATTTCCTGTCATGATTGTCCATTAGGTAGTTATCATGTGCTGTCTGTTGATATTTCACTGTGATTTCTCTGGTGTGACTTGAGGTTACTGTCTTTGAATAACAGCCTATCAGGTTCCATTGCCTTGGCAACGGTTTGACAACCAACTTTTATTGGTTGCCACCTCTTGTCGTTGCTGTTACTTTCGTCAAGCTTATTGGCTTTTTCGTAGAGTTGATTTTATACACAAGACTTTATTGTTCAGGCAAAACTTGCCTGCAACATCTGTTCAAGATGTGGAAAAGTTGTGAGTTTGAATGTGTTTAAGACAGCTGTCAATGCTATGTCATTTTTGCCTGTTTTTTAAGCTGTGTTCTTGGTGTTTTAACAGCCCAGTGGCAACTCCGGCACACGGGCTCCACGAGTTCAGGCCGAGTCTTCGATTATGACTCATATCTGAGAACGCGAACTTGCTCGCTTTGTATATTTGTGCCACCGCCCAAGGGTCGATCCTACTTCATTAAGTTGTTGACTCGGACTCTTTTCTTTGTACCTTGTCACTGTTCATATATTTTCATTTCATGTCCGGCCTTTCACGTTCAAGGTGACCTGAATGAAACAATATCGTTCGTAGCAGGCGTTCTCTCAACTTCGTTCGCTCGCACTTCACTCGGGCTAATCCATTACAGCCCGAGCTGCCGGACTAGGATTCACAAAAAGTATTTTTTAAACATAATTAATATCCGATTGCATGTTTTTTGAAGCAATGGATTTGCATAGAACACTGGATTTGAAATCCAAGCCCATGGACAGCTCCCATTTTGAGAGTAATTTCAAACGAATAAAAAATTGTCCAGAAACTCGGCTAATATGAATGAGCCTAATATACTCAGAGGGCTTACTAGCGTTATCATTGCTCTGTGACGTGCGTTATTCAACGATGGAGAAGTTATCATGAGAACTTATCATTCATTGTTACGTTATTAACGTCACAGAACAAAGATAGTACCAGCCAAAATGAGAGCAAATGGAAATTTCAGTGACACAAGCGTTGAACGGTTTTAGTAAGTCAGAATAGTCTTGTGAGCCTGAGTGACGCTGTTTACCTGGGCCACCCCTGTAACAGTCTATTTGAATTTCAGGTGGTTAACCAATACGTTTTCATAGTGGTGTAATTTTGTCTAAAATACTGTAATTTATACCTTCATATGGTGTATAGGAAATGACGTCATATTTCAATGCTTGTGACGTTGCAGTTGCCAGTTCAAACCGCAAAAATTTTCTACAGTTTTGTTGACGTGCGCTTGTGCCCCCCCACTTTGAAAAAGCTTCCGCCACCCATGCTTAGGTTCATAATGTTTTGCTATAATTATACAGTATTATTGCAAACATTAAAATGTTGGCGGACTGGCAGCCAGAGAAGAACATTCATTTGAATTTAAATCCTGCGGATTTTCAACTTTATGGTGGATTTGGATTTTGTAATCTTTTTTTGAACTAATTCGCAACCTTCAATTCTGTTTTGGAACTGAAGATTAATGAATTTAATTTGTTAGATTGCTTCAGTGGAGCTTGTCACATCCGATTAAACCGTCCAGTATGTTTGTAATTGGAGCATGGAAATAACCTAAATCCGTTCTTCTCTGCGGACTGGTGACTTCACGACACCGTGGCTAGAGATTGCACAGGCCGTTAATG
>Ga0210059_1017665_pt1 | contig 10135 bp, 10 predicted proteins | sample Ectturendosymbi2_FD_188042 | JGI IMG/M metagenome (GOLD analysis project Ga0210059, IMG submission 188042) | Ecteinascidia turbinata endosymbiont from Florida, USA - Sample 2 (SPAdes) (version 2) | ecosystem: Host-associated > Tunicates > Ascidians > Unclassified | place: Key West, Florida...
TGAAATGCTTAAAGCCGGTGACAGTAATATCACTCGGTGGCTGACGCACATCATCCATGAAGTCTGGCACTCTGAAAATCTCCCCGAGGACTGGACACGCGGAATCATATTGCCATTCTGGAAGAGAAACGTGACAAGCTTGTCTGCAGCAATCATCGAGGTATAACCCTTCTCTCCATTCCCGGCAAAGTCTTTACCCGTGTCCTACTCAGTCGCTCGCACCTAGCAATCCGTTGCTACAGGCGGCCACAGCAAGCCGGTTTCTTGCCAAACCGCTCCACGATCGACCAGATATCTGCTCTTCGCCTCATCATTGAGAAGACTGGAGAGTTTCGTAAGGGCCGTCACTTTTACATTGCTTTCATCGATCTGAAAGCTGCGTTCGACTCCGTCGACCACGCCTCGTTATGGGCAATTCTGGCATGCATTGGTGTGTCTGGCAAGATCCTGAGGTTGTTCAAGAAGCTCTACGGACACTCCCAAAGCTGCGTCCGCATAAAAGGGAAACTCTCGGAATAGTTTAACATCAACAGTGCCGTTAGACAAGGATGTGTAGCTGCCCCAGACCTTTTCAACTGCGTTGCTGACCATCTCATGTCACGGGTTTGCGCACAGATCCAGGCCGTGTCTTTCGGCAACCTCCATCTTGCTGATCTCGAATACACGGACGACACCATTCTGTTGTCCAATGACATCGAGAAACTCAAGGCTGTCCTTTCAGTTTACGATCGCGAATCACTTAAACTGGGCTTGAAGGTCAGTTGGGCGAAAACCAAACTGATGCATGTTGGTGAAAGCCCCGATCCTCCATCTCCAAACATATTAGGAATGCTGTGGAATTTGCTGATTCATTTGTGTATCTGGTTTCGACAGCTACCAACAACCGTGACCTTACACCCGAAATCGAGCGCAGACGCGCACTATCGTCAAATGTGATGCAGGCACTCCGCAAGCCATTGCGCCGCCAGCAGTCCATTTCGCGTACCACCAAGATGCGCATATACAATGCTGCAGTCCTGTCTGTGCTGCTGTACGGCGCGGAGACCTGGCAGCTCACTGGAACCCTCTCCTCCAGGCTTGACGACTTTGACAGTAGGGCTCTCAGATCGATTCTTGGCATTCACTGGCGCGTCCTCATTTCTAATGAAATGGTGCGGACCCTTGCCGGACAGCCCCCGGCCTCCTATTTGGCTGCCCACCGCTGGGTCCGCTGGTATGGATATGTGCTTCGCCTGCCAACGCACCTTCCTTCTAGGCCATCCTGGACTTCGACCCTGGCTCGTTTGGCTAGAAGTGACAAATGGCGGGCTTTCGTGTATCTGGTTGGCAAAATCTGGATTAGCTATCTTGACAAAATCTAAATTGAGAATCACTGTAAATTGGCTTCAGCAAAAGTTTCTGCATGTTTCAACCATTATGCTGGAGTGACGACGGTTACAGCGACCAAATATTGAAACTGAATACAAACGCAGTTGTGACAATTAAATTTCATCCCCTTCGCAGTCACCAAACACAAATAAGTTTTCTTGGAATGATCATAAAAATGCTTCCTTTTTGGGGTGTGTTCTCTTTGTAAGTTTAATATTTCACACTGAGCTCTGTAAACTTCGCATTTGCCAGACTTCTGCTGGGAGTAGCCATTTACTTTGTGCAAGCAGGTGCACAACTATTGAAACCACACCTCATGGCTTTGTTGCATTTAACGAGTTGCTGACTGAGGTGAAGTTGTGCCTGGGTGAAAAGTCTCACCAGATTAGCACTGTACAAATTGCACCCCAGAAGCTGTGGCGGATGAAGGTGGCGCGTTGCCTATAGCATTTTAACAGTGCTTGGCCCTAGAAATTAAAAATACACTTGAATAAGTGAACAATTGTTGTATTCGGCCACAGTTTACTCCAATCGAATCCGGCTCCACTTACAGGGGGTAACAATGGAACACTTTCCGAGTCTCAGCGAGAAACACGATCTCCGCCGCCTTCGACTATCGAACAAAAACTGACAAAAAATCGCTCGGAACATTGGTTATTACAATACAACGTTCATTACCGGGCGCTTCAAAGAGCTAGGAGTCGATTGGATTTTAGGAAAAGACATTCATGCAATTTTTCCAGGAAGTGCAATCAGCGTTCGTCGGTGGTGCTCCTCGAGCAATTGTTGTTGGTTTCTTCTTAATAATTTGAATGATCGACGATTGGAGGCGAATTTCTGAAGATGAGACTTTGTACACATTCGTGCCATGTTTCATTATTCAAAATCGACGACCGTGAGACTCCAAGCGTTGTGATTGGTTGTTGATTCTGTGGGTGTTGCCTCCGTCCCTGCTTCGGTTTGTGCTGCGTCATCATGCGTCATCATCTTTGTGTTGGAAGATACGCTGCACTTCCAGGTCCAAAGGGTCGATTAGAGACGAGTTGCTGCTGAACCAATATCGCAGGGCGGCAAGGTCATTGCTGATGTCCACCATTTCGAATTCGGCACTTATGTTGTGGACACCAAACCCGCTGCAACAATTGTAAGCGATCTGTAATAGAGAACTTATCCATTTAGGTGTTTTGATTTGCACATCACGTTGAGTCAATGCAGCTGTGATCTGTAAGTCTCCAGGAAAATTCTTCATATGTGTTTTGCAATTGTTTCAAGCACAGTTATGTCACGACGATCCTTAAATTTAGTTTCTTTCAACCTTGTCTTTAAGAGCATCTTTTCAACTACTGCTGTACTTTGAAGAAGTGCAGTTGGTTGCGGATAATGTTTGCCAGCCATGTGTATGAACCAACACGCGATATAAAAACCAAAAGTTATAAAATGGCATATCTTCCCACTATCTCGATGTTGCGTTTGTGTCAACAAGACCCGATTTCCACTGACGATTAAGATGTTGTGCACTAACTTCAAGAACAATAACAATACGAGGAACTCCAATTGCAATTGTGGAAACTGAAGCTTATTTCTCAACAATTGCACACGGATCAATATACTGAAGAGATGTTAGAACATAATCATCCACGTTGGCCCTTTTGACAAAGCTGCTTAATTGCTATACGTTGCCAGTCTCAACACTTCTCCAGATAACAATTTTTGATGAGGTAGCCATTGTTCGATCGTCTCACTTGCCTCTCAAAGCGATTTGATCTGCCCAAGAAGTAACCACAGGTCTTATCAGTAATGTGAAGCATGTACAAATCGTATTCCCTGACATAGAAACGCTGCACAAAGTTAAGAACAAAGATCGTAGATATCCGAACCGCCTCATGATGAAGTCGATGCAGCTCAAAACAACACGACCGGAAAAAGCTCTTGAGTCCAGTGAGTTTGTTTAGCAGAAAACGCGTAAATTCTAAAGTAGCTTTCACTTGTAGTGATTCAAGACCGTTAAACACCCTTTCCGCAGCATTCACTTCAAAAGCTTCTGCAGTAAAGAGCAGTACAAGAGGTTGCTGTGTTTTAACACTAATGATATAAAGATGTGCAAAAAATCCAATGGATTTGCGATGGTTTCAGCAGTTTTTGTGATTCCCTGTTGTAGGAGTGTAAAAATTTGCTAACGTTATCTCTCTATTAGGTGAAATTTTTAATCAATTGTAAATTTCTGCAACAAGTTTTTATGCTGTTTTTGACATTTCTTCATATGCAAATCTACCTACAAGACAAAGACAATGACAAAAGCATTTAAGCTAAACTTCTTTTTTAAACAAAAAAGATCTTTTCTTTTGCATGTGAGTCAAAAATGAATTTTTCTTCATTTCATTATATTTACTCCATCAGAAGCATATCCCGTCACTTATTACCATTTCAGATTACCGTTATGTAGCAGTTCTTTCAATGGATAAAATATAGCATCTGCATTACACTTTGACAAAGAAATCAACCGATAGAGCTCAGTTTTGACCTGTCATTCATTTACTAACAAACTTTCGCACAAACTGCTTTTTTCACTGTTTGAACTTTTATCACAAAGAAAACAACTTTCTGCAGTTTTTGAAACAAAGTTCATAAGATTTTAATGAAAGGGTATCGGTCAATAAATAAGTCGCTTTTATTCTGCTGCATATCATATCTTTCATAGCTTTGCATTCACTTAGTGGGCACCAAATATGTCATTAAATATCACACAGAGTTTGCAACGAAGAAATGCATACGTCGCACTTTATTGCAGATTATTTGATTTACGGGTCTAGTGTTGCATCAGAAACAAAAGTGCGAAATCCAATGAATCAAACAAAGTTTCGATGTTCCCGTTTTTATATGACTTACAACCAAAACTGCAGTAGGGTGTCAACGCGTGACAACGGGGTTCCACACCTTTTTGCACTAGATTACATTAAAACATGGCTGCGATCTAGATTGCATTAAAACATGTGCTAGCGTCACGCATATTCTCACTGCAAGACAAAAGTCTACAGTGAAACAGGAAGGTTAAGTGTGGAAATTCTTGTAGACAAATGCTCACCTTGTTCGAACGATTGGTTGCAGCCTTCTTTTTTATTTGGTATGTGAATGCCGTTCCCACACCGCTTTTTTACAACTACACCCGTGCTTATAACAACACATTTTTGTTTCACACTGTTGAGAACTGTGACATCAGTTCACGGACAACGGCCAGTCATGCAACCGGCTGAAACGTTCCTTATGTCCCAATGTAACATCGAAATGAAGGCAAACCGCTACTGTATGTTATACTTGGGAATCAGTTGCTCCACAATCGAGCTTGCCAAGATATTCTCATATTATTTGTTTAAACTCAAATCTGATAATTCCATATGCCTGGTTGGCAAATGAAGAGATACAAATTCGACTTGACAAAATCTGGATTGAAAAACCACTGTTGATTGGTTTCATTGGAAGTGACTACACTTTCAACTCGTTATATTGAATTGGCGAGGCATCCAACAACCAAATTCAAGGAATTCAAGAACTAAATATAGAAATCGATTTCGACCTTAGTTCTAACAATTGAATAATTTCATCCGACTTGCAGTCACAAAAACAAACAAGTTTCTTTGCAATGACCCTGCAAATCCCTGCCTTTCAGTGTTTTCTGAAACAAGATTTGCACCTGGGTGCTGGGTATGTGTGTTGGAGGCAGTGAAAATGTTCAGAAAATTGATCAAAGCAAAAAGTATCACAAGTCAGTCAACTTTATTAATCTCTTCTATCTTCAACGCACATGTACCTTCAGTTTTCCATCTCTCTGTGCAGATAAAGAAGCTGAGTTTGAGTTGGAATAAAATCGGAAATTCCGGAGCAAAAGCTCTTGCAACATGTCTTTGGAATATAGATGAGCTCGATCTGAATGATTGTGACATCACAGAATGTGAGGAACTGTGCAATGCTGTTCAAAGTTTGAAAAGACCGGTGAGTTTTAACCTCGTATTTAGACACACTGTGTTGCAGTTTGTTTGGTATGCAGGTGTTAAGATCTGTTCGTGGTTATTGAGCGATTGCAAAAACTCCATGTGGAAAATATTTCACGATTGTGTTTGATTTTTATTCAACTTGATCTAATTACTGCGTGGAAATGTTATTCACAAAGCAGAAGCAGCCAACTGTGCTACGTACATGTTCTGTAGGCTAAGATCTTGTGTTTAGGAATGAAAAGAAAATTAGTGCTGGCAATAATTCATTAACAATAATTGTTGCTGAATTTGAAAGATATGCCTTCCATTAACTGGCAGTTCTTTTCACCAACACAGACATCAATTTCATTTGTACACTGGTTTGTCATTGAGAAAAATTCAATTTTTGTTATGCTGGTTTATTTTATTACAATTTATATCTCCTCATATTTATTGTATTCCGCAAAGACAAGGGCTGTGGTCTCTTCGTAAGTTTAATATTTCACACTGAGCTCTGTAAACTTCGCTTTTGTCAGACTTCTGCTGAGAGTAGCCATTTACTTTGTGCAAGCAAGTGCACAACTATTGAAACCACACCTCATGGCTTTGTTGCATTTAACGAGTTGCTGACTGAGGTAAAGTTGTGCCTGGATGAAAAGTCTCACCAGATTAGCAGTGGCAAATTGTACCCCAGAAGCTGTGGCGGAAGAAGGTAGCGCGTTGCCTTTAGCATGTAAACAGTGCTTGGCCCTAGAAATTAAAAATACACTTGAATAAGTGAACAACTCTTATATTCTGTAGGCATCCACGTGACTGCCATTATGCCAGCATTTCTTATACTTTTTCTACCTCAACACACCTTTTGGTCAGGCCTAAGCAGTCCAGCACCCCCTGCCATTGGCTTACGCCTGGTTACTATACGGATCAAGTAAACGCAAGGGTCTTACATCTAGATCATATATTTGGTTCATTCTCCAAAAAAAAACACAAATTATGGCAATAGCATTGACTAAAACAATAAGAAAATAAAGGAAAGCTTATGGACAAACTCAATTAAAGATACACTCATCAATGCCATTTTTGGTCCTGCTTATGTGGAACTATTTTTTCATATCATGGCATCGTCTTTGCCGCAGCTACCCTCATGTCTTGTAACAGGCCACCGTGAAGACAGTTCCGGACAGTTGTCTTGCTTAACAGCATTATCGAGAATACCTTCTCGCACAGGTAAGTAGTTGGAAATAGAGTGATCATCTCCAGCGCTGCCCTTGCCAGACCAGGAAATGCAATCGACTGATCACACCAAAAATGAGACAGAGATGATGCGCGAATTTTTGTCTTGCAAACCTGGTTCTCTTGCAAATCTATAAATTCCTCCTTCAGGTTGTCAGCATCACTCATTTCGGCCAAGAAGTGCTGCTGGATCCATTCTGGGAATGTTAAATCATGGGGAAGAACTTTTTCACTGTGGTTATATGTGTGATAGATAAGTAACAATATTTTCTGAATGAATTGAGCTGATTGTCTTATCACCCAAATTTCCTTCAAGAATTGGAAAGTTTCCCACACTCCCTCCTTCGACATGACGCTTTAAGAGCGCGAGCTTCTTCTTGAAGACTTCGACCTTCTCTGTGCAAAGAATATGATTACATGCTTTGCATGAACATGTTGAGATCATTCAAATGCAGGCCGGTAACCAGGAAGGGCGCAGGTGGGTGAAGCCCCCCTTCAAAATGTTTCACCCATTGGAAAAATGTGTTGGACATAGTTTCAAATAATTGGATATAATTAGAAAATTTCGGTCCCCTCTCAGAAAACTCTTAGCCCCCTTGGTGTCCCAAGCTGGTTGCGGGCCTGTAATCAAATGACTGAAAATATCTGCCAGATAGGACAGCGAAAGGACAAAGATTTCGCTCTCGAAATTTTCCGCGAAATTACTCTGATATTCTCGACGAAATATTGCAATCTCATCTTTGAACTCTGCCATACGAGTCAAGATTTTCTCACAGGAGAGCTACCGCACTTCTGCATGAAAGAGAAGAACTTGGTGTTAACTTCCCATTTCCTCACAGAATACTTTGAACAATCTGTGGTGTAATGGACTGCCAAGGATGAAATTTACAACTTGCACACAGATAGACAGAACATCTTTCAGGTAAGGCGCCAATGTCTTTGCCTCCAAAGCATGGCGATGGAGGAAACAGTGATTCACTATGACATCTGGTACCTTCTTCTTTAACAGAGAAGCAAAGCCAGACTTCTTTGCGATCATGGCTGGGGCACCATCTGTAGCTTACATACTGACCTTAACTTCTCCCATTTTAATTTGATGCTTCTCAAAATAAATCGACAACATGTCGCAATACATCATCTCCCTTCGTCTTTATTTTCGAAGACTCACAGAAGAGGAATTCGTCTTTAATATCACCATCCTTGATGTACCGAGCATATACAATCAGCTAACTCATGTTAGAAATGTCCATTGATTTGTCCAATTGTAAACGAATGAGGATGGGACTATCTTTAATCTCCTGAAAAATCTGGTCTGAGATGTCACAGCTCATATCAGCAGTTCTCCCTGCAGTACCATCATTGGACTGAGGTACCTCTTTCATCTTCTTGGCTGCCTCTGTTCCCAAGACCAGTTATACCATCCGAATGGCGCAGGGCTTAATTAGGTTTTCCGCAGCTGAATGTGAAGCCTTCACTTTGATGCACTGGTATGTCACCTCGTAGGAAGCTCGTAGAAGTGGTTTCTGCATTGGCTCGAATTGAGGTTGACGTAATGTATCCCTTTGGTCATATCTAGCTGTTTTAGCTTGCACAGGCTGGAGAGTCTGTTCGTATTCTGCTGCTGGATGTTTCGCCTGGTGATCTTTGAGTCTAGTAGACCTCAAATTAGAGTTGCACATAATGAAATGGCAGGTCATGCATTGTGATCGGTCTGGTCCTCCACAATCACCTAGGATTGCAATGAAGCCATACCTGACATATTCGTAATTCCATTTGCGTGTTTTCGGCATTGTAGAATCACGCAAACCTATGGACAAAATAAATAACATTTTTGTTAATTAAGTTATTTCAAAATTACTTTGTAGTACAATTATATGAAACGTATAATTGACCTTCAAAATTCTGTCAATTTGTGTGTTGACTGGGGAAAATGTTTCCATAAAAAATAAAAAAGTAGGTTTTAAAAAAACGTTACAGACAAACAATCTGAGAAACACATTTGTTCACGCTGGTTGTAACTAACAAAGATGTGTACAAAATATAGTCAGCAAATCATTCACTTCAATTTATTTTGGCACGTTAGCATATGGACATGGCCAAAAAAGCAATAAATTCTTTCACTAAGATTTCAGCAGAAAGTTGAAAGAAAGGAATTTGTAATGAAACTTACCAATATTATTGGAACACAAGGACTGTGTTGTACTCCAGCCTGCTACTACGCAACTGTTGTCTGAAGCAGCGATGCCAGATCGTGAGTTGCCGAATTCATTATTCATCCATCGAAATTTAAAAAATTTATTCACTACCGAACGTTAGGACTAGTACTATACAAAGCTTGTGATGCTGATTTAATACTGAAGTGTGGAACGCTCGTACAAATAAATTGTTTTTTATCACTATGCCACAACAAATGAAAATCAGGTTAATGTTTACCCCGGTATTGGATTATATAATATGCGTAAAAATACATTTGTCCAAACGTATTCCTTTTACCTTAGACCGCCACATATGTGACCTTCCCCAGAAACCCCTGAAATTGATTTCAACACCCCAGGTTATAAAACTCTGCATTATGCGCATTGAAATCAAATGCACATCAAATTTACTTTCAAATATTGAAACTAACTTTCAAGTTTTTACACGATTTGGTTTGCAATCTTTGCCGATGAAGTTATACTTTTGATATTCATCTTGCAAAAAGTTTCCTGAAATCAAACAACAACATAATTGCTCCACTCCATCTTTCTTCACGTGAAACAATTCGAAACATCTGCATTGCGTTGGGTTGCAAAAGGTGAAGTTACGAGACAACGGACATACTTTGTTACATTCCCCAGTGCTCCATTCGAAAATGAGTAATTTTCCCTAAGCAATATAAGAATCTGTCTCCTGTGTGAAATTACTTTCATTGAAAAAATTGACATATTAACAAAGCAATGCACATTCTTGTTTTCTATTACTTGTTCAACGCTCTGCTGTTCAGCAAAAATCCTATTTCGGGACAGCTTCGATTGCCCGATTTGCCCGCCACCCTGGTAGCGGGTCTCATTCAACTTACATGCGCATGAAACCAATTATGATCTTTTATTGCTCAATGACTAATGTTTTCAGATCATGTCTTTCAATAAAAGTGCGTCCAACAAAATTGAAAATCTATAAAAAATATTTCAAGGTTAGGCTTCTCAGAATACACCCTACGTCCAACAAACAACACCAAAATAACCTACAAAATGCACCAAAACAGCGGCAGCGAAAACTCTCTACTAGTTTTACTCAGTAGCGAGAGCGGTAACGCCGTCATTAAATTTTTACCAAAAGCGATAGCGGGAGCGCTGCTAATATTAAATAGTTTCTCACTGCACAAGTATTTATTCCCTCTGGCGACAAAAAAAATCAAAAGCGCTCAAGGACCCAGGTAAGACTTTAGATTGCGGTCGCGGGCCCTCGGCTTGCATCGGCAAAGGGGCGATCCGACACGTCTTTCCTCGTTTTTGGTCAAAAACACGTCGAATCTCACTTTCAGCATCACGTGTTTGCGACTTCGGCAATTCTGCGCACGCCGCCCC
>Ga0210059_1017666_pt1 | contig 10134 bp, 4 predicted proteins | sample Ectturendosymbi2_FD_188042 | JGI IMG/M metagenome (GOLD analysis project Ga0210059, IMG submission 188042) | Ecteinascidia turbinata endosymbiont from Florida, USA - Sample 2 (SPAdes) (version 2) | ecosystem: Host-associated > Tunicates > Ascidians > Unclassified | place: Key West, Florida...
ACTGGCTCGTGACACCTACGGCGTTCGGCCCATGTTTTACTTCTTCACGAAAAGCGGGATGCTTGGAGCGTGTTCGGAGGCGAAAGGTTGGTGGAGGATCGGTGATGTCTGCAACAAAGTAGTGGTGTCAGTGTTTGTTTTGTTCCCGGTGACATATTAAAATCGACCTTCTGAGTGAAGAAAATCAACTCACCACAGATTTCCTGCAGATCAAAGTACTTCTTTTCAGGTCTACGACGTTCCTTTGTTCTACTCATAATAAAATTCTACATTTAAGTCCAACAACATTAAATTGACATCAGGACGTTTCAGTATTTTTGGACTTAAGTGCATCGACTGTCATAGACATTCAAGGTTATGCTTGCCTGCCCTTGTTTTAAGACATAAAGTCGCCAACGCAGTTTAAATTTCACATGAAACTAATAATTTAATCTTATAGTAAGTGGCTTATATTGAAACATGCTGGTACCAGTGTTGATAAAAATCCATCCGCAAAGCTTTTTGTCTGTTTGCTTAACTTTGTTCATCTAACTTCATACAACATTCTTTAGCCACTTTTACCTTTCCGTATCGGCAACAGGTGGTGTGCAGCGATATATTATCAGCGACAACAAAAATCCTTGTTACCGTGAATGCTTGTTTTCAGCTTTTTGAGATTTCACAATTGTGGGGCAGTTGCGGCCGCTTGTCCCGTACTGTTGGAACCGAACATCTAATTTAAGTTTTCACGGGAGGGTTACTTCCTTTGAAGGGTTGCTTGAGTTGACTTGGTGCAACGTCGAAGATTTTTCTCCATTTTTTCAGCAAACTGTACAAATGCTGTTGGGAACAAAACATTATTTAAATACCTGTTCATGAAACACTTTTTTTCAAATAATTTAATAATCGACACTGGTTTAACTGGTGCTGTTAAGCTTCACCGTCTGATGCATTGTACGTAATTAAGAACAACTACTGCTTTTGGAGATACAAGCAAAAATGTTATCTTCCGATATAAGTACAACAGAAGCAATTGTTGCAACTCGCAAGCACAGTTGTTCACTGAACGGCTTTTCATCAGGTCAGTCGTAAGTCAAACAGACGTCACCTCATCTAACAACAATTTTCCGGCCAGCTTTACGTCTTGACCGAATGCAACTATGTACGATTACCGAAATCGGTGAACTAATACCTAAAACAAATACAATATGGGTTTTATGGTCTTGGAAGAAATTATATTTCCGCGTAGCACACGCCCAGCAAGTGCTTAGATAGCAAAGACGCTAGAGCCAAGAGTGAAGTTTCATGTCTGCAAGAAGCAAACGTGTACATGTTATTTGCATAGTTGACAGTCGTACGAGTGGCAACTGTCACAAGCGCAGCAATGGTAGGCTGCTGGAAATAAACGGTTAACCGGCAGCATTTATTCCAGAACCGTCGCCAGAAAGTCTTCAATTGGGGGGCTTTACGTCTGTACAGTAGGGGCTTGGCATTTCAAAAATTGACAAAAATTCTACTTTATAGTGTTTCAGATTTCAACTTGGGGGGCTTGGAGCTTTGTTTGGGGAGATAAGCCCGCCAAAGCCTCCCTGTGGCAGCAGAGGCTGATTTATTTTGTACTTTCGTGGAAACTTGCCGTGCCAAGTGATACCCTGCTAATTCTGTTGCCAAGAATCAGCGCAAAGCAATTTAAAGCAGAGTCGTAAACGGGCCTCATTTTGAAACCCGAACCCGGCCCGAGTCGGAGATCTATTTTTTAAGCCCGATTTAGGTCCGAAAGCCAAATTTACCGACCAGTCAAGATATGCGCAACTGCTTGGTGGGGTATTGGCGGCGCAGAAAACTGATTCTGCTGACGAAATAATTCACAATTACTCATTTTTTGAAAATTTAATCAACTCGCTTGCTTTAACAGTAACCGGCGACAATAGTGTCCATTGTTGCGAAAAAAATTTGTATGCAGGCTCGAAATCGGCCCGAAACATTTTGACAAACTTAGGCCCGAAACCCGGCCCGACATACAACTCTGGTTTAAAGATTTCCAAAACATCATCTTGTGCGTTAAAACTGAGAAGATCAAGAGATAGCGAAAAAAGCGTGGTGTGAGAAAGTGTGCTAAAACTGCGGTGTCAGAAACAATACAAGTCACATATTCGAAATACAAAAAAAAGTTGATACTGCAAACTTGTCCAGTGTTACAGGTTAAAAAATGTACCAATCCATTCGTTTCAAATAGCTTCCAAAACTATAAGATTATTTCAAAGTTTTTTTTGTACATTACAGGACTTGTTGATATTTTGAGTGCGGAAAATGGTGAACGTCAACTGTTGAAAGCTTTTCCTCCGGCCCATTTTGAGGTGTATGATGTGAAAGAAGATGGGAAACTAGCGTTTATCTCGCGACAAAAATTTCATCTTTTTTCTGACGAACCACAGCATTGGAAATATCAAGGAATCGAATTACTTCCAGGTGAGTGATCAGCGCAGGGCGTGAGAGCTATTGATCAGCAGTATTAAAAGAACTGTTCTGTGAAAACCCTGGAAATTGATGAAATATCATAGTTCAAAGTTTTTTTGTTGGACAATTCATAAATTGTTACAAATGATCATGGGTAGAGTAAAACATGCAAAAAATACACAGTTGCTGTGACTTCTATATAAACCCCCTTATTCAAAAGTAATGGCAGATTTTGTGGTCATACAGATGGTATGAAACCATTGCGTTGGAGTTGAGAGTTAAGTCACTATGTATTGTTTTTTGCAAAATCAGTAACATAGTGCAATACTCTCAAGTCTTTTAAAAAATAAAACATGATAAACATCATATGAGAGATCAGAAAACCTATACTCTTCCGTAGATTTTTGGCGTGTTGTTCTTCTACAGCTATGGCTATTAAAGCGAAATTTCCTAGGGGCATTTAGTATTTGAAAGCGTATCCTCGACATGATTTTCTGACATTTATGCGGAAATTGGAGCACAACGTCACTGTTATTGCGCATCCACGTTATGCAATGCTCTTTGCGATTCTTATCTTTGTTACCTCGCTTTTCTGGTCGGATGTCCCCAGGCTTGATAATATAAGTTGTTTCATATTTCAAGTGCGTGTTTGAAAGATTGAAAACGTTTCCAATACTTTGACGTAGCAAAAAAACGAATGCGAATAAAGCGCAACAGCAAAATTTTAGTTAGAATATAATTCATTTTACAGAGATAGCAGAAATCCGTTTTCTTTTTGTCATGGCTAAGTCACCCATGCCCGTAGCATGCTCGTTAGCACCTTAAAGAACTTGGCACTTTAACTAAGAAATGTAATCTAGCTACTTGCTGAAGTGAGATGAAACTGAAGCAAAGTAACCAAATCCTGTATGCTTGTAAAAAATGAATGTCAGTTAAATTTCTCGTAAAAGCAATCTCTTTACTCTCTGACTGTCCTCAAAACAAACCAAGAGTAAATGAAGAAACTGCAATGGTATTTAAGTTGAGGAGGGTTGGAACCAATGACTGACATAAGGGAATAAATTATGGCAGTCTCGGAACTTACCGGGTAAACACGCTTTCAGCCCCCTCTTCGCCACCCTGCAAGCATGTGATGTTTTAAACGCATGTCCAAATACCTCAAAGTTATTTTAGTGGGAATGGATGAATTATTTGAATGTGGATTGCAGTGTTTCCTCTAAGAAAATTTTACGCTGAGCATTTAGTGAGCATGCAATTACGCAATCTTACAGGCGCACAGCCAGTAAAGCGTTTCAGGTGGTGAAAGGGTACACGATATACATACGATATCAAATTTGGAATGTTGCAAGCGGAGTTGCGGATTTGGAGTCGTATGGAGTCGGAGGTCTTTGTGTGGTGTCGGAGTCGGATTTTTGTCCGGTCCGGATGTCCAATTGGATCATTTTTTACATCACACTCCTAAATACGGAATTCCTGTTGAAATCGTACAATTTCTTGTCAAACTTTTGTTGAAACAGAGATTCCTTGCTGTGCACCACGATTTCAATAGATTTTAACAACCAACCCTTTATGTTAAGGAGTCGGAAATTTTCGAAAGTCGGAGTCGGGAGTCGGAAATTTTGGAAAGGTTGGAGTCGCATATTTTACCTCCGACTCCGCAACCCTGGTTGCAAGTGCGCGAGAGCGAGATTTCACTGCGCAAATGGTCTTCTGGTACTGCGCAGTTGCGCACCTCAGAGCGAACATGGCTGAATCGGAAAAGTTTTAAGTTAGGTTCAAAAACCTGAACAGAAGACATGTGCACAAAATCGAGCCGTTCTGAGATCCAAGACAAGGGGACATAACGGGCTTGCTTGTGTTTCGAGCTCACGAACCATATCACTTCTACACTTCTATTTTGCTGACACAGAGACGCAGGGCGTTGCGCTCATTATGATTAAAACATTTCTGCATGAAACAGGAAAGGATGAAGCTTCCGCTAAGGAAAACATTCGCACGTTGTTGATCAACGCCGTGGAGAAGAGACTGATGTCCAGCAGAAGAGTAGGAAGCTTGCTGTCAGGCATGTCTTACTAGAACGCAATGTTGTTTGTGCTGTTTCAGTGGAAATGACATCGCCTTTGCTGTCTGTTTTCGATCACAGGCGGGCTTGACTCCTCTCTTGTCGCCGCCATTACTGCAAAGAAATTGAAGCAGAAGGGTTGCAAGCTGCCTCTGCAGACCTTCTCTGTTGCCCTGGGCGAGAGTCCAGATGTCGTTGCCGCAAGAAAGGTATGAAATGCTTGTTGACGTTGTTTATAAGTGCACGTTGAAGGCAGTTGGTGAAACAGTTTATAGTCTTCTGTGAATCCTTACCACTTCTATATTCTACGTTTTGTTCAAGAAACCAGTGCAAATCGTTTTGCTGCAAAACCCGTTACTTTTTCGGTTCACTCAGACTTTATTTGCGTAGACTACACAAAATTGTCACAGACATTGAAGTCAAATCATTTTCGGATTTTCGGTATTTTTAAAACCCTTTAACGTCCGCAACTGCCATGATCGTGCCTTATGAAGTTATTATTGGTCATAACTGGCGACCGGATTGATCTAGAGAGTCAGTGAAGACATCTTCAGATTCGGAAGACGGCAATCGATCCGATGAGTTTAGAAAAGGTACCTTTACATTTGAAAATTTTGAGAAAAACGCAAAATTTTGATATTCCGGAAGCGATTTTTGCCTTAAAAAGCGAATTTTTGGCTAACTTTTTGTCAAGCTTACCTGTTAGCTTATTGGAAACGTTTTTTGGCTTGGACAACGTCTGAAGATCCCAACTAACAAAAAATTCAAACAAAAGTGAGTCATCCGTCTTTTGGGGAAAAATTTTTGGTGTGAAAAGTGGGCCGTATGACGTCATTTTTCGGATTACGTCATCGGGACCTGAGAAAAAAGTACAAGGGGTAGAATCTTTTGGTTTCTTTTAAAACTAGGCGAGAAACCGGATCTTCAGAGCCCTTGATTGGCCTTCTAGCGTTAGTGGTTGGAAAGTTATGGCCAAAAACAACAAGCTTTTCCTAGAGTATTTAGATAATTTGCATATTTGCAAAATCTTCCATAACTTTTTTCCTCTCAATATTTTCAATTGCAATTTGGTAGGATGTTGTAAGACACCAAGGGAACCTGGAAACCTATCTGCAATTTTCGTATGTTTCGTTGGACAATAGCAAGGTAAATTTAAATTTACCTTTTAAATAAAAAAGTTAAATTTTAATTACTCTTCTATTGTCCAAAGATGCCCCCACCAAAAAAGTTAATTTTTTTCAACTACTGTCGCAAAGCGACGGTCATAACTGACATTTTTATGTAGAAACCTTTTTCACATTTTTTAGCAACGTGATAAACGGATTTTCCTCCAAAAACACGTCACGATTATGTCACAAGTATGCGCAACATGCGTTGCTGGCTTCCGAATCCGACAATGTCTTCACTGACTCTCTAGCGCAATCTGGTGGTGAGTTATGGTCGATTTTAACTTCAAAATCCACAATCGTGGCAGTTGCGGCCGTATTGTACTGTTTCGTAGCTATATGACAATTCAACGGCCAAAACAAAAAAATAACATTCAAAACATGTGGAACAGTTGAGAAATGACCATGCTCTTAGCAATGGCACAGCGAAAGTCTTGCGATCATCTGGTCTAGCTGCACCATTCCTGCTATTCTACCATGTCTTGAACTTACTGGCATTGAAGCTTGAAAAAAATCTAACATAATACTTCATAAAAAAGAAGCAATACATAACAGAGACACAAAAACCAAATACAGAAAAAAAAGATACTAGACACGACAATGTTAGTTTTATTACAAGCACGAGTTTTTTTCTTGATGAAAATGTGAAGGTGTCCTTACTCCTTTACTGCAACATATATGAAAACAATAAATGTAGCCTCACTTAAAGTTTATAGCTGACATTTAACACCAAGATAATAATAATGCAAGACAGCTGATTTTATTGAAGTACAGATATTGTATTAATTTTACCAACTTGCATAATTGCAGTTGTCTAAACATCCTCAGAAGATGCTGTTAAATAGGGGAGATTAGGGATCTATGGCCATGCAGGACCTTTGGACCATGGTGTCTTTCTCATAAGTGACATATGGTAACGCATCGCAAATCATGCGTACAAATACTTAGCAGACGTCAACTTGTCATGTGTAATGCAGAGGACCTTGGTCCAGTCATTAAGCAGTTATAGTTGAAAATGCATTTTTATGGAGTAAAAGTAAATTTTGAAGGGTGTTAACTTCTTGTGGTATCCAAGGATAGAAAGCAGATTTCTGTCAGTTGTTTGGTTTGCAAATAGAAACGACATTTATGTCTGGAATGACAGCAGAGTTTTTTAAAATTAAGCAAGTAGCAATGTTTCAGTAGCCGCAGCATAAAAATGGCCTGATGAAGGACGTTTGGACCACTTTGCATAAAGGAACTTTGGACCATGACCAAAGGCCCATTTTATGACCAAAGGCCCATTGTATGATTGCCCATTTTATAATATTGCAAAAAGGTTCCATAATAATTCATTTCTTACGTTTTCTTCTTTGTCTCATATGATTTGCAGAAGTAGCCTAGGCCCACAGCAGTTTCATTAATGCGATCACATTAAAAAAATATAAGAACGTTAACGGCAGGTTTAATGAAACCACTTTGAGAAAACCCGTTAAGATGTGTTGAAATATAGTAATAGCATTCGTGAGACTGATCTTGATTACAATATTCCTCAAACAACTCTGCGGAGATATTGACGCTAAAAAACAGAAACCTTCAATGTATCCGGGAAATCTATGGTGACAAAGCAGATAGGTTTTATGTCTGTGGTGTGCGGCTAATGGATTAATTTGTTTTTCAACAGTTAAATATAATTAGGCCTACATGTTTTCTTGACAGATTTCCAATCCAGCAAAAAACAAAATTGCCATCCTACATAGACTGCCGTATTTATTCGATTGTAAGCTGGGGTTTATAAAGTTTTTTTTCATCAATTCGTGCGGCTTATAATAATCAAGGGTGGATTACATTTTTATTTCTTTGCTTCATTGAAAGGTACGCCTATAGATGACGCTCAGTTTTTCTTTCGTTACGTTTTATTGACCAAACTCTTATTCAGTGTGATCATGGGCTAATTCAGTGTCCAATCCATTGTAGGCCAGCGGCACCCTATAGAAGACAAATATAATTTGCGGCGCCCAGTGGCGAACGCATACCACTTTACTTTAAGGTTGGATGACAGTTTGAAAATGTATTCTTAATGATATATTGAAAAACGTATTAGCTCGCAGCACGCGGCACCCCTGAGTATTGTAAACGGCTTCCCGGTTGGGAACCACTAGGCTAACCTTTGTCTAATGATTAATGATAGTTTGTAATAAAAATGCAGGTATTCATGCAGGGTTAGGATAACCCTAAAATACAACAGTAGACGTGCTCTTTGCTGAGTAAAATAAGTGTTATGAAGAAAACTTGCATTTCCACTGCATTTCATGTTCTCATTGCAGAAATGCAAACTATCGTTTTTCTTTTTCATGGTAAAGAAGCAAAAGTTTCATTTCTCATTGTAAATAAAGGAAATTTGTTTGTCATCTGTAATTATTGTCATGAAATGACCTGACAAAACAACATGGCCAAAGGTCCATGAGCCACGAGCCATTGGTCCCATAGGTTAGGGACCTTTGGGCCACTTTTTCAACAATTTTTAAAGTGCAATTATGAAGACGTTATAACATATTTTGGTTCTTTTTTGGTACAAAAATAATGGGGACCATTTTCACTTTTCGGAAACCAAGTATGAGCCACTTGCGGCAAACAGCAGGAATTGCATCGAACAAAATGTAAATTTTGGCCCAAAGGTCCCTAATCTCCCCTACATTTCACGCAAACCACTTGTGAACGGCTGAAATGAATTAGATTTTAGTTGATTTGGGACCAGTAAATCTTAGTTGTTTCTGTGTCCTTTTCAGATTAAATCGAGGCAGAAACAATGGCGATTCTAGAACTTCAAAAGTGGGGGGCCACTGCGGGGCCAAGAAAAAAGTAGGGGGGCAACATAAATGTCTATCTTGCATGGTGATGTTTTGCTGTTCTGAAGATGAAGTTGCTTTATTTACCTTTTCAAATCCAACATAGGCTTATGAATATCGTTAAATATGAACTAGCGTTTTAATTCACTTCAGACCCCTAAACGCCACTGTAGATGCAATCAAACACGTGTACTGCTATGTCGAATATTCGTTTCTAACCATGCAACTTCCACAGCACTGCACATGTGAAACGAAACACCATTTCCCGTACACAATCGTGCCTGCCCCACATGAACGAAAACAGCTTCACGAAAGTGAATACAATTCACATGAAAGCGAAATGGTTCCAACCAGTGGCGTCGCAGCATAGCTTGCCGCCCCTGGATTTCGGCGATTCTGCCGCCACCATCCTCGGAATGTAGCTTAATTACGCTGGTCAGCTTCACTGCTAAAATATTTTTATGAACTTTGATCGCAGTCCAAAAATCCAAATGCGTGTTATGTATGCTGATGAGAGAAGAATGTCATGGCAATGAGTACATTTCAACCGGTTTAGGCCTAACTTTTTGCAAAGCGCGACATGCAGTAGAAGCGTAACGAATGAATATTATGACATTTGGTGAAATAGGAGTGAAACAATATTAGCTATATGTCTTCCAGCCACCTCGACCGCAACACTAAACATGTGACGAGGTTTAAAAATGTATGCAGGTAATTTTGTAATCACTGACATTTCAAAAATCAATGTAGGCGAGCTTTGATTGGAGAAAAATCCGAAATTAAGTCATCAAAATTCAGTTTCCCGACAAAACCATTTTCAATCGAAAGAATAGGTAACAGACAATCTAACCTTCCCCGGATATTATCAACCTAAGCATTGAAAAGCTTCTCGCACAGCTTGCAATAGAAACTGGACAGTGAGATAGAGTTTAAGGCACAAGCATAAATACGGAGTAGAGTCACGTAATCAACGTTCTGTTAGCCACTGCCATACATCCAATGCTGTGGCATTGCTTTGAAACGTGCAACCACTTTTTTGTACAAGTCGCTCAATTAAACCTTTCAATCTCTGCTGGCAGTTCAGATAAATCAACTTCATCCGCGTACATGGTCTTAAATTTAGTTATATCAATCTTATTGTTATCGTTTTACAACAACGCATGGGGATTGAAAAGTTACCTGCTTCACTAAGAAATCGGTCCACAGCATGTAACATGTATCTTTTAAATTCTTCAAGAACAGATAGACCTACGTCTTGACTTTGTTCGCCTGGCATTCGTTTCGACCTTCTCATACGTCGCTCCTCAATTGGAATTTCAAGCTTTACGCAAATCTTCAGAGCGTTATCAACTGACTGCGTAGCAAGCGCATCACGTTCGTCACTCAAGAAGGCTACAAATGCTTTCATCTTCTGGGCACAGTTCTCCAATGACAAACCTTTCTGTTGCAGATTATGAGACTCTCTTAAAACCTCCTTCCAAAAGTGTAAAAATGACAGCAAAGAAACACGTTGAATCGCGTCTAAAACGTCATGAGCTTGTAGTGGTCACATTCGTGCCACTACATAGAAAATCGACAAAGTCCAAGGGGACAGCACCAGATGAAAGTCCCTGGTGTAAAAAGTCGAAACATAAAATGCCTC
>Ga0210059_1017667_pt1 | contig 10134 bp, 8 predicted proteins | sample Ectturendosymbi2_FD_188042 | JGI IMG/M metagenome (GOLD analysis project Ga0210059, IMG submission 188042) | Ecteinascidia turbinata endosymbiont from Florida, USA - Sample 2 (SPAdes) (version 2) | ecosystem: Host-associated > Tunicates > Ascidians > Unclassified | place: Key West, Florida...
TATTATCTTTCAAACCTGGTTTTATGAACCCGTTCATTCATCAGATGTCAAGTTCCAATGCATTTCAGGCAATTCTATTTAACAAGAACAACTCCATTTATATATTTATGCTAAAACTTAATAACGGCAGGTGGTGGATTTCCGAACATGCTGTCTTTCGTTAGCGAAGCGATGTAATTTCGTTAGACTACCGTGAGGTTTTGTGCTGAAAGTTGAAAAGTGCAAGCGCTGTTACGTTTCTATAGCTTTTTGTTCTCCCTTCGTTAATGTCATGAGTGGTTCTCCGCATGCCTGCACCGGAAGCCATGCCGTTATTTTGGTAGTGACTGTTGCATTGATGGCGTGTCTATGTCAGCACCGCGGGTGAATCGTTTCCTTGCAGCTATTTTCAATTTTTCATGAAAAGTGCAAGTAGCAATCAAAAAGGGAATAGTAATTCTCCGAATACAGGCATACATAACTATTCCTTCGTGCCTTGAAAAAATCTTGATCATCATGGTCACGATCAGGACACTCGTCAAACTTTTTTGGAGAGCAAGACTTCTCACTGTGGTCATGGTGCTAAAGGCAAAACTATCTTGGGTGTAAATATTCAAAAACATTATCTCCAGAAACGTCAATCGTTTCTGATGGAAATGAATGTGTAATGAAGCCGCAATACAAATTGTGTTTCGGGATTTTGGCGTGGGGCACCGAAGCATCCTTTCTCCCAATCCCACTACACCATTGCATTGGTTATGAAGAAAAATGCCCAGTATATACCAGCAGGGGCGTAACGAGGTTAGATGGTCCCCGGGGCAAGAAGCAAGTTTGGCGCCCCTGTGTTCGAACCTGAGCTCTTTCGAAAGCAAATTTATTGTATTGAAGAAAGTACTTGTGACATTCTTGGGACTTTTCGGCGTACCCGCAGTGATTCGGCGCCCTCCGTAGTGATTCGGCGCCACCATTGTGATTCGGCGCCCGGGGAATTGTGACTCCCTTGCCTCCTCTTCGTTACGCCCCTGTATACCAGCAATAGTAGTTTGAGACTATCTGGTTGCCAATGAGTCTGAATGTACTGTGAAGTGGTTGATGGCACACGGCAGAAGGTTTAGTACGCTTTTTGCTGCATAAATTACCCACAAATAGAATGCTTCTCAGTTATCACGAAAGAAATGAAAAAGTGCGTAATTGAGCTCGAAATCTTCTGACTTTTATTTCGTTATTGACAGACGTGGTTGGGGCAAATGCTGTTTACCGTTTAGCAACACGTTATTCACAATGTTTCCAAACGATTGTATCGTGCTTGGAAAACGATGTAAGCGCGTGTGAAAAATAACAAACAAACATCATACGTTTTGACTTTTCTGGAGAATTAAATCGCCGAAACGCCCAAAAAGAAAATTATTTTGGTTTTAATGCCTGTGACGACACGTTTCTCCGTTAGAAACGACCGGTTTGACGAAGGAAATTAGTGGAGAGTTATCAGTTTCCAGTAAATCTGCACATCAGCATATCCTATGCGACTCATCCTTTGGCTTAAAAACGTTGGCTTAGATTACTGCTTTGGCTTAGATCAGGATCTTCAAACTACGGCCCGCCGGACAAATCCCCCCGCGAAGCCATTTCCATCCGGCCGCGAAGACATTTTATCAATAATGAAAAAATAACGTAGCTTGTTTACGAAATATTTGTTTATATGGTAGAATTTGACATATCCGAAAAAATCACATTACGTAAGATGTCCGACCCTCGAACTGTTGTGTAATAGCTTATGTGGCCCTCTGACAAAAAAGGTTGGAGACCCCCGACTTAGACTGAAAAACTTCGGCTTAGGGTACTGCTTTGTGTCAGTGTTTGCCTTTAGATCAAGGTCTCGTACGAACATTTTCATTCACAACCGCCTTGAGATAAAAAGTGGCAGCAGTAAACGTAAATGTAGTTATGATAATGCTGCGTCGCACAAACGCTTTGACACCTATCTAAACATCATAAATTTAAATGGAACTGTAAGTGGGACTGAAGTAATACTTAAAATAGAAATATTAGTTACTAAATAACCGCTAAGATTTGTAACCAAAGTAGTAAGGTTTAAGTATGTAAAAGTATGTAGCCAAAAATATTTTTCATTTGTCTTCAACGTACATGCAAGTTGCCAACATGTTTTGCTACATTTTAGAGTTTTTGTAATGATGAACTGTGCTCTTAAATTGTGCAGTTGAGCTGAATTTGGTCTGTGTTTATCAATCTACTGACAAGAAGTTGTAATATCCTAACACTGATGACCACGCACGAATATTATTATTTCATTAGCGCTTGATACATCCAATACGCCACACACTTAAATAGTCTTGGTTTGCGCTGTCAAACACAAGTAAAAAATTTAGATTGAAAAATTTTTAAATAGAAATTAGCTGACAGCATGACGTGTTTTGAAAATGCACTTTACAGTATGGTAAGTCTACATCAAGGCCCTTTTTCGAATTACATTTTGTTCGTTTAGAGCTTGCTTGCACATTCAGGCAATCCGTCAAACGAAGATCAGGAAAAAATGCTCTAAAAATAGCTAACGTTTCGAGAAATAATTGCACAAACGCAAATTAGGAAATACGTTTTCAAACTGAGATAAGGAAGAGGCATTAGGCTCGCTTACCGAATGTTATTCCACCAAGCGACTAAATGAAGCTTCAGTGTCCAATTATGACATCTGCTGCTTGATGGGTGCACAAGCTACAAAAAGGAAGTCGCTTTTCATTAGCGTTGATTCGTTCGAATGATTCTATTTGCAAAGTACTGTGGTGATTTTCTAAAAATTCTCAATTTAAGGATTAATGCAGCACGTTATACAAGCACAATCTCGATATTGTATGAAGTTATTGCAACCGATTTGCTTAGGTGGTAGAAAGACTATCGACAAACTGAGCTTAGACCAGCTAGAAGTTTCGCAAATAAATCGAACTACCGACAAGGAGCAAAAACCACAGGTCAACTGAATTTACAGTACCTTGCGTTTGCACCTTTCCATTAATATAGCTTAACGGCAAAGTTGAAAGGGCGCTAAAATTTATAAATTAATTGACCGTATTGTGAAAGCTGGAACTTTTGTTAAGACACTGTAAGCACGCCGGTTGAGACCAGTGGCGCAACAGCAGCAATTGCTACGGGCCCCGCGGTCTTCGGTGTTAAGCTTTTTCTTTACTATTATATATGTCTAATATTTTCAATGTAAGATGTCAGTATTTGCTCACGTTGCCATAAGCAATTCAGCGAATGTTTTTATTGAATTTTTTACGTGAGATTACTGTGGATTGCTCATTAAAATTTTTACAGTCATTTGCGAAAGTATGGGAACATGCCAAGAACGAGGCCAGATTGCAGCAATTTCCAAATATTTCTTGATTGTACTGCAATGAATGGCATTATTTTCCATTATATTACGTCACAATGACGTGTTCTACATGTATAAGTTGCGCCACCTTCTCTTCAAAGAGATGCCACTTTTGATGTTACAACATTAGATTTGATGCCGATTTCGTAATCACTCATTACCATGTTTACATAGCATACTTCCGTACGTTTTTGAGGTATTTACATAAAACAGTAGCTTGATTGAAATTTTCCGTTGTAGTTGCAGATAGCAATGGGCACTAATAGGGCCAGAGATTTGGGACGTCATGTGTAACTGGAAATAAAAAACGAAAAGCAAACGAAGAAAAAGAAAAGAGAGGGCAACTCACACTATGCAAAACACGCAATTTGGTAGCGTATTTCGATGTTTAAACTCGAGATGATGCTGCTGTAGCAAGAAACTAGTTGAAGCTAGAAACACAGAAATGCTTACTAGGCCTACTAGTGAAGTGGAAGGCATGATGCAGCAACAGTTAAATTGTAGCGAATGTGAAAAAACAATTGAAGATGAAATGTGCTCCAAAGGTATCGATAAATGGCCGAAGAATCTATGGCAGTCGTCCTCAACCTTTTCGATGAAGGGTGACAAATCCAAACTTACTAATTTGTTGCAGAGACACGCTAAAGAAATATTTACCCAAGTCAATTCACAGGTTATCTTCTATGGTAGTAGCCTACGAAGTATGTTAGACAAAATATTAGAGATTTTACTGAAAGACTGCTGAGTCTCTCAGAACAGTGATTGTTTACCACTGATCTAGACTAGAGGATTGTGATCGTGGTTAGCGGATCACCAAGGGAAGTGATAACTGATAAATGTCAACATAGCGATGTTACTTCATCCATGCGATTTTATGACAATGAAAGGGCATATCAGAGCTTCCAGAACTCCGATTTCACATATTGTCATAAATTAATAAAAGATAAAAAGGCTAAGCAAGTAATTTGCTATGTTATTCGGATTTTCGACAAATCCAAACTTTTGGGTGTGCACTTGCGCCCCCTCCTCCCATACCACTGAATGACCCAAGAGAGAGATGGAGCACTGCTATCGTACCTTCATCTGCTTTTACTAAACAACATCCTCAGCACTTTATTTATAGTTCATAAAAATATAAAGTGCAGCGTCAGTGCTGCCACAGGTTCCTCGCACAAATCACTAAATTCACAAAAAGAAAACGAACTAGATCTGATAGAAATCACTAGTTTGGAAATTTTTGCATCGAAATTCGTAGTTTTGCTTGAAATGATTTATTCATTTACTCCGAAAAACCTTTAGGTTGCACATCATTTGCAAGTTTCTCAAAATAGAGCATGTTGAAGCCTGGAAAACCCCATGCTAAGAATCTTCAGCCTTTTAACGACGCAACTTGCGAGTATTTAGATTTTTGGAGCAATCAACCTGAAAGCCAGGTAATGAATTATTTCCATTGCAATGTTCCTGCCAAGAAACGAAATTACCGCCATGGTCCAATATTGCTGCAATTAGCACTAAACAGCAAGGAAGGTGCAAACAATGAGAAACTCAAATTTGAAACACTTGTTCTTTCTGTTGGTGCAAATCTTAAAGCAATAATTCGTATAATCAATTGTTTACAGATTTAAAACAGGCGGGAAATCTTTAAGGTAGGGCTGAAAAGTCAGAAAAAAACAACCGATTTTCTTCAAACTCATACTTTGAAAAAATCACTAGCTTGCAGTGAAAAATCAGTAGATCAATAGGTGATCCTCAAAACCACAAGATCTAGTGAAAAATCACTAGGCGTGGCACCACTGGTAGCAATGCATCAACCTGCACAGTAGTACAATTTCATATACTATTTACAAAATAAACAACATACAACTCTTTCTCCCATCATGCCTGACAAGTGCTATTTTCTTTTTGTGGGACTGTATGATACGTATTTGCATGAATAGAAATTGATATCTATAATTCCTCAATGCATACTAGTCATTATTGCATAGTGATTTCTTCTCAATGCATACAAAACAAATTATTAAAAACTGGCACATTAGAAACAAAAAAAACTCTTTAAATTATTTTTATTTCAATTTTTCGAAACTTGTTTCTTGTTAACACAAGTTTTTAGTTTATGCGTATCCAAATGGCTGTATTTTTCACATTCCTCAATACTAGAATTCGGTGGGTGGGCACACAAACCAAGAAGTTGTCGCAAGAAATCACCAGACTCTGCACGGCCCTGGTTGTTACGACAACAGATCTGATGTTTAAGAAAATTTTTGAGATTTCCTGTTTTAACAGACCTTATGTTGAAATGGAATTGATGTGGTTCTGTTGGTAGCTGTGTTTGTTTTTATTTGTTTGGTGTTTAAAGAAACGCTGACAACTTTTGCAAGATTTTAATTGCAGCTGTGCAACAGCGTTGAGCTTATCAGTTATTGTGAACTTTTCACTTGATGCTACATGTGCTTCAAATTAGTTTGACCTACGAACTGAGCACTTCCATGAACATGGTTGTCGACATTTAGGCCACAAAATAGCTAACTGAAAATTTCTCACGGGAGTTTCTTGTTTCTTAGATATTTGATGGTTTAATGGATGTGACACATTTAAATAATACCAGCTTGAATAAAATCAATAAATTTACTGCAACGACAAGAAAACTTTGTTTTTTAATTCAGATAATTACAAGCAAAGCATTGAATTGCACTGTTTTTTTATTTTCTGTCAACGTTCCAGAGTGTTATATCCGAATAAATGCTTTAGGATTTTGCAATTTTATAGTTGTATAGCTGTTTTGAAAGAAATAATTTTTCTTCAGTTTTTCTTAAAATTTTTTCTGTCTGTCTTTCTGTTTTATGCATTCATGAGTCTCCCTCAGTTAGTCCTTTATTATGTTTTAATACTCAAAACTATGGGAGTGCATGCTCCAGAAATCCCTAGTCCCTGCAGCTCGCACCAGGGATGAGGTGATTGTGACCGAGACCAGTCGTGACAGGGGAGGGGAACAAGCAGGTACGCTGCATCCAGCATCTTCAAATGGCTTTGTCAAACCCGTGCTTTTGAAAACAACCTGAAACTCTGGGCAATTTTATCCAGTGTTATTAGAGGATTTTTGAAAAATTCTTAAAAAATGCTTTCCAGTTGATACAATTCGGATGTATTACCACAATTTGGAATGTTGCAATACAACACTTTGAAATGTTCAATCGTGACCTAAATTTCAAAGTGGGGATAGCTTCACGCGAAAATATTAGATTCTTAACTCTATGATTGTTATTATTTCCAGAATTCAAAGGCCCGGACCTTAATTCCGTGACGTCACAGTCATTTGAAGCTTTCATACGGGTCTAGAAACAACTATATGCGGGGCTCGAGTCAGCTTTCGACGTCCGTTTACTCCTAGCTCACTCTTCGCATCTATATGTTCCCATGAACGGGCTGGGTGGGGGCGCCAAAACTGATTTTGTCCGCGGACGCGGGAAAACATAGGTACGCCACTGCCTGTAATGACCCAAAGCCAGGAAAAAGCTTGTGGCAGCAGTTATTTTTGCACCAAACAATATTCAGTTTCACAGACATTTAATGGCCTCATGCGATAATGAGGAAATGTTGTGGTAGTTTCGGCTGAATCCAATTGGAGAGAACATAAAGGAAACAATGAGATGATAAAGAACTTGACTTGCTTTACACAGAAATTTACTAATTGCAAAACGTGCAGCATTTCTTTCTGTTTCTACTCCGGAGGCGGTTGTAGTTGTGCTGTTTAACACCGTAGCCAACCGATACGACATCGATCTTATGAATACGCAATAAACATATTTCATGAAGGAACTGAGATTTACCTCATTAACCGACAAACTACAAAAAAACAGAAAAATATTCAGTTATTTTCTGAAGATTTCTTATCAATATTCAGTTCTTGTCGTATCGGATTGGCAAAACAGAAATATATTCAGTTATTTTCTGAAGATTTCAGCAAAACAGAAAAATATGCGCAAAACAGAAAAATATTCAGTTATTTTCTGAAGATTTCTTATCAATATTCAGTTCTTAGCAGTTCTTCAGCATGCCTTTAGTGCCTACACAAAGTCTGGGAACAGCTTAAATCTTCTAGAATGCAGCAAATGGATAAAACTAAATCTGAAGAGTTAGATCCAGATATCTTTGCGCATAAAAAGCAGTGCCAAATTTAAACAGCTGCTTGCCGTCGTCATTGCCTAAAAAGGTTCAAGTTCAATTATCGATACGTTTCCTGGCAGTCATGTGCTTTGCTCTTTAAACAGCTTTAACAAAAAATATTGAATTGATATTGTTTTGCAAATTGCTTAGACAGTGTGAACTGCGTAGCATTGACATAAAAAAATTGCTATTGATATGCACAGTTCCAGAGTTCACTTCAACGTTCAGAATCACGATCTGTAATTTTCAACATAAGCTTTATCTTACTACGCAAAATATTTTAGGCTGTTTAACTCAGCTTCCGCCTGCGCTTGGAATAAGCAGTGGATTGTCCTAATGATAAAACTGTAAGTTTTGCCAGAGTTAGTTTGTATTCAAACATTTTTCTGGTTGAAAAACATGCTCGTTACGTTGTTTAACTGCATTCAAACTCTTAGTTGTTGCCTTTTTTGGCAGTCATGATAATGTTAGCTTTCATGATTTTGCTTGTATGCAACCATCTTGTCCTTGCACAAAACAAAGATGAAAGAACTGCTTATGGTGGTAAGGATATCTTATGGTGTACTTTATAATTTATCTCCTAATGTTTCTGCATGAAAAGGTATGTTGTCATTACCGAACATATTTCGGTGTATTGGACCATTCAAAGATAAAAAAAAAAATACGAGACTTCAAGTTTAAGTTTTATTACATATTGATGCAATTTCACCTTGTAATAGAGAACCGCTGTCGCTGTTGGAATATCAAAATTCAATAGAATTTCAAATATCACCGTACAACGTCGTAGTAATAGACTTCGAGCTTGTTGCAAACATTGCAAAGATTTCCTTAAATTGGAATATGCAATTGGAAAGCAACTGGAAACATTTGTTTAGCACCTATCATTTTTTTGCAGATCACAAACACGGAAAACAATCTCTTTTAGAAGCAAATGATTGTGCCTTTGTATTTGCGTCCACTGATTTCAAGGAAACGTCAGCACATTCTTACGAGTATTTTGCGAGTGGATGGACTTTTACCGAAAACAAAGAACAAAGCGGTAATTCAGGAGAAGGCAGTGGAAAATACGATAACAAAAAAGTCCCCCCCAGCAAAAACTACTTGTGGAAATGCGTTGTAGCGGCCAACGAATCCAAACAACATTCGAAGAGGCATTGCTGTTTTCTCAAAAGCAAGGAAGACCATTGTGCCATTCATCGCACAACGTCGAACTGCAGCACGTCCGTTGAAACAATGGGATATTTGCCCTACTATTTGGTTGCAGGAACTTTGGGCTTATTAGGCAACGCTGCGGTTATTTGGTGTACCACGAGATTGCTTCTGGCAAAATTCGAATCACTTTCTTCAGTTCAACGAATCCACAACTTCCTGCTGCTGAATCTTGCCGTTTCTGATTTTTTAATGGGCCTTTACCTTTGCACCATCGCAATTATATTAACATTTTGTGCAAATAAGGCAGGCGACGAAGACAAGTGTGAGATACGCGCATTACAAGCTTGCAATGGTCTGGGTATTATAAATTTTGTGTCCACTCAGGTATCAGTGACGTCTTTGGTCATTATGACTTCCTATCGCTTGTACAGCGTAATGCGACCGTACAAGGTGAGCAAGATCTCATTGCGATTGACTGGGTTGTACGTGTTTGCGTGCTGGGCCTTGTGGGTGGCAATTGCGTTTGTTCCATTAAGCAACAACGCGCTACTGAAACTAAAATTTGTGAAAAGTGCAAGGCTTGAAGTGCCTTACCGTACAAGTGAAGTGCATCGCCATTATGACAAAGTCCCTTACGGCAGGTTGAAGAAAACCGTATCAAACATACTAAGCATAGCTAATGAGTTCTGTTCAGCAAATATTACTTTATCAAAAACGCCCAGCTGGAATGAACTTCTTGACATGGCGAAGCAATTTAAGCTTTATCAAGATGAAGTTCTGTATGGCTTCTATAACAAACAAGTCTTATGCAGTATGAAATATATGGTAGATGGGAACGACGACTCAGTCAGCTTTACCCTGACCATTCTTACGTACAACTTCATTGCTTTTCTGTTTGTTGCACTTAGCTACTGCGTCGTTGTGTTCCAAACATCTTCGCGTGGCTGTTGGTTTTATAAGCATTGCAATTCTTGGAGATGGTGTAATTGCTCGTCGGTTTCGGGAAACGAAGCCGTTTGCGTTGCTGCTGGCAACGCTCAGAACGAAAGCAGAAAGATGCATCGATTAATTGCCGCCATTGTTATTACTGATTCAATCTGCTGGGTCCCATTGTGCATACTGGCATTCTGGCATGCTGCGTACACGGTCAGATTAAACAAACAAGACACTCCTTGTTTCTGGACATTGACAAAAAAACTGAACTTGGTTGCTCTACTGTTTGTGCCTTTGAACAGCTGCGTTAACCCAATGCTGTATTCTGCGCGATTAAGAGTCTTTTTCAAAAACCTTTTTGCCAAGATTCATCCCCATTGATGAATTCTCCATGTCCCACTTAAAACATTAATATAAGGAGTTGCTAAAATAAATAACCTTTGATGGAAAACAGTCAAATTACACTGATGCGGTTTCTGCCAAATCATCTGTGTACGAGGGCAAGCATTACATAATTT
>Ga0210059_1017668_pt1 | contig 10134 bp, 6 predicted proteins | sample Ectturendosymbi2_FD_188042 | JGI IMG/M metagenome (GOLD analysis project Ga0210059, IMG submission 188042) | Ecteinascidia turbinata endosymbiont from Florida, USA - Sample 2 (SPAdes) (version 2) | ecosystem: Host-associated > Tunicates > Ascidians > Unclassified | place: Key West, Florida...
TTGGATAATCCGGATCCGGCTTGAGCAAAAATGATATCCAATCCGGCTCCGGATCCAAAAAAATCTCATAAATCTTCCGGATCGGACTCCAAAAAGCCGGATCCGGAACAACACTGGCCTGTGCTGTAGTTGCTGTGCGCTTGAATTCTTATATCAAGCTGTTGGCATTACCGACATCAGATTGTTAGATTTTTACAGAAAAAGAGGGACGACTTTGGACCAGATTACACACTACACTAGCCCAAATTGCACGGATCACCCTCAAGTGAATATACACAGGATACACTGAATTGAAAATTTTTTCACAGTTCACTGAATTGAAAATTTTTTCACATTTTTTAGCAACGTGCACTTGCCCTGAAATATATAGTTTGCCCTGAAATTCCTCACTGTATACATATTTTTTACCAGTCAGGATTTTTAGCAACTTTGCGCTTTCCCTGAAAAACAGAGTTTGCCCTGAAAATTTTCAAGCCGGTGGGGTGGCAGCCATCTCCGCCCCGCGCCCCGCCTCGTACGCCTATGGCCTCCGTGTTTTTTCGTTGCCCTGGCGATTTTGCTGTTTCAGAGAGTACAATCAACGAAATTAATTCAACCACCAAATAAATCTATCTATCTACCCAGTGGTGTATCTGGGGAATGGCAGGCATGGCACGTGCCATTGGCGCCACTTTGAGGGGGGCGCAAAAATTCCTTGACAAGAATTAAAATTTGTGATTTGCAGTTTCTTGAACCTCTATTTTGTGCCCCATACAACCATTTACTGAAAAGATGCATCAACACAGCGCCCTTATTTAATATATTAAGTCAGGCGTGTTGCACCAGCACTAAGCATTTTGGCAAATCGGTCAGACATTGTGACAGAACATGAATGCTCGCTTACCATAACTACTAGACCTCGTCCTTCCTACGCTTTAAGCAAGGCTAAGACTGTTTGTGCTGCTGCGTTTAAGGCAAGAGGATATTAATCAGAATCTGGTTGAGACGTGTTTAAGTCCGTGGCTATGAGAATCTGACTGTTACGCAAATAACTGCTGTTACAATCCCACATAATTACAAATTACTTGAACTGCTGCGGTCCACTCCGATTTTACGAACGTTCTTCTTCGATGGCCACTGGTGCCCGATAAATGGCGAAACACAATGCCCAGATCCAGAGACTAAGGAGGAGAACCTTAGTCAACAGTTACAATGGCGTAACCAGAGGTTTGAGCCAGGGGCCAGAACTTACCTGAAGGGGGCCCACTGGCCACAGTGGGGGGAGCCATTAGCCAACATTCAGAAACATAGTTAAGAAATGATAGTGAATCCAGATGTCGTGGATGTCTATATTAGCTTTAAAAAAGCGAAAACACCAAAAAACGCAAGAAAAACAACAACCTACTGAAAACCAAAAGAATACTAAATTTCAAAATGTCAGCTAAGGGGCCCAGTTTTTACATTTAGCTTGCCAGGAGGGCGGCTCGCCCCCTGACCCCTATCAGTTACGTTACTGAATAGTTAATCATCGAAACATCAGCGGTTAGTATCGTTACCGTACCAGTGGAGCAAAAAATGTTAACTCGTGAAAGAAGAGATTTGTGATAGTATTGCTTAGAGCTAGCTTTTTCTGCCCAAATTTGGCTTTCTGTTGGATGTTCAAGGTCTTTGCTACGGTCCTGGAAAACTAAAATCTATGTGTGACAATTTAGGAGCTGTGTACAGTTAATATGTAGATGGCAAGCAATTGTCTGATGCTTTTTAAAAATCTTCATTTTTTCTCAATTATTCAACGATCCTGTATGATGGAGACCAAACGCAGTAGTTGGTGAATTATTTCGGTTTTCGCGTATCAGCAGTGTTGCTTCTTTGTAGCGAAAAAATGAATGCGCAATGTATGCAACCCAAGCATACAAAAAGTAAGAAATGCTGTTAAAGTGTTTTCCTCCTCTCAATGCTGGTCATGTGCAAACATCGATTTTGTAATGCGCTACTGTATGACTAACCATTTTTTGTGCTCTTGTGAATGACAACACAGTTGTGGTGATGAGAAAGTGTTTTGCTCCTCTCCATGTTGGTCATGTTCAAAACCGATTCTGTAATGCACTGCTGCGTGACTAACCATTTTTTGTGCTCATGTGTCTATGATCGCGTCTGTATGGACCACGAGTCTGCAAAAAACTACTATTATTATTATTATATGGGAAGGTTATTGATTTCAAAACGCTATTTTCAGGTCGTGCACGGTGCACCTAAATATCATCGCGTTCTGAAGAACGCCTGACATTCAATGTCTACATCGTCGTTCCCAGGCAAGACACCGCAACTACAGTGGTTCTTAGACCAGGAATCCTCGCCGTCACAATATGTTGTTGAGGAAAGCGTCTTTACAAATCTTCGAATTGCTTTGCAAGTAGTGTTGACGATGACAATATCTGTTGCAAGCTGGAAGCGATCTATCAGTAAACTGAAATTGGTTCTTTCATACCTCCGAGCCTCAATGACTGTTAATGATTCAGGACAGATTGCGTAATCTAGCTTTGATGAGAACATAAAGGCACGAAACAGCGAAAGCTGACTTTGATGATATCATAGACGAATTTGCTTTGATAAAGGCACGGAAAGTGTTGTTTTAATTAGCAAAATCTAGTTTTATTTTATTTCCACCAAAATTTCATTTTTCGGGCCCTAACTTTTGAACCACAAACGCTAGATGACCAATCAAGGGCTCTAAAGACTCGGATTATCGCCTAGTTTCCACGAAAATGTAGAGTAAAAATTTGCTCTTGTGGTTGGGACCCAGAGCCTGATGACCTCGGCCAAATCCTACCCCAATTATGATGTCACCCACAAAAACCGCAAATCCAAAACCCTCTAATTTTTTTTAAACCTAAACTGCAAGACTTTCCGCATCTTTACAGGGTTTGAACAGCTCTCTACCTCAGTCGGCTAGTAAGTTATGTTGCGGTGCAAAGTGACGCAAAAAAGTGGCGTACGCGGCACTTAAAGGGTACAATATAATACTGAATATAATGATGTTTTGATAGAATTGACTTGAACTAAATAACTTATTATACAGGCCAAATTCAACGTGTTTCATTTTAAAATAAATTGTCGTTTGCAGTTGCAATATGTTGTTTGAATTTTTTTGTAAGATATATAGTTTTGTCAGCCAACGCTATGTAGTCCTACAAATTATGATAACGTTATTATCTCAATGTTTGTATATTCTTCATTATAGAAATAAACGAGTAAAGAAGTATATTATAGTCAGGGGCGTAACGAGGTTAGATAGCGCCCGTAGCAAGACGCAAGTTTGGCGCCTCCATGTTCGAAACTAAGGTCTTTCGGAAGCAAATGTACTTTACTGAAGAAAGTACTTGCGACATTGTTGAGAATTTTCGGGTCCCCATAGTTATTCGGCGCCCAGGGAATTGTGCACCCCTTGTCCGCCCTCGTTATGCCCCTGATTATGGTCTTAGCGTTAATTTATATTCTATTTGCTGAAAAGTTTAAAGCAAAACTAAACACAAATATATATTTTTTGTTTCAAAGATTTATTTTCTTCATGGTTTATCTTTCGTAGAAATTGTGCCTATATCCAATATATAAATTGTTAGAAAGGGCGCACAGTTCAACTTTGCCATGAGCGCCATTTTGCATAGACAAGCCATTGTATCTATCTATATCAGGGGTACTCAACCTTAAAGGCCAAGAGAGCCACATTTTAACTCCAACAAGTGCCGCGGGCCGCGAATTGCCAATTCTTTTCACCATGTATCAATTAGAGGTAAAGCTATATAAAACACTTCATATCATTTCATTTTCTTTCTTGTAGTCGGTCAATAAGTTTGCTCTTCCTTTCTAAATGCAGCGTGTTAGTCAACTTTCTTGACAAACATCCTCAGTTTCAGTAACAGTGATCAGTTGTTATATTTGCAGTGAATAGATTTTACATTAGGCCAAAAATCGCGTTTACATCATATTGATTACTTTTCAAAAGTTTACCGATAATCCTTACTGTAAAACAAAACATGAAGAACATCAATGAAATATGGAACAAAATAACACGGAATGAAACGAGCATGGAACAAATAACGTAAAATAATTTTTTCTAATGGGAGCTCTGAGTGTGCACTTTTATCGCAAGTAATTTTACATCCGGTTGCTGCTAGGTTGTAGCTGCTCTCAGGAAGTCTGTGAAATGCCGATCAGTTAGACAAGAACGCTGCTTTGATTTGATTGCTCCCACGGTAGAAAAGGAACTTTCACACACATATGTAGATCTGAAGCAGGTCAAGATTTTCTGAGCACACATAATTAATGCCGCGTACGATTTCTTCGGAACATAGGTTAACCAAAAGGCAACAATGTTCTCCTCCTTGTGTCTTTCTTTGAGAATACTGTTGTGCTGCAGGTCTATCAGTTGGTCCTCAAACAAAGCTTTTTCGACTTCAAATTTTGTGGTGGTGAGTACACCGTCGGATGTAACTTGAACGTCACAAACAAATGGATTCTCTGTGAAAGACAGCACGGGTTCCAAAATCTTGATGTCTGCAAAGCGCCACGAAAACTCCTCTTTTAATTCAGTCAGATAGGCGCAGTAAGGGCCTACCTTGAATGAAAATGGGCCTGATCGAGACACTTGGGACTGTAGAACGGGAACGCGTGTAAAGTTCCCCACCTCAAGCTGTTGCGAAAACAGGTTCAGTTTTGATTGAAATGCTGCCACATCACTCATCATTGTTGGTAGAATCCTTTGCTTTCCTTGTAGCTTTAGGTTGAGTGAATTCAAGTGGCGCGTTATGTCAGTCAGAAAAGCTGTGTTGCACACAAATGTGTCATCTACCAGGCGAGCCAGTAAATCACGTCTACCTTTTTCTTCCATAAACGTGCGCATAGCTGGCAGTAGTTCCATGAAGCGATCTAGCACCTTTCCTCGACTTAACCACCTCACTTCTGCATGCATTGTCAAATCAGAGTACTCACCGTGAAACTCTTCCACCAACGAACGAAACTGTCTATGTTTCAGTGCGTGTGCCATAATAAAATTTACGATTTTGGTTACGGAATCCATCGCCACTTTGAGCTCTCCACCTCTCAGTTCGCTGCACAATTGTTCTTGGTGCAAAATACAATGATATGAGAAAAATTCTGGTATCTCAGGATCATTTCTAAGCAAAGCAATGACTCCTTTTTCCTGTCATGGACGGAGCTCCATCGGTAGTCACAGAAACCAAATTCTTCAAGTTGATGGTTTTACCTGGTCCACGAAAAAAACTCATTAGGGCAGAGTGGATGTCTTGTCCCCGGGTTTGGCCTGTGAGTGGTAACAAAGCAAGCATTTCTTCTGAAAATGTGTCTCCCTTAGGAAAGCGCACCCAAACTACAAGCTGGGCAATGTCTGTGCGTCGGTTGATTCATCCAATGCTATACTGAGAAACACTGCACTTTCAATGTCTTTCAACAACTGTAATAAGATATTGTCTGAAATAACCTCTACTCTCCTAATTCCAGTTGAATCAGAGACTTGCAACTTTAAAATCTGCTTGATGATGTCATCCTTGTTCTTGAAATCAGAAAAGAGTGAGTTAGCACAATCAACAAATGTAGTTTTAAGAAACTCTCCCTCCGTCGCAGGTTTATTGGTTTTGGCAATATTCCAGGCAATTTTGAATGAGGCTTCAATCACGTTGTCACTGCTTTTAACCATATCACGGACAATGGATTGCTGGGCTTGAAAGCCATCCAGCAATGTTTGGAGTTTCGTTCTCCGAAGATCGCTGTCAAGTGGATAAGCTGCTTTAAACTCCGGATGAAGCTGTTCATGGTTGCGTTGCAGATTCGCTCGTTTTAGCACAGCAATTGTTTTTTGGCAGATAAGACACATTGGTTTGCCATGCACTTCCGCAAAGCCAAATTTTCTAACACTATAGATTCTACTACAGTGCTGTTGAATGATGGTGTTCGGACCAAGCATCAGTTGCATCATTTAGTTCACCATGAGGGGGCTATTTGTTATTAAAGGGAAGCAAACAGTTGTCGAGGCTTTTACAGACGTGAGACGATGACAGGAAGCATGGAAGGGGATGGAACGGAGGCCAGTGCCCCCACATCAGATTGGTAGGATGCTTGTCACCAGCTTTCTTTTCCAAAGGTCATTATTGCATATTTTTCCATGTTGGTTTTTTATAACAGTGTCAAACGCCTGTAGTTCTTCTTTGCACTTGAAGAATGAAGCACTACGCAGCAAGTATATTTGTTTGGGATTGAGAGGTCATTTTTAGGATGAAAAGTGTTCGATGCGACTTGATTAGCTCCAGATTTTCTATGATGTTGTCGAACACTTAAATTTTTGCCTCTACGTACAGTGAGGAATATTCCTGATGCAGAGAGGATCATAATAGCTGCCATTCATGGACGTCAGAAGAATTTTTTCCAGGGGAGGGCACTAGGAGATTTTTCCAAACTTTTTCTAGGGGGGGAACAAGTGGTGAAATTTGTTTTTTTCCACTCGAAACTAAGAAAACAACCTTTTTTGTTGAGGTTTTGACAGTGACAGCACTGTCAATCTGAAAAACGTCGTGAAATTTGTTTAGCCTATTAGTTTTTATTTTGAAAATGATGCTATCAGAATAAAAAGAAGGAACTTCACTTACGTCAAAAGTAGTTTGATATGAACCTATTTTGATGTTTAAACGATTCAGGAAAATCCGTTGGGTTAATAAATGTGGAAGCGAAAAACAAATCATTTCTGATCTTATGATTAATGCCCATCGTGTTACTGGCTCTTCAAGCGTTGATAAACCAAGGAAAGGCTTAATAAGATGAAGTCCCGCGTGTGCCACTTTTTTTGCAAAACTTTGCCATCTTATAACTTTCCAGCAGCTAGAGAGCCGTTCAAACCCTCTACGGATTCAGCAAGTCTTCTAGTTGAAACCGAAAAAAAATGTTTTTCATTTTAGATTTGGGGTTCTCTGGAGGTGAAGTCACAATGAGGGCAAGTTTTCGCCTTTTTGGCCACCTTTGCCTGGTTCTGGGCCGCAACCCATTGACCCATTCTTTTGACTCAAAGTTTTATTGAAAACTAGGCCAAACTCCGCGTCTATAGAGCCCTTGATTGACTTGCTAGCATATCTGTAGCCAAAATTATGGCTCAAAAACCCAGTTTTTGATAAAATTCAAACCGTTTCAGAAAAGGTGTACTTTGCCCTCTCAGGGCAAATTTTCGCCAGTCATAACTGGGCAGCAGATTGAGTTAGAGAGCTGTTCAAACCTTCTAATGACTCGTGGCGTCGTGTACTTTAGAATAAAAAAAGTTCTTTTAAGATTTGGGTTTGGGGTTTTGGGTCCATGGGATCATGATTGGGGTATGTTTTTTGGTTATTTTTATGACGTCTTCATGCGATCCTACCCACCAATATTTTGGCTCGAAATTTTTTTGGATTCTAGGCTAGAATACGAGTCTTTAGAGCCCTTGGTCGAGTTTCTTGCGTTTCTGCTTCAAAAGTTATGCCAAAAAATTCCAAATATTTCAGGAATTCCCTAGGGCATTTAGGGGATTTTACCTAATTAATATTTTATCATTTTTGCCACAACTTTTCAACTAGAAACGTTAAAATGTCAACCAAACCCAACAAAGACTCGTACTATAGACTAGAATCCATTTAAATCCAGTGAAGTTTCGCGCCACTAAATCGGCTGAATTTTTGAACTCCCACGAGACGTTGACGTCATCCAATGTTTTGACAGACCTGTCAAAACATCCTGTGGTTATGTAAACATGGCCAAAAGGCCTAAAATACACAATGAAAATTTTTTTTCAGTCTAAACTACAAGTCTTTACCCATTGAGAGCCGGTTTGAACAGCTCTCTAGCTCGATCTGCTGGCGAGTGATGGCCATATAGAAAAGGGGTGTACTCCACCCCAGGTTGGGGTTTGTGGGTGCAGAAATTTTCGCCAATTTTTGGTTTTTCATCCATAATTTTGGCTACAGATATGCTAGAAAGTCATTCAAGGCCTCTAAAGACGCGGATTTTGGCTTAGTTTCGGAAAAGATTTTGATCCAAAATAATGGCTCAATGGGTTGGGGTCCATGGCCAGGTAAAGGTGGCCAAAAACGCATAAACACCCCCACTTGTGGCGTTCCCCCCAGAGAACGCCAAACCGAAAACAAAAACGAATTTTTTTTATTTTAACTAGAAGACTTGCTGAATCCGTCGAGGATTTGAACAGCTCTCTAGCTGCTGGCGAGTTATAGCATTGCAAAGCTTTGCAAAAAGAGTGGCGCTCGCGGGACTTAAAAGGTTTCATTTTTGACAATTCACGGTTTTGCGTATTCTTTTATGAAATAATGAACAATACTTTCGTTTTTTGAAAAGTACGTATTGTCATTTCCAAAATAGTAAACTTTTGTTATGCAAAAGTGTTGCCAGTAAAACTTTACAAATTTGTTGAAAAACAGTGGCTTTTCGCAATTTTTGCCAAATTTGGGGAACATGGCAATCCTGTTGGTGCTTAACTGAGTTAATTGCTTGAACGTCAATTGACACACTGTCTTCAAGTCGGCAGGTTGTCGTATACTAAACCGTATTTTGCGAGACAATGGAGCTAGTCTCCACAACATTTTGTCAACGTTACTAGCAGATTGAACTTGCTTTTCACCGGACGTTCTGTTGTCTGGAGAGAGCGAAGTGCGAAAGCAGAGACGCCGGAACAGCACTAGTTTAGTGACGACAGTAAACGAATTGAGGGCAATGCAAACTTATAACAAACAAAAAATCGTTACCAGTTAGACTTGTTATGTTCAGCAAAGATATTTACCTCAGAAATAATACCAGAAATTATAGAAAACTATTCTTTTATTTTTATGGGTGCGCGAATAGCTGCAATAAATTTGTTTCAATTCGATCTTACTAAACCATGAACTTACCCACAATGATTTTATGAAAAGCCACCTTCGCCCCCGTTTCCCCCCTTAGGAAAGGGCAGGGGAAATACCCCTGTCATCATAGGCGTTTGCAGGGGGGGTGAAAATGCGCATTTCCACCCCTGGAAATGGAACTAAGAACCAACAATTTCTAGAAACCTGAAGTCACTGTCAGCAGTTTTATTCCGATTAATTGATTTAATTCTTGCAATGACAGTTTATTTGCCGATATGACACACACACAAGCAGTGGCGTGCAGAGGGGGGAGGCGAACGGGGCGCCGGCCCCGGGCATCCAAGGCAAGGGGGCATCCAGAGAGTGAAATTACAAAAATGAAAATTCTGTAACTAGATGATTTTTCGTATTGTACTGCAACATTACTAACACATGCTGCATGGATTTAATTTGCAGAAACTTGTCGTTTTTGTCAACAAGTTTTTACGTATTGCAATGCCAGTAATTCTCACATTCTTCAATACCATGGACCTATACACTAGGTGTGCTGTGCACACCCAGTGAAACTGATAGTGACGTGTCTTTTTCCAGTTCGTGCGATCAAGAGAAAATCACAAAAAGACGACTGAAAGATAATTGTGGATGCTTAATTGATTTTCTGAGCCAAATTTCAAAACTATCCTATTTCAGCTTGTTTGGTTTAGCTGACTTTTTGATGCATCACTGGTTTCCGGTTTCATTTTTTGATGTGGCAATCCTGCAGGTGTGCGTTAATACAGCCGCACACCTGTGCTTGCAATATGTGCATCATTTCGAACTTCGTCATTAATTTACAGAACTCGAAAAGAATACTAAAACCGAATTATAATTTAAGTGAGGGCCCGGTTTTTAAATATAACTTTCCAGGGGTGGCTGTTCGCCCCTCTCTCCTCTCGTCAGTTACGCCACTGGTCAACCTGTGTGTTCACCACTCAAGGCGCATATCTTCTTTGCTCGACTGCTATTCGATGAGACTTTCGCGTGGTCTGATGCTTTTGCAGTCGTGAACAGTGGCGTATCTACGGTATGGCAGGCATGGCTCGCGTCATGGGCGCCACTTTGACGGGGGCGCAAAAATCCCTTGGCCCAAATTGAGATTTGTGACTTGCAGTTCCTTCAACTTCCATTTTGCGCCCCAAACAACCATTAACTGCAAAACTGCGTCAACACAGCGCCCTTGTCTAATGCACATGGTGTGTCAGCACTACCAAGCATTATGACCAAACCATAT
>Ga0210059_1017669_pt1 | contig 10132 bp, 8 predicted proteins | sample Ectturendosymbi2_FD_188042 | JGI IMG/M metagenome (GOLD analysis project Ga0210059, IMG submission 188042) | Ecteinascidia turbinata endosymbiont from Florida, USA - Sample 2 (SPAdes) (version 2) | ecosystem: Host-associated > Tunicates > Ascidians > Unclassified | place: Key West, Florida...
CGGTTGGGCCCTAGGCCAGGCAACATGAGCCAAAATGATCCTAAAACTACTTCACTTATGACGTCAGTCACAAACAATCCGCCACCCCCAACCAAAAATTTTTTTTCGAGTGCAATCTACTAGACTGGCCGATCCGTTTGAGCCATTGAACTGCTCTTTAGCGCAATCAGCAGAGGAGCTAGGGCGTTGGTAAGGCAACTGAAAACTGCTGTTTTTTGGCTAAAATCGAAGTACGAATATATCATAGGTCGGCTCTCAAAGTGTTAATAAGACGAAGCCAAATGAAATGTGGATGATGCAATAATTCAGTCTATGACGGAATTCTGAGAACTTGAAAAATGAAAAGAAAAAAATTTGGTTTGACAGATTTGAATCGCTTTGGCGCAACCCATTTTTCGACCTTTCACAACCCATGTTTGGGTTGACCCATACTTTAGGAACCGCTGCTCTAATAGGATTGTTTCATCCGTCATGCCTACTGCAGTCCACAGCAATTTCTAGGGCTCACAGTAGTCTAACTATAAATCAACAAATACACAAACAGGCAAACATGTTTTTCATATAAGTAGGCCTACTCCCTATGTAGACATCTGTGCCTATGCTCAGATGTCATAGTAAGTAAAAAACAATGCGCGATGCATTAAAACCATCACTTCACTATGTTGAAGAACCCTACAACTTCTCTATTCTCCGTAAACCTGGGTCAACTGCTTGCTGTGACGTAGGCACTTTTTTGATGCACGCTGAATGCAAAGATGCTAAGCCTAGAGAGTTTGATAAAACAGCCAACCAAGTTTGTTTGCAGACACTCATCTGCTTACCACACCAAAACGTGTGAGTGAATGTTACATCATAGAGTGTTTTGTTGGGACTATTGCACAGTGGTCTGATACGCTTGAAGGTTCTGTCCTCGAGGAACAGGACAGAGCATGTGCGTTAATCAGTCAGAGATGAAGTAGCAACTTGGGTTTCCGAACACTCCATGCAGAACAAAAGTGTAACACTTTTATGAGCAAATATTGCTGATATATATCAGCAGAATTTTGCCGATACAATACATTGGCAACATCGTCATGTCAGTTGATATATATCGGCATGCCGATACAATGGTCGAACTCTACTCAGCAAGTCTGGTAGTTTGCAATGAAAAAAATTTTTGGTTGGGGTTTTCAATTTTTTGTGAGTGATGTCATAAGTGGAGGAGTCGGACAAACTTGGCCCACATCACGTGGCCCTGGGCCCAAACCGTCAGATCGTAATATTTTGGTAAATTTTTTATTGGAAACTAGGCTACAATCTGAGTCTTTTGATACTTTGGATGACCTGCTGAGATTTGGGGTTCAAAAGTTATGATCTAAACTAAACAAAATATTTGATTAATGCCATGATTAGATAATTAATTTTTTGTTTTAGATCAATAGTTCCCCAACTTTTTTGAACTGTTACCCAAATCAAGGTAGTGATTATGTCTTATTACCAACGAATAAAAAATTTTCAAATTTCATGTCAAATCTTTTGCAGTGATCACTCATAATACAGAACAACCATGTGGTTTGGTTCTGCGTAACCTCTCAAAGTCAGTAAGCAAACTTTAGCCTTGCGGCGAGCTTCTGAGGAATCTGCCTGCTCTCTGCTTTCATTCTTCTGCGACGATTAAAACTTGCAAGCGTATCCATTTTTCATAGTTAAAGCCCACAAAGATGGCGGCAAGTAAATCAGTCACAGTTTATTGACGAGGAAACTAGTTTCGCGTTTTCCAATGCATCATCAGTCCTGTAAATGTAAGACAAATCTCTCAGGCGAAATGTTGGTTCTTGAAAACAAGTAAAGAAAAACACACGAACTGTGGCTAGTTACAATGACATTACTAAAATTTTTTCGAAGCTAAAAGGCTGTCCTTCCCCTCGAAGAATCGCATATTACCTCTGGGGGATAATTTACTCCCAGTTTGGGAACCACTGTTTTAGATCGTAAGTTCTGAAGCAGAAACACTAGAAAGTCGATCAAAGGCTCAAAAGACTTGGACTCGAGCCTAGTTTCCCATGAAAACTTCAGCAAAATACTTTGGTGTAGTGGTTGGGCCATAGGCCAGGCAACATGAGCCAAAATAGCTGTAACCCTATTTCACTTATGTCATCACTGACAAATACCCAAAATCAAAAATTTTTTTTATTGCGGACTGGAAGACTTGCTGAATCTTTAGAGGGTTTGAATAGCTCTCTAGTGCAATCGGCAAAGGACCTATGCTGTTGGTAAGACAACTGAAAACTGCTGTTTTAGGTCGATTTCAAAGTACAAATATATCGTACCCTTGCACTGAACATGTTAAACAAGAGGTTGTACAATGTTCAAAGGTTTGGTGAATATCCATTTATGGGGCACACCAGAAAAGTTTCACTATTTTGGGTTGCTCTGATTAAAAATTAACTCAAATATACAATTAAAAGTTCTAAGTTTGCGGCAAGCATTAAAAGAATCTGTTAACTAGACTTTGCTTTCACAACTTTGCAATGATTTAGACTTGCACATATCTATATTGAAGTAATTAGTCTCCACAAAAGTTCTGTAGTAAAATCAATCAGAAAAAATTTAATGGGGAACTGATTTCATCTAAGTGCATGCATCCACAATCCTAAAATCTGCAAGCTGATGAGTGAAATGTTGAAGGACTATGCTTTAAAGCATGAACAGATAAATCAAGCAAACTCTAAGCTAAAATACATATATCAAAACACATGCTGTGATGCAAGTAACAACTCAAAAATACCCGGTTCTGATGAAGCTTGTTTTGCTAAAGCTGGAAACTATCTGACCCTAATTGCAGAGCAACAAAAACACAGCTCTGAGCAACATTGTGGTGACCTAATCAGAAAGGTAGCCTTGAGGTTGTAGTACTCTAAAGAGGGCTTAAGTGTCAATTGTTGTAAAGGGAGATAGTAAGTAAGCAAATAAAAATCTACATGTGTAGCAATTGGCAAGAAAGGGGATCAAATAATTAGGCATTACAAAATGAAAAAGTTATTGTTTTTCGGTTGAACATCGTTAATTGAAAAGGAAACAAGAATTATATATTTCACATGATGCAGGATCATGCACTGAATGTTGATTGGTGCATTTAGTTTGTTAAGCCATTTATTGTAAAAAAAAACTAAATGCACAATTTAACACATATGCTACCGGTGTATAAGATATTTGTACTTTGATCTCCTGTATTAGCTGCTATTTTTGTTCCACTTTGCAAATTAGTAACTTGCTATTCGATTGTGCTAATGAGCTGTTCAAACCCTCAAAAGATGCAGCAAGTCTTCTTGTTTGCAATGAAAAACAATTTAGGTTTTGGGTTTTGTTTTTTTGTGGGTGATGTCATACATGGTCTAGGTTTATGGCCATTTTGGCTCGGGTTACCTGGCTCTCGACCCCAACTACTAGATGGAATTTTTTGACTTAAGTTTTTATTGGAAACTACGCTATAATCCAAGTCTATGAAGCTTTTGATTGGCTTCTTAGAATTTCTGATACAAAAGTTATGGCATAAAAACAACAAATTAATTAATGATTCAATTATGGGATTAATTAATTATTTTGTTGTTTTCAGGCCATAACTTTTGAACCAGAAACTTTAGAAAGCTAGTCAATGGCTCAAAAGACTCAGATTCTCACCTGGTTTCCAATAAAAACTTTTGAATCAAAAGTTCCATGTAAAGCAGTGGTTCTCAAACTTGTTTAAGGTGTAACCCAAATGAAGGTAGTGATCATGTCGTATTACCCACAATATGAGTTTTTTTCGGTCATAGACTGAAACGCTTTTGAAATGACTGAAAAAGTTAAGTCATTTTGGCCAGAATGTTTCAAAATATAGGCTAAAAAGCACTTTTATAGCTAGTTTTAATACAGCTGTAAGACAAATGACCGAAATGTTTCAGTGACCAAAATGTATGACTGAAATGTTTCAGCAAAAAACAGCCCTGAATACTTCGCAGTGATGACACATAATTCAGAATAACATTGTGGTTTTCGTTCCACATTGTCCCCCAAAGCATTGCGTATTATCCCTGAGGGATAATTTATCCCCAGCTTGGGAACCACTGACGTAGAGGTTAGAGCCCAGGGCCAGGTAACCTGAGCCAAAATGGCGTAAATCCTACCCCACTATGGACATCACCTACAAAAAATCTGAAACCCGAAGCTAAAATTTTTTTTCATTGCAAACTATAAGACTTGCTACATCTTTTGAAGGTTTTAACAACTCTCTAGCACAATTGCCTGGCAAGTTATGAAATTGGTAAGAGACGCTAGAAACCAAGGTTCGTTCGAACTGTCTGAGCAGCGATGGTGTTAAGATTTAACACATGACTAAGTCAGCCATAGAACAACATGGCATGCGTCAAGAACCACAGAATAAGGCAAACGCAACTACTTGGAATGGATCAAAATCATCTTTTGAATATTAATTTTACAGTTAATTTTGTGAAGCCATTTATCTTCATCAAGAAATGTAATTTTATGTTCTTCCACAAGTGGTACAACTTAAAGCAATGTAAAATAGGTGTTTTTTTGTCAAGTCATGGTGCTACTGAAAGTTTATATAAGGCTCCCTTATCATTGTTGATTGTTATGTCAAACAGGTTCAACACAATATGGTGTACAGTCCAGCAGGTAGAAACCATATTTATGGTCTAACCCACAGCTTCTCAAACGATGGGTCGCGACCCTAAACGGGTCGGGAAATGTAATTTTGGGGTCACGAAACAAATGGCTTGACAAATCAGACATACAAGTTTTTGTAAACTTTGCAAGAAAATTAGAAGTAGGCCTGAGTGAATTTATTTCTACTACATTTTTAGGGGCAATATTGTGCTTCATGCTGTTAGTTGTATACTATGTTTCCCTGTGTTATCAGATGATAATAATCAACCAAGCACAATAAATTATGCTTTGTTACTTTGTGGTTGTTTTCACATACTGACCAATATTGACCTTGTTGCATTCATTCTGACACGACATGCTTGTGTTTAGAACTCTGGCTAAACTACAACCTGCGGCCACATCCAGCTGCCAAATACCTTGCACATTTTTAAGTACCATGTTTCTGACTGTGGACAGCAGTGCAACAGCATTGGTTGTCGGTTATCACGTAAATTGCGCTATATCCAGCCTTTCAGTGGCCACACAGTCACGAATTCAGGTCAAAGGGGCTAGGGAAACTACTTTCAGAGCACACTGAGTAGTTTTAGACTAAAGTTGAAAGCTTCATACACAATTTCAGAATTGCTTTGGACTTTGATTCAGGAAAAGTTAGATCCACAAACCATGCACAGTTGATCTTTCAGGAGGCAACACACAATTAATATTTCAGGGGGTGGATGTGGTCAGCAGGCTGTAGTTGGGCCACCGTGCCCAGGATGAGTTTGTGTAGTTATTAAACAACAAAAGTTTGTAACTGGAATATATAATTCAAAAAAGTTTATATCATTTTTGGATAAGAACAAGAAATGAATACTCATTGCTGAGTCATTTGTGATATAGCCATTCATAATCTCCTAGCCTTTTGCACAACATATTTGGGTGAAGTGGCATTCTCAAAAATTGATAATCATCAAGTCCAAAACCCAATCCTTTTTGCAAAATAATGAGAATGTCCTTCATCCTGCATTGTCTTGTATCAATTTACAAATGGATAATCTGTGTGAAAACCATCAAGTGCATGTATCACATTAGTTGTGCTTGATAACTTGTATAAACTGAATTGTTTTTTTTCGCCCTACTGTTGCCATTGCGTGGTAGTTTTGTTACTGTATAGTTACTTGCATGGATTGTGTGCATTTGTATGATTTTGCCAAAGACAAAAATGTCTCCTGAGATTTATAATTGGACATTTACATGCATCATTAACATCTAGGCCAGGTGTCACCAAACTTTTTGAACTGAGAGCTACTTCGTTGGTACCGATTATGCAAAGGGCAACCAGTTTGATATACATTTGTGAAATAAAACATTTTGCTCAATTTATCTTTAATAGTGTTATAATTAGAGATAGACGAATATATTGGGCTGATATTTGGGTTTTGCCAATATATTGGTATCAGCCAAAACGAACAAAATGCTATTGTACAGTATTCCTAATACATACAGACAACTTGTGCAAGAAAGCACAGTGAAACAAGTGAAGACAGTTACCTTGCAATAATGCTAACAGATGTGTTTTCATAAACAAGCATACAAGATGAACCATGTAGCACACGTTGGCTGTCACAGTCGAAACAAAAGCATCATCATTAACCAGATTAATTAAAAATAATAGCAAAGTAATGAAATTGTTGCAATTTGAAAAATTTTAGCTCATGAATCCTAATTTTTAAAGTTTTTGAAAAAAGGTAAGGCATAGAATACATTATATTGTTGATAATAAAGCAGAAAACAAGATTTAAAAATTTGGGAAATATTGGTATTGACTATCGGTCCATGACTGACCAATATATCGGCCCCAAAAACGCCATATTGGTTGATATCTAGTTATAATCAATAAAACCAATGACATTCATCTATGTCAAGACACTGATCATGTTAATACTACAGAACAGGCCTGTGGGTGACCCACATGGTCCTTCCTGACACCATGTTGGTGACCTCTAATCTAGGCTATCCATGAAGCGGTCGCATACAAAAACTGTCTTAAAATGGGGTTGCAGAACAAAAAAGTTGGGAAGCCCTGGTCTAGTGGTCTTCCCAGACATTGCTGACTGCAAAGAATACAAGTTGCCACATATATACTATTGTTGTAGCAATATAATTGCTGCTTAAGCTCAGAACTTGCAACAATGTGTATATATTTAAATTTACACTGAAGTTTTCACTTGCTTTCAATCATTTATAAAATGGTTTTCAATATGATGTATTTTTAAATGCTTTTCCAGCTTATATTGCATTTTGTGTAATGAATAAAATTCCCATTGTTTTCAGACGCCTCGGTATAGCAATGTACCTGGTGAAAACTATGAAGAACAGCTGCAAAGCAATCAGTTTACCTTGATGGAGTCCAGTCCCACTCATAACAACTATGATGCTGGCAATAGTCCTTCACAACAAAATAACTACCCTGATGATGATGCTTGGTCCGAAGATTGGGATGATTCCTCCACTGTGGCATCAACAGTTATTCCTGTTAGTTATGGTTTATTTCATCTATATGCTTGGTTTTTTAATCAATGCTGTTAGTGCATGCACGTTGTGGTAGATTGCAACTGCTCTGGTTGCGAATCACGGCACTTAAAGTGTGGCCTGGCACTAGATGAATTGCAGCTTTCATGCAAAAACAACAACAATCAAGTCACAAAAATGTAAATGTGATTATTATCAGAAGTAATTTCTGTATGACTCGTTGTTTCATCAAAGCTTTTTGTGTCTCATTTTGCTAAAATGTTATGTTGTTTACCTTGAATGAAGACATCATTGGTCTTAGTTTATAGTGTTGATCCAAAAAAACATCCCAGACTGAGATCAGCCAAATATTGAGAATATGATAGAACAAGGAAGGCCTTGAGAGATAGGTAACTGTCATTAGCAAACTAACCAGTTTTAAAATTTTTCATGAGTTTTTGATGTTTCTGTATAATGAAAAGAAACGCGCCTATAAATGTGCTGTAATGGAGAGATATATTGAAGCTGTTTTTCAATGATTTGGTGTTTAAAGAAAATAATATAAGGGTGAAACAAGGCAGATTTCAATAGAGAATCAAACTTTTTTATGACTCCATCCACCATCGCAAATTGTTTAGCATTTTTATCAAATCAGTGATCTTATATTTACTTTTTTTTTTATCTGATCAGTGATCTTATGTTTACTTTCTTTTATTTATAGCCACTGTTTGTGGCAAAGAAAGTTGCATAAAACATTACACGGGGAGTGTCATGAATAACTGCCTTGAAACTGCTTCATATGCAAAGCTGAATGTTACTATATAACAAAATGGAGAAAATACTGCATTAAAGGAACAGCTGATTATAGCAATACTTTCCAGTGTTGAAGTGAAGGCTTTGCTTCAACCACAGGTAGTGAGTGCAGATGTGCAGATGGACTACCAAACAATTTTTGCTAGTTGTGCATCATGCCTCCTTGTTCTTGACATTTGACTCACGCACTCTGTGATTTTTTGTTTTTTAATGCAAGTTTCATGCTGCTTTGTTATTGTGAAATGATTCCTGCCATTTAATTACGAAGAGACAAATAAAGATTGCAAAAAATACTGTTTAAACTTTTTCTTCGGTTATGTTTTTACTAATGTAGATTATGATGTCATTAATTTGTGATGTCACCAAAGCCTTGAAAGTTTGAAATGCAGCATCTGTGGTATCAAGGTTACTTCTTTTTCCTTTAATGAAAAACTTGGTGGCAATGAGAATGCCCACCCAAGGTGGACCCTCAAGAATTGCTTAAAGTCTTAGTGTCAAGATGCATCTCAAGACTTATTTTTGTGATTCTCGGTTTTGAAGTCTTAATATTGCAAGATGCAGGTCTCAAGTTTCAAGCCTTACGTCTCAAGAGGTTGAGTGCCTTACCGACATGAATTTGCCACTGTTGGTCTGATCTCAGTGAAGGAAAAGTAAATAAATGTTGGCAAATGAATGAAATTTGACAAAAAATTAAGTTTGAAAGTGTGGATTACTTTTGATAAATTTATGAAAAATTATGTTCAAGTCAAAAGATTTTCTAGTTTTGATCCAAACACTCAGGTTTTGTCAGGCTATTTGACAAAATCTCAGTCTGAAGCTTGGGAACAAATATCAATCTTAGAGGTTAACTGCATCAATAATACCCTCTCTTGTAGATAGTACTTGTTTCTATATCTAGGAGCCCATGTAAAGGCTTTTAGAGATCCTTTCATTATCCTCGGAACGTAATAAAACTAATATATATTTATTGATCCTAGAGTGACGCTTAGTGTGATAGTAAGCAAACTGTTTCATCAAGAACTTGAAATAAAACATTTTCAAATTTGGAAATTAAAAGCAATATGACCACATTTCTGTGTTTTCTGTGACGTGCTGCTCAAGCTGTGTTGTGCAAAAAATTCCCAAATATACTTTTTGGTTTTGCAATGTGCATGCGAAATAAAGTTGGTTTTGAAAATTGCCACTGATTATGCGAAAGATTTTGGTGTAGAAACTTGCCTAGATGGTGTTACTTTCACTTGCTTTTGCAAGACACTTTAACCTTAAAGAATTCCTTTTTTTTCATGCAGTGTGATGCATTAAAGATGTGTTAACATGAGTTTCTGTGGTTTCGACAAGAGAAGAGAATTGGATTAAAGTATCTGTCTGTTAGCTACTTGATTTGATGCTTAATACTTTTGCACCTGGATTAATTCAAGCAGTTCGCAAAAAAACCCAGCTAGATCGCACGTGGCTTTGCGTGGGAATTTTTCCGGTCTGGTAAGCACTACAGACCCGGTCAAAAGCTCAAAAGAGTCGGCAAGTCTTGTAGTTTGCACTCGAAAAAATTTTTTTTGGTTGGGAGGGCAGGTTTTTTGTGAGTGACGCGATAAGTGGAGGACTTTTAGGCCACCTTGGCCAACTTCACCTGGCCCTGGGCCCAAACAGCTAGATGGTAGTATTTCGCTGAAGTTTTTATTGTAAACTAGGCTACAATACGAGTCTTTTGATACTTTGGATGACTTGCTGGGGTTTTGCGTTAAAAAGTTATGATTTAAAGTAATAAAAATATTAGACTAATTCAGTTTTTTTAAGGAAAATGTTAGGTACCTGGTATGGATCTGTAGAGACCCGATTTCTCTGATTTTAGGGACCTGATGATATTTTATCTGATTCAAGGGACCCGAATCGGGTCCCTGAAATGCCTTTAAAAATCCTTGGACTAATTAGTTAATTAGATAATTAATTAATTTGTTTATTTTAGATCATAACATTTGAACCAGAAACGCCAGAAAGTTCATCAAAGGCTCAAAAGACTCGAGTTAGAACTCAAGCCTAGTTTCTAATGAAAACTTCAGTGAAATTCTTGGTCCTAGCGGGTGGGCCTTAGAACAGGTAACATGAGCCAAAATGGCCCAAAAACTACTTCACTTATAACGTCACTCACAAAAAATCCGCAACCCCCAACCAAAAAATTTTTTTG
>Ga0210059_1017670_pt1 | contig 10132 bp, 9 predicted proteins | sample Ectturendosymbi2_FD_188042 | JGI IMG/M metagenome (GOLD analysis project Ga0210059, IMG submission 188042) | Ecteinascidia turbinata endosymbiont from Florida, USA - Sample 2 (SPAdes) (version 2) | ecosystem: Host-associated > Tunicates > Ascidians > Unclassified | place: Key West, Florida...
AAATTATGCTGAAGATATGAAAAACGATCAGACAACATTAATAAAAATAATTTTCCCTGGGGCAAAAGAAAGATGTTGAATAGCCAATGCATGAATGCACTTTAAAAAATTAGCGAAAAGTACCTTGCCACTTTTGGCATGCAACTATAAAGCAACGAATTACACAAAGTATGTTACAGAACTAGTGAAAAACAGATGAAAGTAACTCATGTAAAATTTTTCTAACCTAAGGCTGTTGAAAAACTCCAAATCAATGTTTTGTCTTCTAAATGAAATGATCGCCATCTAGCAGGTCGAAACAAGAACACCATAAAATGCGCATTTAATATACATAGAGATAAATGTACGTCACTCACTAAGGTTGAGCATAATATGGAAAGCACCTAACAGATGTTTGGAGTCAGGTGTTATGACGCATTTTAGAGCTTTGAAACCAACTTAAAGAACGTGGAATAATCCCATTGAATAAATTAGAAAGGTTTAGCAGCTCATTGCAAGGTATGTTTCATTAACCACCAGTTAAGATCAACTGTTGTGGAACTCCATCGAAACTACAATGAAAAAGCGTCAAATCTCGAGCAGCGAGCAACGCAAAAGGGGAAAAATTAATGTAAGGAGAATTACGTGACCAAAGGTCACGCGACTGAATCCAACGTGGCGTTTCAAAGGCTGACCGCGGCTAGGTGTCGCACTGCATTCGGCAGAAAAAAGTACAAAAATCGAGTGTAGAGGAAGCAACCAATTGATTTATCTCCCATCGTTACATAAGTCTGAATAAAACTTATTTCAAAACGCTTTGTCACCCGAACGCAGTCCCGGGTCGCACTGTGCAAGAGCAAGAACCATTGTTGCAGGCAGCCACAATGCTGCGTCGCCTTGAACGACCTACAGAGAGAGTCGAACCACCGACCCTCCGCGTAACAGCAATAATTGAGGAATGGTCCCCTGGGCCCCCACCTAGCTACGCCTGTGAACCAACCATGGGTTTACTTTTGTTCTTGATAGGATGTAGAAGTTCCATTTGCAATGTTGAAACGCAGAAAATAGGTTGGCAATCTCGTCTTTTGTTTGTAAAGCCCATTTTTGTTTTCATGTCCTAGCGTATGAACTTTCGTTACCAGAGGGCTAACATTCAGTGTTCCCTCTAAGAAAATTGTACATTGAGCAAATGTTTGTTGTGTTGCGCACTCAGCGCATGCGATTGCGCAACCACGCAGACAAACAATCGGTGAAGCGTTGCAATCGTCAAAAGGGCTATATGCGATATACTGTATATACAGCATTAAATTTGGAATGTTGGAAGTGCGCAAGAATGAGATAGCACTGCGCATATTGCCTGATGATATTGCGCGTTTGCGCACCTCAGAGGGAACACTGGTAACATTGCGCTTGCAACCAGAAAAACATTTGACGGGGCTGTCGCGGCATCATTGGGAAGAGCCGAGTTCAGCCAGAGTCGCAGCCAAATTTTACCAAAACAACGTAAGCCAGCACTTACAAACAACATAACCTCCAACACTGAAAATCCAAAGCTCATCTACTGTATAAAGGACATCTCCTATTGCATTTTGAAAGGGTGTTGGCTAACTACCGCGTATTTGTAGCTTTAACAGCAATTAAGGTTATATAGGTGTTCTGATATCATGCAAAATGAAGATATTCTTTTATGGAAGGTAAGGAGAGTCAATTCTACACAGCACTGGCAAACAATGTTAAAATATATAAATGCAATTTTTAGTCAATTCACATCTGCACTTACTGGCAAAAGCGTAGGCAACATACATCAACGCGTTGATCAGAGACACAGAAGCGTAATCAGTTCCAAACTCGCGAATTATATGTTCATAGAACAGCGTGAAACATTTCATAAAAGATCCTGCGATTCCGCATCCCACAATTCCTCCAATCGCTGGTTTCCAGACATCATTTCGTCTTCCAACGAACTTTCCCATAACAACACAGTGTCCTCAAATCCTATTGAAGTTCTTGGGACAGCGCGTTTATATGCAAAACATCGACCGTTGCCACCTGTATACAGGGTCTTCGAGAGAATTTTACGAAGACCTATACCGGGCCCACTAGTAATTTTGGGTTTCATTACAGAAAAATTTAGCGTGCATATGCTTTCATCCTCGCGGGCCCGAGTAGGATGTACCTCTTGCACCCCCTCTCGTAGACCCTGCCTATATGTCCACTGAGCGCGTAGCGAATAACGAAAGTTTTTGCTACAAAGATGCCTGATTCTAAGCAGCTCACATGCTTCCAAGCAGATGCTTGCGTTTGTAACGGGTAGCGGCTGTTCACACTCTAATTTAACACCGCCAGTGACGCCACTGGGCTCAATCATTTCAATATCCTACTTTTCAGGCTTTAAGTTAATCAAATTTCAGGCATAAACACCAAAAATAGACACAAGACTATGTCTTGTCTGTTCAAACTTTTAGATAACCTACACCTGCAAAAAAAGACACGATTTTGTTTGATTTTGATAGAAACTAGAACGTACAGATGTAACTGTAAGTTCCTTTACCAAACTGTTTGTCATAAAAAGAACTCTTGCCATCAATGAATCATTCTACTTCTTTCCAGCCTAGGCTACTTCCGCTTTACCACAAATTGATCTTCTGACAACGTAAATCATCATATTTGACTATTCAAAAATACTGTATGGTTCTCTTCACATTGGTTTTGACTAGCCCAGTTAGATTAGCGTATACTGTTCTCAAAACAGGCTGCAGCCTGCCGTCTGAACTGAACCTCTGATCTGTACAGTGGTATTTTTATTTTATCCGTCCAACCTCGCAAACATGTGCAATTGTTGTTACAACCACCATTGTTTCGACAAAATCCTCTCCTATTTCACACAGAAAACCTCATGCAAGCTGACAAGGTAGAAAGAAAATTAAATGACGACCTGGATTCAAGCCGAAAGGCAACTTGCAAACAACAATCTTGCAAAAAGTAGTGAAAACAAGGAAATTAATGCTTGCAATATGAAAAGCGCTGTCAATATCAAATTTGTAGCGTGAACATCAAACATTAAAAAAATTTCTGAAAACATCAAAAGTGAAATCTCTGCTGACCTGTGACAGCCTCTCATGTTGTGGAGCGTCTACGTCTTCATCATTTGAGCTAGCTTTTGTATTATGTAATCCACCGCAGCTAGGCCGCAGTCGCACTAGATCTCGGAGCGTCGACGTCATTACGTTACCACAAAAGATTGTGCGTATAGTACGCGCGTCTCACAATCTGTATACTTGTGTGTGCGTGTACATGGCCACGTGACCGTTTTGATCGAACCTGTTCTTTTCCGGAAACGGTCTTTTGTGTTTCTGCACTGCAACCTCAAGCCACGTGGGGTTCACCAAGAGCCTTTTTTGTCACAGTTATAAAAATAACTGACACGGCCACAAGCAAATAAAATGAACAGGGCCTATGAGAGAGGGGTCCAGCAGGTTACATTATTCCGGGGCCCGACAGCTACGGAGGGGCGGAGACTGAAGGAACATTTGCGTGTTTGTTACTTACAAATTCGGAATAATGTAGCGAAATTCACCCGGTGATAAAACGGGTTTTGCCTAAACGATTTTGTAAGCTGGTGTGATGCATTTTAATGTTAATTGCTGGCAGTGCATTTTGCTGATATGATGCATTGATATTATTAGCAGTAATTATTTTTGTTGAACTTGAATGTTTGCCTACTTTGTCGAATTTAAGACATTCACGATTACTGTCCCGGTGTGTCCATTGAACTGAATTTTCCTTTACGTCATTGATTTTCAAACAAATCTTTAATAAAAACTCTCTCCAATAAACCAAGAGTTTCAAACAAAAGAGATACTTCACGTGATATTTGAAGGAAAACATGCCAGTTCACAATAAAATCTAATCTAACAACAGTATCCCTCGAATGTCGCGCATATTTGTAAGATAACTAATAAGTTTAAAATTAACAAGTGACTGCAGTGCAGGACGCAAGTGCTTATGGTGCACCGCAGCGATGTGCTGTGCTTTTTTCTGATTGTTAAACTTGCGCCGCAAGCAGCTACATGCTCTAACACTAACTAATCGAATGTTAGTTTAGGATTAGCGGACATACCCAGAAATCTAAAGATTTCGAAACCATGCAGGAGAAACTAACCACTTGCAGTACTTCGACAGAATGCTTTAAAGCAGTGGTCGCCGGCCTGTGGCCCGTGTTGCTATTTATTGTGGCTCGCGGTCAAAAATAAAAGCAAAAGTCGGTTGACAAAATATTTCGTTCTGTCCCTTCATTCTTATAATAACCAGGCTCATTTCAAGGATACAGTTGCTTAATGAGATTGCGGTTTCATTTCACTAGCAGCGTTTTATTCAACCTCGATCGACTCCATTCATTCTAAAACTGCGGAATTTTTTCTGATTTCTTCCTTGATAAGATTCTACTATGAACATTTGAAAGTCATGTTTAGAAAATGGTAATAATATCACATTACTTGAACACCGGTATGTTTTAACATAACATGTCATATGATCAATAAACGTACACTTTTTGCTGAAGTTTGATGCACATTTAATTAGCCTCAATTTTTATTTATTTCAATATAATTTTGCAAGTATTAGGGGCCCACATGGGTTTTGTTCCGCCTATAACGATTTCTCTTGGAGGCCCTGCTGATGAATCTCAACCTGTATTCGGTTGGCAGCAATCAGCAATAAACCTGGATCGTTGTTCGTTCCTCCGTTTGTAATTGCGGACTTCTTTCAACGAAGCTACCCTAGGCTCCACTGGAATGACTGGCACGTCGTAACTGCGTGGGACAACTTCCGGAGATTTTCCGTTGTCACATTTTATGCCGATCACGTTCCTCGCCATCATCCTTGCGGGAACGCATAGGCGTAGCCAGGGGGAGCCAAAGGGGCCATGGCCCCCCAAATTTTTGGAAAATATAGTCATTTTGTGCTTTGAGAGGCGTTTTTCCAAACAAAATAGCGTTATTCGTCCCCTCCAAATTTTTTGCCCCCCCAAATTTTTGGACTGGCTACGCCACTGCGGGAACGTGTCTTCATTCAACACCATTTACAACTTTTCAGCACCATCGAATCTCAAGGTGTGATGGTTGATCTTTTGTCTGCACGCCCAGTGTGTGGACCGCTGTTCCTGCTGGACCCACTGGATGTTTTCTTGACGACCTCACAAGGGCGGACAAGGGGGTTGATCTCCCCACTAAAACCTCCGAAAGTAACTTTATTCACCATGATTTTGTTCAATTCGAAGAATAGCATTCGCGACGAAAGGCCGTTTTACCGTCCACTGTTTTGTTACAGCAATGTAGTGAAGGATACTACTTCCCTCTTACAGTAGCTTCCCCGTAATGAGATTTGACTACCTAATATTACTGAAATCGCCCCCCTTAACCTTACTGGCTGGACGCGCCCCTGCAGCCTCATCTGTTGTTTTTGTACCGCCTGGACTATCGTTTGATTTTGTCGCCGTTTGTGTTTAACTTTAATTTGTTACGACACTTCATGAGCGCCTTTTTGTGTGTTCTTAGAGTGTTTGTTTTGCTCTACTCCCACTGCTGCTGTCCTTGTACCGATTTTGGCCAGTAGTGAGAGTTTTTTTGGTAATGCCCAGCTTAATTTCGACCTAAGAGCTATTTCCTCATCGACACGCTGTCACAGCCATGGGTGTCGTAAGGATATTTTCCAGAGGGGGGGCAGCAGGGGATTTTCCCAAATTTTTTTCCAGGGGGGGGCCAAAAGTAATGAAATTTGGTTTTTACCCCTCGAAATTGAAAAAACAACTTTTTTTTGCTAGTAAATTCAAAATCCAGGGGGGCCTTTGCCCCCCTGCTCTCCCCTTCCGACGCCCATGGTCACAGAACACACGCATCTGTACGCTCTGCAACGCGTAGACACCCAAGCACGGTCAACCGTTGCAGCCAAGCCGCACGCGTTTGGATCTAGCTTATCAGCCTGATGGTCTTCCCGTACCACGACGTTGTTCTCACCTTGTCGCTCTGAGCCCAGCATTTCTTTCAGAAGGTAACAGCAACGTACCTCAAACCAGGGGTGGATCCAGGAGGGGGCGATAACCCCCTGTAAAACTTACGAAAGTAACATTTTTCACCATGATTTTGTACAATTCAGAAAGACACTTGACTGCCAAATATTACTGAAATCGCCCCCCTAAACTTACGAGCTGGATCCGCCCCAGCGTTAAACCAGTAGTACGTGACATAAAATCTTTCCGCTCATCACAACCATTGTCACAACTATCACATCCAGCACCTGTACTAGCAGCTGTCTCGACGTAGTCGATTTATCTCTCACGCAGGGCCACTGAGCATGACTTTCACCTTGCAGCGAACTCAAGTGGACCTCTGGTCGCACGACACGGAAACACTCCTCGTCTCACTGCACTTCCGTCGTTTAAGTGCTCCAGGCACCCCCAAATTGAAGTGTAAAACACTATGAATCAGTTGAGTTTGTCAAATTTTAGAATGTCAAGACCCCCTGCATAAACGTAAAGCCTCCCTATTGAAGAATTTCTGGTGACGTTTCCGGGCTTTGCGCCCCAGTCATCCGACTCGTTTGTCACTAAACATGCCCGACTTTCAAAATTTCTACTTGGATATAACCCAAGCCTCTCCAAATAATCCCCTCTGTTCACCACCTCGCACCACTCATCGCCTGTTGAAACCAGACATTCGTCTGTACCTGACACCTTGTTCAACCCTCGCCTTTCCCCCACTGGTACTGTACACTCTCCGCAGATACAATCAGGGGCGGATCCAGCGGGGGTGCGATCGCCTTCCTAAAACCTAAGAAAGTAACTTTATTTACCATGATTTTGTACAATTCAGAAAACAACAGTCGCGATATAAAGGCATTTTGTCGTCGATGGTTTTTGTCACAGCAGTTTTGTGAAGTACACTCCATCACTCTCTTGGGGTAGCGACTAGCGAAGGTGTTATGAGACCTGACTACCAATTGTTACTGAAATCGCTCCCCGTAAACTTACTGGCTGGATCCGCCCCCTGGATACAATACACGCTTCCCACTCCCAGCAGCTGTCCCACACGTTTCAGGTTTTCGGGCGCTTTGGAATCTACATCTATAACAACATAACACATCCGCACATTTTCAGCCGCGCTCTCTACAGGTTGGCGAAGCAACGGCTGAAAAACGGCTTCGTCAGACAACAGTATTTGCTGAAAAATAACCAATCGGATCCGTGGGCGTTGGAATGAACTGTGGAATTATATTGTAACATCCTGTGTACAAGCATGCAGTGCCCACGGAACGACAAGGGAGAGCTACCCAGACATTCGATGGCTATTTAACGTTAGGAAAGCTTGGTTACACCGCAATCCGATGACACTGCGATTTACAGGTAAACCCGTCAGGAAGCAGATTTGATGACAAGTTTATTTGTAAACAGACAGCAAGTTTCAGGTATAGGAGAATGGTTCTGCCATCACGTTATTATTATTCGACGTTAAAACCGAATAATAGGTCAGATAAAGGAACTACAATCATGATGATGAACATTTTTGCAGCAAAATATGTTAGCCTCCATTAAAACCTTCTGATTTTGCATGGTTATTGTTAGTAAGTTTGGCTGCAAAAAAACTTAAACCATGCTCTTTTTGACTGCGCGAATTGGATGTAGGCCTAATTATTATATATATCAGATAAAAAGAGCGAAGTTCTGTCAACCAAATTCTTATCGGGCAAAACTTGTTTTGTTTCAAAACGTGCTTATTTTTTGGTTCAAGAAGATAGTAAATCTGGATATACTATTGTACTTGCAACAAAGCTAACAGATAAACGTATATGCAGAAGAGACACGACCGCTTAGAGGCCATCCAGATGTTAACAGTTGCAGTACGGCACGCATTTTGAAAGCAAAAACAGCATATTCAACGCCACAGCAAACTACAGCAAAAATACCCGGAACACAGTATAAAACTACAGCATAATAGTTCGTTTACTACCACTTGTCACTGTAGTGAACTTAAAAAGTTTTGCTGCAGAGCTTAGGCGTTTGCAGCAACACCAAGCATGTAATTACATCGTTAGTTGCTTATGGCAAAAGCAGCTGTTTATTTCAAGAATGCCGTAAAATGTAGCCCAAATGCCAACCGCTGAAGCTCTTGTAAGCGCAGCATTTGACACAGCCTCCCTGTCGCGATAGGCGGCAACTCGCACAGTTCCGACGCTCGCTGCAACAGCAAAGCACCTAACAGCGCCCTTGAAAGTTCAATAAATGTCAATTCTTCGTTGAACACCCAGTCACGCGACGCAACGCATTTGCTCAGTCGACGCCGCGTCTGTAAAGAAACTTTTTTGTACGCGTAATCGTATACTAAACTGCCAGCGCGGCACAGGCACGCTGCCTGTTGAGCAGTGGCCGCAAGTTGCCTTCCATGCCCTCCAAGTAGGAGCAGGACAAAGCAATCGACTAGCGCGTAGAGTGGACTGCTGCAATGGTTTGTATCCAGCTGATTGTATTTGCTAACAACAAAATGACAAGCTTAGCAAGGACAAAATTTGTTTAAGTTTCAAATGTCTTTGCATTGTTTCGTTGGCCGTTTTGCATATGAATCACAAAAAGTCTAGTAAGGTTCAGATTCAGTATACGCGGTTTACCAACACGAATGGTTGCAGCATCTGTCTCCGCTTGTATGCACCAACGCAATCTCCATTTCCACGTTTGTTTTTGTGCAGAGTGGTGTCATTGGCGAACCCCAATAAGCAAGAAGCACGTAATCAGCGACTATGCATTGAACAGGAGAAACACAAAATATTTCCAAATAAATTGAGTGCAAGAATGGATAAATTGGCTCTAACTTGAAAATGATTGTACATTCAAATAACTGTGACAAAAAAGCGCGTGTGAAGATGTTTTGCTATAATTTCAGAAATAACTTATCAGCAAACCTACTTGACAACCCAAGGTAACATATAATCACATTTAGCAATATAAGTAGAGGGCACAAGTACTGCGCAGGTATACTAATGCGGCCATCAAAATTTTCAAAGATCAGACAAAACGCGCAGTTGTTTCATGTAGAAGCCAACCTCAAAAGTGTTCCAGAGTTTAATGATAAAATAATCTTTCTGCTCTCTACAGAAACGGCGGTCTTGCGAACCACAAGTACAAACAACGATGGAATGTCGTATGGCAAAAGGATAAAATCTATTGCACACCGACTTTCCGTCGCCATTCAGATTCAAACAAATTTAATTTTGATAAGTCCACGAGAAAATGGATTTCAAAAACAATAGTGTGCGAATCGGGAACAAACAGTCGCCACGACATTATTACATTTTTGTGATATCAGGCAACAGTTTCGAGGAAGAGGTACGTCATATGTGTTTTGCGATTTGCCAAAGATATTTAAATCCAGTTGCTAAACATCCACCACATCTTTTGAGAGACTTTGGGGACTTAAGTCTTCTCTGCAATTTTATCTGAAATTTTACTTGGGTCACCCCACTGAAAATACTTTCTATACATTTTACATTCGCGCAAAATCACCTGTGAAAAACGAATTGTCTAAAATTAAATATCCAGCAATTTAGCACATAAATACTTTCATTCCTAAACTCAGAAGAAACAGCAGATGGTGTTTGGGACTTGGGGTTTACTGGGAGTATATACAATTATGACTCATGATGTATGTACCATCCAGAAAGACTCTGTGGAAAGTTAATGAAAGTTCTCAAGGGGGTTTCACGTAACGCTTACCTTGTTAAAACCCGTGAGAGATTTGAACATGTGAATGCGTATGAGGTGGAAAAGACAAACTGAAGGTGAGCATACCGTGCGCTTGAAATGCTGGTATTAATAGTGCGTGATGCGAAGTCAACTGGTAGCTCAACTGTTACAAACATAGGATATTTTTCCTCTGGTTAAACGAAATCGCACTGGAGGGATAATTCAGTCCTGAGTCAATTTGGCCATCTTTTTAATTTGTTGAAATTCAGTTGGCTTTTTCATTCGAGGTTGTTAAATTGTACCCCCTTGCCCCTCGTCGTTACGCCCCTGGAGGGGCGCACTGTGCAGCGGCATGCGGAATAAAATCTCAGGCAAAAAGTTGCAGGTTGGTCCAGATTCGAAGCATTGCCATTCAACCTATTA
>Ga0210059_1017671_pt1 | contig 10132 bp, 8 predicted proteins | sample Ectturendosymbi2_FD_188042 | JGI IMG/M metagenome (GOLD analysis project Ga0210059, IMG submission 188042) | Ecteinascidia turbinata endosymbiont from Florida, USA - Sample 2 (SPAdes) (version 2) | ecosystem: Host-associated > Tunicates > Ascidians > Unclassified | place: Key West, Florida...
CAAAAACGTGGTCGGCAGCTTGCAGCGCAAAACGTGGAATCGTGAAAACGAGGTCGGCCGTCGGCGCACCTGATCCATGCGCAAGAACACAAGCGGCGAATCTCACTTGACGCGAATGACAAGTTAACACAAAGGAAACCTCACGTGCGGAATACAATCGTGAGTAGGGAACGGCAATTCGTAATGCAGAAAGGTATATCCACTGTAAAAACAAGGGTAAAGCTATTCACGTTTTGTGTCGCTGCAGTGCGAGTTTGCAACCTCGCAGCGTACATTTTTTTAATGAATGCAAAATATTTGTCGAAGTCAGGGGCTAGCATCAATGATAAAGGTATCGGTGCCATCCATTTACAAAATATTTACCCTCCGAAATAGCATCCCTGCGATTAACACTTCGCAGTCTTTTCATTGCAACTTCTGCAATTTTTCATTGCGGTTTTCCAACATTAGGCCTATCTCAGAAGTTGGAAAATCCTTGCTTGAAAAATGAAGCGAAGCCACTCCCACCACCTACAGGCATTTTCTTAAACATATAAATTCGAAAAAATCCTTATTTCTAGCTCCTACTGATGCATTATGAAATCGAAATTCTCATTAAAAACCTTGAAATGAAATCTAATAGTTCTCCCAATGACATTCCATCCAAATTTTTTAAAATAGCCAGTTGCATTGTGTCAGAATGGTTGTCCAATTTCTTCAACAAATGCATGTATGTTTTTCGAGTGGTGAAGTGGGCCTGTTAGCAGCTGTTAAACAGGAAGCGCAAAACCCGAGATGAGAGTTCAGCATGCAAGCTTCTCGTTCTGTTGGGAGTTCGAAAGCAAGTTCAACCACACGCAAGTGGAGCATGTGCGATTAATTATGAGGTCACATTGGCCAACCTCTCCGTAGCCTCCCCATGACCTTTTTGGTGGCAGCACGGTCTACAGCGGACGGTGTGAGTGGTAAGTCATTGCGGATATTGTTGCCACCTTGCCTGCCGATTACGTGGCATTTTGTTCTTCACGGGCGAGAAGTTCCCCGTTTTACAAAAATCTTAAGCCGATCAATCGTAGACCCGCTGCGTTTGAGCATAACCCAGTCGCAGATATTCTTACTCAACTAACAGCACCTCAACCCCATGGTCAGATACTGGAGTCAAGTCTTGAATATATTTTGTGAGCATTGGTTTATTCAATCTCGTAGATGAAAGCATCGATCACAACCTCAACTGTATGATACGTAACATATCACGTCATATCGTCAAACTAGTTGCTATCAAGCAAAGTCTCTTAATGGATGTCATATCCAAGCCAGAGTCGCGATTCAATCATGAATGTCGAAACAGTGCGAATGCAGCGCTATTTAATCTCACACGGCTCTGAAGGTTGAACTTTTCGAAATGTTAAACCACACACGCTTTCCCACGTTTCGAAAGCAGCAGTAATCTGTTCGCTTGTTTTAGTTTCTCCCAAATTTGGGCAGAAGTTAATGATAGAGTATCTCAAGTTTTGTTTTTCCACAGATAAGAAAGTGTTCTTTCACCATTCTCATTCGCGTTTATGTTGTCATGCGTTGATCAAAACATCTTTATTTTATGTTTAATTTTATAGCTTGTTAGTCTAAAGTTTGTTTAGACTCTAAACATTGACGCAAGGTTAAAATTCAGGGCCTCGCCTCAACTCATAAACCTGTCCCTAAAGCATTTTTTCGCTGACCCACGCATTGTGTCTGAGAAGCGACGAGCGGCGCCGAGAGCCATTGTTTCAGTGGCTGTAAATAAGCCGCTCTGTGAATGTCAGCGCGCGAACGCTAAATGCCATCAGCTGTTATGTTATGTTACAGCTCCATTCAATGCAAGCGTGTTTTCTTCAAATAATCTGCTAATTAGTTTAATGCGCAAGGCAATTTAAAGTTTGTAGCTGTTCTGCGCGAGACTCTTTAATGTTGAGGCTGTTATATGTATGCTATTCAACTGAAGCTTTTGTTAAAAAACTAATCAGTTTTAAAAAAATCAGAGAGTTTAAAAAAAAGCTTTGATGTAGCACCTATGTTCAACAGCTGTTCAGAGCTGAGCTTTTTTTTGTTGACATCTCAATGCGTGGCAAAACCAAGCCTCCCCATTAGGTATGACCTTCATAGGAGGAGCAGAGTTTTTAAATGTCTGGTAATACCGGGGTTTTCCAGAAGGCCACCCAGGGCCGTTAATAGGAAAATAGACACATTGGGAAAATAACACGAGGACCAAATAACCGCCCGGGCTTTTATACGGCAGTTGCATATTGCCTGTGTCTGAACTTTATTCACTAAATCATTGTGAATCACCTTGTATGTCATAATGGCTTTTTACATTGTATCTCATAATGGCGCACAATACATTCTGGAGCGTGGGAACAAATATCTTAAGGTAACATTCCTAAACTATCACTATAATCAGATTGATTGTCCTTATAAACTGAAAGGACAAAAAGGAGTGACGTTGGCGCACGCATCTTACCCGGAAACAGGTCAGATTTGTGGAGATATTCACTTTGAGAATGAGAATTGGACTTTTGAAAAAACAAAACCAGGTGATGGAAAATACAATTTATTTTCTGTAGCAGTTCATGAATTAGGTAATGCGCTGGGAATTTTTCACTCCAATGAAAAAGATTCTGTGATGGCGCATTTTCACAAACATGGCTATTCAACGGAAAACAAACGCGAGATCCTTAGTGAAAGAGATATAAAATTAATACAACAAATGTATGGCAAACCTGAGACTATTCAAGTGAGAGCGGTTTATAACTCTACAAGAGCTAAACTCATGATTAGAAAGATGTTAAAAACTCTAAGTCAGAAAAAGTGGAGGTCGTATTCACCCTGAAGCCCAGATTTTTTAGTGAGAACAGCGGGAACGGCGCAAAAGGTACTGAGAGTTCAGGGAACTCTGGGGATTCCGACGAAAATTTGAGGAACACTTTGAGGAACATTTGAAGTACAATTTCAAAAGTTGCTGAAACAGTTGTCCGGTCTGGTCTAAACTAACCAAAGAGCGGTTTGGTGGAGCGGGCGTGGTGGGTGCAGAGGATTGAAAATACAGCGTCAATAGAAGTGAAAATAGATGCGTAAATGGATGTGTAAATGTAGAATTGAATCGAAGTTAATAGAAACTGAAAAATACTTACAGTAGCAGATAGAGAAAGAGATGTTGACGGACAAAAAGCTATTTTATGTTTTTGAGAAATACAGGGGACAAAATCCGAGAGAGATATTTCAAAGATTGTGGAAAGATTTTTGAATGAATGTGAGAGGGTTTGGAATGATTGTGGAATTATTTTGGAATCAATGAGTGAGTGTGAGATTGTGTTATCAGTTGTTTATCAGATACTGATAAGTGGCGAGACAACTGCCTCGTGGATTCGTATAGAATTCTGATAGGTGTGGGTGTTTCTTTTGATTTGGCGAAGCATGGGTTTTTCCGAAAAATTTTTTTTCTCGGGATTTGTCCTCCCGTGTCTCTCAAAGATGGAAAATAGCTTTTTGTCCATCAACTCTCTTTCTCTATCTCCTTGTGGTCATGTAATAGCATAGGTCACATACTTGTTTTGTTCAGAATTGACAGAATAATAAGAACATAAGAGTTATGCGTTCGATCGCTTGGGAGGCAACTATTCAAATAAGTCTAAGCGGTGATCGATGGTTCTGATCCAGCTTGTAAATCAAAATGAAAACTTTGTGTTTCTTTCGTATCTTTTTGATTGCTAAAATTATTCTACTTTCTGAGGTCGAGGTGAAGTTTCACTTTAAATGAAAATCCTTAAATAGTTGCAATTCTGAAGACGTGGCTCTTCAACGTGCCACATGGAAGGCTAGGAAACGAGATATGCTTGAAGCTTGCTTTTGCATTTAACTTTTACTGATTATTTTAGGCATAACCTGGGCAATGTACACTCTGGCCAAATATCCTGAATTTCAAGAAAAATGTAGAGAAGAAGTGAACAGATGTTTGAACGAAAAGTGTTTTGTTGAACATTAAGTTATACATGTGTGTGTAATTGCCAACAGCTGTTGATTTTATAACGAAGTAAAAAATCATGCACTGTCTCTAATAAAACCGGTAAGCCAGATATGTGTTTAATGGCTCGCTCATAGTAAGCAAACGTAAGTTCTTCACTATGTCTGTTAACAGCTTTTTTGATTTGTGATTTGCTCCTGCCTGATTCTGTTGGGAAAAAAGTAATCACTTTAGAAACATATTAAGTATCTTTCTTTGTGCAGAGTTTAGTTTTCCCTTGCTGAACATTTTTGTCTTTGGCGCTTTCAACTGCAAAAAATGCTTTCAACAAAAAAGCATTGTGTCACGTCCAACCATTTTCAGTACGTTTAACAGAAATGTACAATCTGCCAGATTTGGTGAAAGCAAAAACTGTTGTCAAAACAGAGGAATCATCCGAGAAAATAAAAAAATGATCTTGACTCATCTGTTCGCTCAAAACCGAAGAAAGTTACTGATGCATTTGAAAACATAAGCTTCATCTACTTTCTCCGAGAAAGTTTTTCAACAAAAAGTTTGGTGAAAACTCAGCAAATTACTTGAATCTCAAGACAGTGAATCATTTTTTTGGAACTTTTTTAAAAGGCTTGATGTAGCTCAGCCCGCCCGGAACCTAAGGATGCAAAAATCAACTATCAAGAGCCAGTTGTTGGAAGGTACTCGAAAACATTGCGGCCTCGCCGGTTTGTTGACATGCAACGTACTTGAAAGTTTCTTCAATTGGCTCGTTTCGCTTATCAAATGCAACTGCTCAAATAAATTTTTGGATCCTATTTTTTATTCTCTCAGGCAAGATCTTTCCAAGCTCGACTATCTGACAATGTTCATAAAGGAAACACTTCGACTTTATCCGCCTGCTGTACAAGTTGGAAGAAAGCTTAATAAAGATGTAACTATAAAGAGTAGCTTGAACAAAAATTATCAAACTGTGATCCCCAAAGGTACAAGAGTTCTGTTGCACATCTATCTTCTACATCGCAATGAATTCATTTGGAGGAATCCCGAGGTGTGTTGAGGCCTGTGCATTTAGAAAGTGTTTTTCCGTCGAGTAAACTTTAGGAGAACGTCATTTTGTCACTGGACGAAAATGAAAGTCAGATGCGATCGATATGACTAAACAATTACGGTAGCTGATGCTCTGCTTTTCACAATTGCAGTTAAGCTTCTTGTCTTGGTTTAACAGTCTCATTTACGAAAAACTGTATGCGATGAGTTGCAAAGCTGAGGAATGATTTAAACTCTCATTTTGTATTACATTCAGTGTAACTTCTCTTTTAAATAACTTTCTGACAAGGCATTTTTCATGCTGACAAGGTGAAGATCAATTGAACACTTGTTTGATTTTACAGAAGTTTGACTCAGAAAGATTTGCAAAAGAAAACATTGCCAAGAGATCAACTCACGCCTATTTGCCTTTTGCTGCAGGCTCCAGGTAAAACTTTATTCCTTTCTGTAAATAACATCTGTAGTACAAGTACTTGTAACGTTGTAAAGAACACAATAGCCGAGTGTACTGCGGCTAGTTGTAGGCAAGTGTGCAAGAGTATGACCAACTGTATGGGGCGCCATTCGTAAAAATATTATACCTGGCAGATTTAGCACAAAAACTGCTATATCTGCGCATATTTAGCTATCTATGCACTCATTTAGCTATCTCTGCATATATATACCTAAATTTGCATGCATATATAGCGCTGAAGGGTGTGGGAGGAAAACATGGTATCCTGTCCGAAGAAAAACTTGGTGTACTGTTTCAGTAATCCAGACAAAAGCTAGGCTACATCAAGGCATGAATTCCCTTGCGTCATATAAAGCTAGGTAGTTTCAGGTCTAAATTATACTGGTTTGATAATCACATTGGTTTGTGCAGACGATGGGGTGCAGTAAACTTGTGGTGGTGGTCTCAGTGTTAGTGCCATTTTTTGCTTAATGTTTCAAAGAAGATCTCGTCAAGTCCGACCATTCCAACTGGTCTCACCAGGCGCAGCTCACCGCCTCTTCGCGCCTTCAGGTGCACAAAGAGAATGCTCTCACAGAAAGAGCGCATTGAAAGTGAATGCTCGCCCTGGAGACGAGCACCGTTTTGTAAAGGAAATAACACTGTCATAGAAAAAATTGAAAGGAACTGCTCGGTTAGGCGTTCTTGCCCAAAAATAACGTTGGCAACACACATCACTTTAGTAGCTTTATCACAGTAAGCCCTACTGCTTCGACAATCGAAGAAACGAAGGATGCATACGTTCGTATAAGTAATAGGCTGCAATACCTACTTATTACTTAACATAACCAGCATTCCTGCCAAAGGGCGAGATTTAAAGCAACTCAAGTTGCAAACATAAGGTGCAATACGTCCTGTTTAAAGAAAAATTTGGTCTTCTCTTTCAATGATCCTGGCAAAAGTTATGTTACTGTATGCATCCTTCGTTTCTTTGATTCTTCAAGCAGTACGGTTTACTGTGACAATGCTACTAAAGTGATGTGTGCTGCCAACGTTAATTTCGGGCAAGAACGCCAAACCGAGCAGTTTCTTTCGATGCACTTATTTTGATGACAGCGTCATTCTCTTTACAAAACGGTGCTCATCTCCAAGCGAGCACTTCGCTTTCAACGTGCTTTTTCTGTGAGACATTCTCTTTGTGCATCTGAAGGTGCTGAGAGGTGGTGAGCTGCGCCTGGTGAGAACAGTTGGAATGGTCAGACTTGACGAGATCCTCTTTGAAATATTAGGCAAAACATGGCACCAACACTGAGACCACCACCACAAGTTTACTGCAGCCCATCGTCTGCACAAACCAATGTTATTATCAAACCTGTATAATTTAGACCTGAAACCACCTAGCTTTGCATGATGCAAGGGAATTCATGCCTTGCAGTAGCCTAGCTTTTGTCTGGATTACTGAAACAGTACACCAAGTTTTTCTTCAGACAGGATACCATGTTTTCCTCCGATACGCTTCAGCGCTGTATATGCATGCAGATTTGGCTATATATGTGCAGAGATAGCTAAATGTGGGCAGAGATAACTAAATGCGCGCAGAGATAGCTATCTTTTTGCAGAGATAGCTAAATGCGCACAGAGATAGCTATGTCTGTGCAGATATAGCTATCTATGCACAGAGATAGCTGAATGCGTGCAGAGATAGCTATCTATGCGAAAAGATAGCTAAATGCGCGCAGAGATAGCTGTCTCTGCGCAGAGATAGCTAAGTGCGCGCAAAGATAGCTCGTTACATGCAGAGACGGCTAAATGCACACAGAGATAGCTACCTCTGGGCAGAGATAGCTATTATTGCACAGAGATAGCTAAATGCGCACAGAGATAGCTATGTCTGCGCAGATATAGCTCCCCATGCACAGAGATAGCTGAATGCTCGCAGAGATAGCTATCTATGCGCAGAGATAGCTAAATGCGCGCAGAGATAGCGAAATACGCGCAGAGATGCAGAGATACCTAAATATGTGCAGAAATAGCAGTTCTTGTGATTAATCTGTCAGATGTAATGTTTTTACGAACGGCGCCCCATGCAAGTGTACGAAAACATTGCCAAATGCGCACAAACACTCTTGGTTTCAACTCACTAATGGATTGCAGCTAGACTAGCAGCCAGTGTGGTCAAACCAACAGTATCAGCGGAGAGGGTCTTAAACTGGTAGGGCATCTCTGATCAGAGTGATTTTCATTTTTAAAGGTTAATTATTCGCAACAAAATATTGTCTTTTTTATGCTGTTTTTGCTCTTGCTAAAACTAATTGTGGTTGGTATTTACAAGACTACATTGCTGATCCTAGCGTCGGTAATCATCTACAAGCATTTACTGGAATCATAAAACGCGCTAAACTTACTGTAAGATAAAACAGAAACAAGTTAATTGAAAAACGTACCCTGCAGCAACTAATACTGGAAATCTCATTAGCGGAGAAATGTGTTGCGAATTACTTATAGATTATCTCTCTATTTTTCAAACTTTAACCACTCAGAAAGTCGTTTCAAAGACATAATCAGACAAACAAGTTCAGCATAATTGCATTCTGCAGTGAATGAAAACACTGAATTTGTTTTCGCGAACGCGCAAAACAAAATGTTGTTTGGATGTCACTTTCCGTGGATCTTTTCAATTGTGTGCAGGTAGGTTTTTCAAACCTCTGAACCCAAGCAAACCTGCTTTGTCTTTCACATAAAAGCATTACATAGAATGCATGCGTTTTTGCGAACATCTGAGGCCCCAGTACTTCCAGCGTCTTTCGTGATTGTGTTTTTAAAATGGCTGCTAGGCAGTGAGTGTGAGCTACCAAACACCTAAACAAACAATACTGTTGTCATTGCTTTTCAAATCATCGCATTTTACTTTACACGTTTTGAAACATATCTGAGTTTGAGGTTCTATTTGAATTATTTGACATCATCACCTTCAGAAACTGTATCGGACAAAACTTTGCCATGATTGTTACGAAGACGACGCTTGCCCTGTTGCTGAGAAGATATCGACTCTACCTCGATGAAGAGACTCCGGAGCCGAAAATGTTTGCCAAACTTACTCTTAAATCAGAAAACGGAATTCATATTAAACTGGAAAGGTTATGAAATTGGAAGTTTGCCGAATATTTGAATGCCGGTCGCGACTTTCGAATGGCAATCAGCAGTGTGCTCTCTCTCTGTTCTTGAGCCAAACAATTCTCTTACACCGCTTTATTTCATATCAGTAGTGTGAAATCAATGTTTTCACTGACGGAACTAAATCAAATGGCTGTTACGTTGCTGTGTGATTGTTTTGCAAAACTGATCGTTTTGCAAAAATCGTGGCATTTGAATGTTTCAGCTACTAGACAGATTGTGGCGTCATTGTGATTATGTAATGCAAGTGCATGCCAGTGCTGGATGGGGCCAAATGTTTTGACTGGAGGTGAGCAACAGCATTAGGTTTTGAACACCGTCTCTCGAAGCACAAAACGACAAGATATGCTAGGATTTTTTGAGGGGCATGGCCTTTTGGCCCCCCTGGCTACGCCTATGAGTGCAACCCGACCACAAAATACGCGAAATAGGCCATTGCATATGAAAACCGGTATTGAGTATTTGCATGGTTTTGTCATCCAAATTTTCACACGGTGCTAAAGCAGGAGTTCCAAATCTGTTGGTTTGCTATGCTTCTTTTCTTGTAAAGCGCTACGTTCTCAACATAATTATTTCCAGCCAAATTATGATGTTTATTGAAATCACGATATTTTTATTTGGTAATGCTGAAAAATGTCTCTTTTCCCAACTTTCTGAAGATTTAAAAATGTGTATTTATTGATTGTACATTTTTACTTAGTCTTTGTTTCATAATTCATTAACTTTCACTTTATCAAAACAAGAAATAAATCTACCATTCGACTGTTTTCATGGGAGTCACTTGTGATTAAATCCGGCAATTGCATACCGTAAAACACCTACAAATACGTATAGATCTACTGCTTCTTTACTGTTTTGAAATTTCTCTATTACAATATCATTTTAAATTATTTGTCATGTTATCTCTTTCCAGGGCCGACCTTAGCATTTGCCAGGCCAAATGCAAAAACCTGGCACGGGGCCCCTCAGTAGCGGTTTTGTGGCGTCATCATGTTCAGTCAACCGTGCTACGACTATTTTAATGACGATGCTTTAGCAAAATAACTATATGAATACAAAAAAGGCAAATTATTGGATTTTATAACACACGTTTCTTTTATTTGGAAGGTCGTAGGATAGACATAGCTCATGTGGACCCTAGCTAGGTCCATGTTTATGTCTGATGGCATACCACGCTGTGATGGACATTAGAAAGTGTACCGCTACCAGTTGTAATCAAGCCTAAAGTTGTAAAGGAAGTTCTCCAGTGGAGATCCGAGCGGCGAGGGCAGGTGCAAAGTTACGTCAATCAAACCGAACTGACTGACTGGCGAGTTGAACCAATAATGCAATTACTTCACTTTTGTTGAACGGCTCTTTCTTTCGAAGAACAACTGACATAGACAAACCTGCTAACATAAACTGATTGCTTTTTTCGCTTTCGGTAAGCATTGGTGCAGACATGTTTTTTTATCAGGTAACGCTTGATCTCACGATCCTAGCCCGCTTTAAGACGCAAAACATGT
>Ga0210059_1017672_pt1 | contig 10131 bp, 6 predicted proteins | sample Ectturendosymbi2_FD_188042 | JGI IMG/M metagenome (GOLD analysis project Ga0210059, IMG submission 188042) | Ecteinascidia turbinata endosymbiont from Florida, USA - Sample 2 (SPAdes) (version 2) | ecosystem: Host-associated > Tunicates > Ascidians > Unclassified | place: Key West, Florida...
AAAGTGTTTTTTACTGCAGGAGTGCACTGATCAAAAGTGCCTCTGAGTTTGTTTGCTGCACAGTATAGTGATTTCACTTGTCTCTGAATGTCATCATCATCCTTCAATGATGCATTTATCCACACACCAAGATATTTGACTTGGTTTAAAAATTGTACACGTGCACCATTTAGAAAAACATTTGAAGGGGCAGGTTGTTTATACTTTTTTGGTATACTTGGGGAATAAACTTGGGCGTTAAATTTTATGACGTCTGTTGCGAAAACAAACTTTTGGTATGTCCACAATAGGATATTTGGGAATAACTAACCGCAGAAAAATATTTGACTTTATCTAACCCTAACAATCAGTTCTCAGCGTATTTGATGTCTCAGTGAACAGTCACCACTTGCGAAACGCCTGACCTGGAATATTGGTCTGCGCATGCGCACATGGCGTGAAATCAGCGATTTCACAAGTCAGGAATTTCGCTTGACACCGACAAAGCGATTCAATTCGACTGTTCGTAGCCGCTGTCGTGCAATGTTCGATCTAAATGCTGATCATGTTCACTTCGTTATTTTTTTCGACAATTTTCTTTCATGTCTGCCACGTTTAAATTCACGTTTACATTGGTGTTTTTCGAACAAAAATAGGTTCGCTGGTGTAACGTTCGCAGAATCGCTGCGTAATTTTGTTTGCGTGTTGTCCTCAAGCGACGTTCCCCTTGATTGATTGTATCGAGCCTGGGGTAATTGCCGGGCCGTGTTTTTGCTTCGTTCCGCATTCCTCGGTCATCGAGTAGTTGTTCTTCAGTAGTGGAGAGTGGGGAATAAGGCGATTTTTGAACTTCACTAGGACAGCGAAGGTTGGTCCGTTAGAAAGACAAAAGGTCTTTACGTTTCTGCAGCACACAAGGCTGCCACAGCATAAGGCTGTTTCTTTGAAAGACATAAAGGTCTTTGATTCTTCTGCAGCACAAGGCTGCCATAGCATCAGGCTGTTTCTGATATAGGACATAAGGTCCTCACAGCATAAGGCTGGTCTTCATAATTTCGTTTTATCACGTTTTGTTGACAAGTTTGCTGTTGACAAGTTTGCTGGCCAAGTTTCGTGAGCGATAATTTGTGAGCCTCGGGCTTGTGATAATAAAGTTGGAACGTGCATTATTCGAAGTTATGGTTCTCTTGATGTGGGCCTGAATTTGAGCTTCAGGAAGCTACAGCTGGTGCCCCCAGACCGTTTCCTAACAGAAAAAGGTCCGCCTCGCACTGAAACGTTTTCGTAAGACCACCCAACTCGTGTCGCTATGCATGACAGCAAACAAGGCTTGCACGACTTTTCAAACAATGCTGTTCTCGTTGCGTATGAGCCAGACCGTGACGTGGCCGCCCGCTTCGGTTCCAGATATTCATCCGCCAAACGGGTCCCGCGCAGAAACGAAAGAAGACAATGCCGTTGGAATTGGACAGCAGAAAAAAAGTTGTATTCAAACAGTTCATTGCGCAAGCGCAACCAAGCGTGAAAGATCGAAAACAGACCAATGCGAACAAGTTCCGGTCGAGAGCGAAGCAGAAAAAAAACACTCCAAAGAAAAACGAAGGAAAAATAACGTACATTTTACACCTTATTATACACAGGGCGTTGGAAGTCAGCTATGCGACGAAGCAAAAGAAATTGAATTCCAGCGGAAAATCCATGGTGAAGCCGGCTTGTTGGTTCGCGCTGTCACATCCTTGATGCTCCAGGCATTTCACATACGCATAGACAAGCGTTTTGGTAATAAGTGGCTTATTAGAACGAAACAGAATCACGCAATACCTGGCTCGTACCGCTGCTCGATCACGTGACAAATTGAGTTGAAAGAGCTGGCGGGAAAGTTCAGTCAGCGTTTGAGCACAAGCAGAGTTTTTAACTTTCGAAATCAGATTCCAACAGTCACCGCTCCAGAAGCCACTGGTCTCCAAACATGGCGCTCAGATGAAAATGGGGCCTAATTTCTAGCGCTCAGCACCAGCGGCACGCAACAAAACAACACAATGACTAGGAAAAAGAAAATCTCTTGAGCACGCAGCAAATCAGCAGCACTCTTTTGACTTACGAGTACGTAACTTATGAGCCGATGGACAACGAGACGGAAAATGTCTAAAAAAAGTGTGTATTATGCGACAGTCGATGAACCTACTATGTCTTAAATAAGATATTATTTCCTCAGCTGTCAAAAGAAGCTATAAAATGACCGTCACGAGAAGTTCTCATAATTCTTTAACATCGATAACTTGTTTGAATGACGTAAATATTTGCACGAAGTCAAATTGTTTTGCTAAGTCTTCAAAACTGTACAGAAGCACGCCATCCGTGTTGCTGCAAGCAAACTTCATTCCCCGAAACTCACACCAGCTGAATGTTTCGTAAATCGAACACGACAAGATGGGATTTCGAGCACGTTTTCGACGCACCACAGTCTGCTATAGAATGATAGTGATGGAAAAAGTTCGCGTCGCGTGGAGCGTCGCACCACTCCAGCGCACTAAACGGTGCCGAAAACTGCAAACCGCAAAAAGGAATATTGGCGCCAACAGACAGTTCAGGTAGGCGCCATCTTACAGGCAGAGATACATTAACGCGAAACAGAGTATTCAGAGTTGGATCTAAGTCTTATGCCAATCGCTGACGTCATCGACGGAAAGCAAGTTTACCGACTGATCACCGTGGTGTTGCAAAAACATACTTTCAGAGTTCGTATTTTTTAAAAAATTTTCTTTGCAATGATTTGGATCGCGACGAAATATAGAAAAGCGCATTTAAGTGAACAGGCAACTAAGTTTTACTCAGTGTACCATTATACATGTCAGAAAATTTTCAACGAAACGTGCAACTGCCCATGAAACAAACCGAAACAACTTGTTTCGACGGCTGAGCATGTACACGACTTGGGAATAAAAATAAACAAATTGCACCTGAAACATAATCCCACGCATCGTCACCATCACATCTCGCTATCAGTTTAACACCAGACTGAAAAACGATCTACAACTTCTAGCAACCGTCAGGTCGTGCTTTAATCTTTCAAAAAAATATATATGTATATATTTACTCGAAATCATGTAACTGCGCTTTGATCAAAGTATCGACGGAAGGTAGTTTTTCTACGGCGTGAAATTTGATTTCAACGTTCTGAACGCAAATCCCACAAACAAACCAAACCAAAAGATAAACGTTCCCTAATGCCGTAGTAGACCAGCTTGGCCGCACGGCGATCTGCGATTTTGTTGGCCGAAGACGTCATCGGCAGCACGGTGGTCGCCCGACGACAGGGGTCGCGGCACGTCGCCGGCCGAATTCTTGTCCATTTCGTCCAGCACACTGCTGTTGGCAGGGCATTCGAAATGCACGCAGTGAAAGACTTCGTTCGCAGTGTTCGCCGTGCCGACGATCCTGATGAAGGTCGCGACGACTTTGTCGAAGCGCAGCACTTGCCAGGAGCGGCATTCGTCGTCGCGCTTGTCGGCGATCGTGGTCCAGTTCTGGTTGTCGGCGGACACCTCCACGTAGAAGCTGTAGCTCCGCTCGTCGATGTCCCACAGTAGCAAGCGCGCCGAGCCGAAGTAGTACGGCTGCGCGAGCTGCACGACGATGGCGCCGTTGCCCAGCTGATGGCAGGTGTAGCCCGAGTCCCAGTCGTAGTTCTGCGTGTCGCCGTTGATGAGCGCGTTGCGATCGCGGCTCACGCCTTCGACGATGCACGCGCACTTCTTCACGGTGGCCACGTTGCTCTCGGCGACGATGACGTCGTTTTCCAACTGCACCTCCGTTGAGCTGAACATCGCTTCCAGGGTCACCAGGTGGAAGATCTTGTTCACCGTGTTCCTCGTTCCCACCACGCGAATGTAGCGCACCACGCGACGGGGAAAGCGCAACTCTTGCCACGAACGACAGAGGTACTTGGAATAGTCGATCACTTTCACCCATTCCTTGTCGTCCACGGATACTTCGACGTAGTACGAGTAAGCTCGGGCGTCTTTGTCCCAGAGCAGCAGCCGAATGCAGTTGATAATCGACTGCTGTCCGAGCTTGACCTTGATGCACATCTTCTTGCGCGGACCGGTCTCCTCCACGATCTCGTGCCGCGTGTAGCCTCGTTCCTGGTCGTAGTTCTTCGAGTCGCCGTCGAGCAGCGACGCGCACATCTCGCCCTGCAGCACCTGAGCGCCGTGCTGCGGCGTGGCGATGTTCTCGTCGGGCAGGAGGACGCCGCGGTATTGCTCGCACACGTCGGTCGTCTGCGCCTTGATGGCGTCTAGCAGCAGGTCGGGCGAGACCAGCGCGGTCGGCCGGACGACGTCCAGCAAGTCATGAAGCGGGATCAGCGGCAGGCGGACGACAGACAGCAGCAGGTCCCGACGTTCGTGTTGCGCTTTCTTCTCGCCTTCGTCCAAGTCCTCAGGTATCGGGTGGGCCTCGCACCAAGCTTGAACGCTTTTGAAGATCAACTTCTCTGGCACGCAAAACGAGTCGCGCTTCAACAAGCTGCACATCGTGTCCAGCGACATGTTGAAGAAGCTCTCGCTGCAAAGCATCTGTTGCGCGTTTCTGTCGATGAACTCGGCGGTCGCTTTCTGCAGGTCATCGAGAGAATAGAGCAGAGCGACATCGTATACATCGCAAGCATTCGCGGCTGTCAGCGACTGGTGCAGATGAGCAGAAATAGATTTCTCCAGCGACAAAAATCCGTACTTATTGGCAAGACCAAGAATTTCAATAATATAGTTTTCTTTTAACTCCGATAAACTCATTTTTCCAGTGTAAATGTATTTAAGCAAAACTTCAAACGCCTCTGCTGATGCGTCGCAGACTGGTATCTCGTGGCAGGCAGACTCCTTCATTCCTCCAAACAGAAGGGCACGAAAATAATCGCATCTTGCGGCAAGGATCACCCTATGAGCAGGAAAGCTGCGGCCTTGCACAACAAACGTCACATCATTATAATCATCGTTCAGAACCAAGTTTCCTATGTTTTCTGATAACTCTTCGCAGTGGTCGATTTCGGTGATAACAGGACTGACCGGGTGTAACATGGAACTGGATGATGGATCACACATGGAAACAGACATATTTAACAATAAAATTAACAAAACTCTGCAAGCAGAAACATTTGTTACTGGGCACTTACTCTCATAATTGCACCATTCAGTCAGCTGCATTACAACTAAAGCAACATAGCACACCTTCAAGTAGTGACGTGATCTATATGTGAACACTTCACTCATAACTGCTACAGCATATAATTTGGTAGTAACATGTTAGCTGCTTAATGAACAAAACCTTGAGGCTTAGCATTGAGATTGTCTTATTAGAAATGTGGGAAATGCTGTTCAACTTTCTGATTGGTGTAAACAAACTTACTCAGTTTTAGCCATTTCAAAAACATGCCCAGCTTAAAAAATAGAAGTATGCAAAACATGCACGGCCATATCGTAGGTGTTGGCTGCAACTCTCCAATACCCTGCAGGCCTACACCCATTCTTAACTTATTTCACCAATGCAATTTGACTGATATGTCATAGCTACGTAAGTTATGCTCAATGTCACAGCACTCCTGAAAGCACACACAAAGTACACATTATGAACTATAATTCAACTTGGAGAATTTGTGGTGTCATTTTTATTACAGAAAAATGTTTAAGTTTATGCAATCCTTTAATATAAATCTGAACAACTAAAATAGTTTCATTAGAAATGCAAGGGTAACATACAATTACACACTTGTACAAATCTGGCATCGACACACTAGACAAGCATTTTAGAGTAAATTTATTATGTCTGCTCAAAGGATTGACAAATAGGTTCAATGGGCAATTGATGAATTTCCGCAAAGCTGAAACCAGTTTGGTTGGCACTTCAAAAATAGGCTATCACAAAGGTTACCAAAATTGTTGAATAGAGAATGACACTGGAACGTATAAACCATTTTACACAATATTGCCAAGCAAGAAAGGAGACAGGTGCAAAAAACAATTCACTTACATTATTTAATTTAATACTTCATGTTAAGCAAGGTTAAGAGTTAAGGGAAATGTGACGCTTCACAAGAAAGTATGCAGAACTGTGAAATTAGTGAAGTCCTGAATCAGGATATCCCAGCTGCATTGGTGCAGCCAAGTGTCCAGAATGCCACAGGAAGGCCTAGCAAGGCATGTTTGCTACACCCATAGGAAAGCAGCCCAAAGGTCTCCCAAAGACCAGGTGGTGTGATGGCATTGCATCTCCAACCTTGCTTGGTCGTTAGTCTTGCTTCACGTATGAGCAGATATGGCATATCTTCCTAAAACCTTCTTAAAAATTTCGATACATCTTGCAATTTACTGGTTGACAAGTGTTCTAACTTTATACCATCAAATGTTTTTGGCAATACTGCATTAAATCAACCACAATTAACACGTTTAGTCTGGGGCTGATAGATCTGTACACAGTGGCACAACAAGAAATAATCAACGGGGATAAGCAAAAGACTACGAGATGCTAGTTTTGAATGAGTAGGCTCGACAAGGCAAGGCTAGTTCAGGTACAGTTAAAGCGACAATCTTATTGAATCAATGGGAGTGTTACATAACAATAGTGATAACACTGCCATTTTGCCTTATTCTTTTTGCAGTGCTGCATTATTTTTTGGTACCATCACCAAGCCTAGCTGCTTCTACTGAAAATTTATCACAACTTTTGCATAAAAATTTCATTGTGTTGAGATAGGAGTCCAATGCTCCACAAAACACAGGTGTTCTGCAAAAATTTCCACGTGTATGACAATCAGAGTGACAAGTGGTCCACACAGGGTTGCAGATGCTTGACAAAGAATACCGTTAACGTTTGTCCAGTTTATGGCAAATTTTTCACAAAAAATTTGACAATGGCATCTTATAGACAATATTAATTTCTCGATATTCAGTTATTTTTTCAATTCATATTGTTTCCATAATTTTCAATGGTTGACAATTGAACTAAAGTTAGTAACTGTGCTTCGCAGAAATCTGAGGGTGATCATATTAATAATTCACAACAATTATTGTTGAACTGTATTTTTTAAAGCTTGGATATTCATTTGACACATCTAAAATGGATGGTTTTGTCAATACTGAGAATTTAGTATTTCAAAAAAATACAAAAACGTTGGCACTAAAAATAATGCTAAAAAGTTGGCAAATATTTTGGAACACAGTAATTTTTGTAAATGTGTGTCAAATTTAACACAATCTGGCAACCCTGGATCCACAAAAAATATAATCTTTACAAAGTTGACCTGCTATTGTGACACGTAGCCAAAAATTTTCATGGGGGGGGCAAAAACCAACCAAGCCTGAACGTTTAAATATTTGATGCCACTTGTTTTCAAAGCATCATCCATTACATAATAGTGAAATTGTCTGGCATTTTTTTCACTAAAACCCTGTTCAGATTTAGGCCGGCAAGTAAAAAATCAGTTATGTAGTCGAGACCAGCACCTTCAAGACTGAGTTAAAACTTTGAGACCGAAAATTGAAATTCGAGACCAACACTGAGACCTCAAAATTTGTGGATTTTGCCAAATTTTTCAAAGGAATGTCGTCATCACTTCTAAGTTGAATTTTTTTTTATATCTGGCATTTTTCCAACCTGTTGATTATTTCTTACAGTGATGAAGTCTAAGAAACTTAAGGTGTTAATGCATGCTGCCATAACCTGTTTGTTTTTACAATTTTGGTGACAGCAATTGGAGGCAGGCCGAAGCCTGAATTGTGCTTCTTGCTGGGGCAGTTGAGGTGAACGCTCTTGCCCAAGGAGCGCTACGGCAATTCACTCAGCGGCTGTGGATCGAACACCCAACCTTCCAATTGAGAGGCGGACACTTTACCACTGAGCTATTGCCACCCCCCACTGAGCTAGTGCCGCCCCCTATGCTAAAACCTATGTTTTGAATTGCAAAAATCACCAATTTTTGTAAAATTACCATTTCTATGTTTTTTTGGCCATGACTTTTGAACCAGACACACTAGAAAGCCAACAAAGATTCAAAACTCAGACTTTAGCCTAGTTTCCACTAAAAATTTGAGCAAAATACGTCCATCTAGCAGTAGGGGCCTGATAATCTCGGCCAAAGGCCTAAACCTACCCCACTTATGATAACACCCACAAAAAACGCAAAACCTAAGAAGTTTTTTCATTGCAAACAACAAGACTCGTTGAGTCTTGAGGGTTTGAACAGCTCTCTAGCACAATAGACGGGTAAGTTATGGAATGGCAAAAACTTGGACAATATGCTCAAATTACATTTCAAAGCAGGGGTGTCAAACATACGGCCCGCGGGCCAAAATCGGCCCGTTGTGAGGTTGAATCCAGCCATGGGATGATTTTGTAAAGTAAAAACTTCTTTGTTTGCTTGAGAGGTTCATCCAGATATATTTCGATAACTGGTGACTAGATTTCCATTACTTGAAACCTTAATGCAATTGCTTATATTTTGCTTTTCTCTGTTTTTCTCATGTGAAAATTTTCCATTCTCTGCATATTTCCTTTTGCATGTTCACACCACTTTGAACTTTCAAACAGGTATGAACATGCAAAAGTTCAACTCCTGTTGATATAGTTTGACACTAGCCAGGAAAATAATATATCTGGAGCTCCAGCAATGTCGATTTCAAAACCTTTGGAATTCTAGATACAACTCTAACTAAAATTTGCTACATTAAGTTTCTATTCCAATTATTGACTGAAAAATAAACTGCACAGAAATCTGTTCGACAGGGCAAAATTTGAGAATCAGTAAAAAGCAGTAACTGCAGAAAATAGTGCAGTGAAATTTTTAATATGTTGAAATCGACATTGCTGGAGTCCTAGTGTTAAAAAACACACAGAAAAGTTAACTTGTCACCGACTCAAGCAACTTTCCGTTTGAAATATGTCAACCTGGAGTGAAAATGCAGAGGACATTTTTGTAGTTTTTCGTGAAAATAAGAGCCAAGAAAATTATATTGTGGCATAATAAGGACATATTGTCAGATGTAGAACTGTTCCATGCTCGGACTTAGGCTTTTGCCTTTCCTTAAATTGCTCAGTTTAGCCTTTATTCTCTATTCCGTGGCAGCCTCGTTTTCCAAAATGTCTGCAGTGTTTACAAGGAGAATTGATCCGTTTCCTATTTTTTATGGAGGTGAATGGGATACCTGTATGTTTGGTGTGTTCACAGCAGGTTTCAGTGGTGAAAGAATGCAACATTCGACGCCACTATGAGACTCATCATGCTGAAAGATACCATGGTTTGCAAGGGCAACCAAGAGAGAAAGTAAAGGAATTGATAGCAGGCTTGCAAAAACAGCAGTCCATTTTTACCAGTAGCCGAGATATAAGTACAGCAGCTGTGAAGGCTAGCTAGCTTATTGCTAATGACATAGCGTTGGCATCAAAGTCGTACTGTGAGGGTGAGTTTGTGAAGACGTGCATCCTAAAGGCTGTAGAAATTGTGCGTCCTGAGAAGCAACAAGTTTGTGCTAATATCAGCCTGACGAAAAACACTGTGAGAGAGAGAGGACTTCAGACTAGAGATACACCGATATATCGGCCTGGCTGATATATTGTCTGATATTTGAGTTTACCGATATATCGGTATCAGCCAAAATGGCTGATATTATCGGCCTTAGTTGGTGTTGACACAACGCTGTTATATTCCTCACGCATCCAGACAACTTGCACGAGAAAGCACAATGAACCAAGTCAAGACAATTACCTTCCAGCAACGCTAGCAGGTGTGTTTTCATAAACAAGCAGACAAGATGAACCATGGAGCACGCATCAGCCATTGCAGACAAAACAAAAGCATCATCATTAACACTTTGGCGACCACTAGGATTCGGGGATTTTCGAAAAAAAAAGCCTAAACACACGTGGCTTTGCGCGGGAATTTCTCCGGTCTGGTATGCTCTACAGACCCGGTAAAAGTCTCAAAAGACGCGGCAAGTCTTCTAGTCTGCACTCGAAAAAAAATTTTTTGCTTGGGGGGTGCAGGTTTTTTGTGAGTGACGTCATAAGTGGAGGACTTTTAGGCCACCTTGGCCCACTTTGCCTGGCCCTGGGTGCCAACCGTTAGGTGGTAGTATTTCGCTGAAGTTTTTACTGGAAACT
>Ga0210059_1017673_pt1 | contig 10131 bp, 7 predicted proteins | sample Ectturendosymbi2_FD_188042 | JGI IMG/M metagenome (GOLD analysis project Ga0210059, IMG submission 188042) | Ecteinascidia turbinata endosymbiont from Florida, USA - Sample 2 (SPAdes) (version 2) | ecosystem: Host-associated > Tunicates > Ascidians > Unclassified | place: Key West, Florida...
CCAGCTGCCCGTGGCATTTGATCATGGAAATATAAATTATAATTTTCAAAATTAAAAAAGTAAAACAGTAAAAGTATTGCAACTGAGGCGGGGCCCCTAGACATGGCTGGGGCCCCCCCGGACGGGGGGTGCGGGGGGCGGTTCCCACGGCCCTGCTCTTGAGTTCATTGTTTAAAAATCTATCCTTTTCAAAATTGCTTAGTTTTTGAAAAATCGCTGAGTACTTTTGAATGTAACTTTTTCTGAATGATGACGATTATTTGAATGAAATCAATTTGTCTGTATTTTTATCTAAAACTGTTGGTAAACCTTGACCTGATTTGTTTGCAGCTAAAACCAGACTTCTAGAAAAGATCAGCAACGTGACTTTACTTATTCATAAAAAATCTAACTATTTTTGTATGACTTAAAGCACCTATCCTATTATTTGCACGCTTTTGCTATTGAAGTGGAGTTTTTTCTCTTTGCTTTACCTGACATCCCATATAAATACTAGTACGTTTTTATAACATTTAACCTGTCTCAAACTTATTTAGAACTGACATTTGAATAAAAGATCGTGACGTAAATTTAAATTCAATCATTAACAACCTTTTTCACGTAGACATCACTCACAAGTACAACACTTAACAGTGTCTACAGCTGAAATCGCGACTACGTAAGCCGGGGATTTTAGTACACGCTGTTTGAGTCACGACATCCCATGCAGTCACCAGTTTTCTATAAAACAACATAATTTTTTTATATTAGTCTCAAATATCAGACCTGTTTCCAGCCGCATCTGCTTTTAAGTGAGCAATGTACACACAAAGATAGTTTTTGCGAACGAACGAGAATTAAGCTTCTGCAAATCGGCTATTACTCCGTGATTCTTCAAGATGTTACTATCCTTTTGATAGATTTAATTAAAGAAAAACAATAGAATAAAAAGCGTTTGAAAACTCTGCCTTACAAGTACGTATTAAGTTAATATTTGAAATGTGACTAAAATTAATAATTTATCAATATACAAAGTTACATTTTTTTGTTTGTTTCAGCTTTGGTCAGGAAGATACTGCAATGTTTGTGTCCATCCTTCATGCAAAAATGTCGACGGCCGATGTAAAGGACAGCGGATGACGGAATGTGGCAAATGTGTTTATGCAAATGTAAGTGCATACGTCGACATGAAAGATGATCACGGAGCAGGAGTCACCTGCGGCAGGAGTGTGTATTTTACATCGGAGCAGGAGTCGAAGTCACAATTTTTGGTTTTGCCAGTCGCAGGAGTGGGACCGGGATTTGCCGCTGAGGTTTGTCCAGGACTCAACAAAAAATTTGCAAGGGCTTCATTAAAAATTATAAAACTGACGTTCGCTGTGTTCATGCGGAATGGAACTGAATGAAAAAAGCTTTAGCGTAGTTCTACGTCACTATACTGGTATCTGGTACACTAGCTGGGAGCAGTGAGCTCTATCACCGTTGCTGATAACCCCTTTGAGATATCCCAACAGACAGCAGACCTACACTGCACTGTACGGTCAAATTGATTACAGCAGCAGGCCTTATTAGCTTTGCTGATGTGTGCAGTTTACCATGCTACGGTCAATCCATCTTTGTGGGAATGCTAAATAAAAAGCGTTTGTTTAATTTTATGGAAAGCCTGGCATAGGTGATATTTTACCATGCTTTTGTTTTTACAATGACATGCACACTCTAAAAATAAGATATTTGTGTAATGAAAAAAAACAAATGGATGTTATTAGCTTTTCAAGTATCATTCAGTATGTTCTCAACAAACAGTTTATTACCAATGGAAGGGTTTATTACAAAAAGTGCAAAATTTTTTTGATGAAAGTTTTTTCTTAGAACACTTGATACGTGAAGATGAATGTTTGTTATGAGCTGCTTCGGACATTTCGGGATGGTAAACAGGAGTCGGAGTTGATAATTTAAAATTTTTGAAGCTGGAACAGCAGGCCTATGTCCGAAGCAGGAGCGAAGCTGAAGTTTAAAAGCTGTGATTCCTCTAATCTTCTCGACAAGTCTTACAATGTTTGTGCATTTCATCGTATTTGGAACTCGTTAATGCTGCGTTTAACAGTGATGTTCAAGTAAGATCTTTCACGTTACAAGCCAATTTGAATTTAACCATTGACTAAAATTCAAGAAAAGTTTTTTTTCAGCTCACAAAACCAGCGTATATCTTTATTGATTTTAATTCACGTTGCTTCAGAAACTCAAGGACAAACTATACTTCAAGTCAAGCACAACAAACCTGCAATACGTTTTTGTACAGCAGCATTGGATATCAGGAAACGTGTTTCACATAATAACAACTGGAAAGAACCTTGAAATGCTGACGTTTTTGCAGTCGATTTTTGCATTCTGGCACAAAGATGACATTCTACTTTCTTTTGTTTTTCTGTGGATTTTAGCGAGAATACCAGATTTTCAAGCAACAACAGCACGAGTCGTGTGTATGAGATGATACAGCGCGCAATGAATACTTTATAAAATTGTTTCCTAGTTTCGACAACATGTACACAGTTTTGAAACTTTTTATATGTTATTCAGTCGCAAAATGTGGATTTATGTACCACGTCCTGTCAAGATCAGGGAGTGAGATTCAAGATTGTTGACCAATTACCAGATTGTGGAAACTGCGACCAATATTCTCCTTCATGCGAGGAGTGTGGAAATATCAACGAGTAAACAAAACAGTTTTGAACATTAGTGAAAGTTCATATAAGTGTTCAAAATAAGCGTATGTAAGTGCTTGTGTAAGTACACGTGCTTTCGAAAACCTTCTGCGTTTGAAAATTTTTAATGCCTCCATACGTAGAAAGAAGAGCTGCTGTTTTCCCAAGTCGCAGGTAAAGCTTCACCAGCAGCATCACGGTACCGTTAGTCAGCTGTTCTCAATTTTGACCCGAACGGTTTGTTAAGACGCATGGGAATCGAATGAAATTATCAAACTTTCACTTGAACTTTGACCATTACAAACAGATGACTTTTGATTGTAAAATAACACAAACTACCTTCGAATTGAACTTTTTGAAATGTTGCCAAGCTGTAAAACAGCTTTTGCGAAATGGAGCCTTTTCGTCAAAAAGACTTGCAAAAATTTGTCTGTTCCACTGGCGCAGTTTACTCTCTTTTATTAATGTTTTCTGTTTGATTATCATTGTTTCTTTTTCACGCACCACTGCCATTTACAAGGGCAGGGAAACTAAGGAAAAAATTAATGAAGAGCAAAGTAGGAAGTAACATACTCTATAATATTTTCTTTTCAGTAAATTGACTGCAATATTTCAACATTATTAAAATTGGAGATTGGTTATGTATTTTATTTGCAGATGAAAACTTAAAGCTGGTCACGTGAAAACGACTGTTATCGCTGAAACGCATGCTGTCTGTTTTTAACTCTGAGGCGGTCAATAGTGTTGAGCTAGAAAGTGGTACTTAACACAATTGCATAGCTAAGTTTATGCAAATAAAATCAATTGTAAATATGAAATTGCACATTATAACTAAAAATGACCCAAATACCTAGAGCACTTTCTTTATTGCAAACTGGTGTCCCCAACGTTCAATATACCCCAATGTCCTTTCTTTTTCCTTTGCATTACTGTACATGAAGGACTGTATTAGAGGGAATGTTTTTTGGAAAAATAAGTGAATAGGTAGTCTATTGTTTTAAAGTCCGACTGAAAGGTGATTTGAAAGAAAAGTTTTCCTAGTAACCTAGGCTTTCTTTTGTTTCATAAAAGCGTCTCTGGCTTATTTTGTGAAAGGAAAAGTTTGCACAATAGTTTGCTTGATGCATTTGTTGGTCAACAAAACGTTAAATACGGAAAATTGACTAAATTACTTAACTGAACACATCAAAAAAACTGATACTGTCACACTCACATCCCACTCCGATGACTTCTAAAATGCAATGTACCTTTTGCAGCAGCTGAATTTATGATCCACACACATTTAGCGGTTGTGCTTTTGTTTTTATAGGAAGCTGTTCCCATCGGAAGAGTGTTCTACAACAACGAATGGCGCCGATTGCAAAGCATATTTTAAAGTTGTTTGGCATAAAGACTTTCAAGACTACTTTCTGTACGTGAGAACGCCCAATTCTCGTGAAGGTAAGCTAGGTTTTTAGAAACAGTGCAAATTCTTATACCTTTCACGGCGATACAAATCACAAACCTTTCGAGATATACATTCTATTGCTGTGTGTGATATGAACAATAGAAACAATAGATGAACCGTAATGCAATTCGTGCTTTTCTTGAAAGAGTAAAGAGATTCGTAACTATGATAAATTTGCATATATCTGGAATATATATCTGAGGGGTCACAAATATTACGCTAGTGTTGCGGACTGCTGAAGCCAGTGCCTGAATTCTTTGTTTAATTATTTTTGTTGTCTTACTTAGCTATCAGTTTGAAGAACGTTTTATATTTAACCAATACTGTTAGGCGAGAAAACTACAAATTATTTGCATTGTCTTTTATTAGTTTTGGATGTGAATTACAAAACTAGCTTTACTTTGGCAAAGAGTCGGTAAATTTCATGGCGCAATTAGTACAAGGCCAAGAGGCCTTGCTAAATGATTTGCCAATCATTTATATCCGATTGGTAAACTGATAGAATGATACATTAAGATATAGAAACAAACACCACATAGCGTGTTGTTTCGTACAGAAAAGGTCATGCCTGCCTGTTGTAAGTTACTATATAGGGGATGAAGAATGAAAAATCGCTATGACTGGAGCCAGACAGCATTTTATCATTTATATATTCAATTACAGTTTGTAACTGAATGTATATGCTAAAGATATCTTGCATTTTTCAAATGCTGAGCACCAGAGAGACGTTTCCAGGTTATTGAAAGGTATGCGATTGCCCTGTAGTTTGATAGTTTGTGGGTGTGCTTCCTTCCTTTGGATCGTTTTGTGTGAGCACAGTCACATCAGTTGTGCCCATGTTGGTATGTTGTTGGGATTATCCAGGATGTCTTGTAGTTGTTGTGCCATTCTTCGATACAGGATCGAGTGAGATGTGAGATGTCTGAACCAGTATCCTTGAATTTGGTCAGACGCGGTAGATTTCCAGATAACCATTTCACTGGATCAACCCTGGCAAGGCATCAAGGAATTGAAAGAAACAATGCTCAAGTAAACTAACATCCAGAATGACAAACTGGACAAGCCAACTAACATCACACAAAATCTTGAGAACAAGCTAAATGGAATACAACAAAAGATGGTTGAATATGTAAATAAGTTGAATCAGCTTGAAGAAGAAAAAGAACAACTACGCGACGAGATGGTAAAAAAATCTGCTTGTCTTTCAACTTGACAGACAAGAACAATACATAAGAAGAGAAAATATTCTTATTTATGGGGTAGAAAAAAATAAAGAAGAAAACGATGATGGGGAAAAGGTCTTGTTCAAACTAGCAGATGAGCTCCAAATCGATCTCGAAGACAGTGAAATACAGCGAGTACATCGACTAGGACAAAACAGAAGAAACAATGAGAATCCACCCCCAATCATTGCAAGGTTTGTGTCATACAAAAAAAGAAACGAGTTTCTTACTAACAAACAGGATCTCAAAAATATCGATGGAAGACAGCACGTCTTCGTTTGTGAAGATCTCACACCTCTACGGTACAAGCTACTGAAGTACATGCAAAAATCCTGTTCTGATACGCTTACCTCATGCTACACTCGAAATGGCAATACAAAAGCTAAGCTCAAGACATCTGAAAAATGGGTCACCGTCACTTCACCTGATGATCTCTTCAAACACGGAATTGATGTTGATTATAAACAGATGGGCTGTGGCAAAATACTTAACAACTAACTCTACCGCAGAGATATTACCTTCCGTGAATTCTGAAACTAAACGTCCAATGCAAGCGACTATTTATTAGTCCGTACCAAATTTGGGCGAATGTCTCAGATCTCTACGTAAGTTGGTCAAAAGTTGCAGTTGGCCTCATCATTCACAAAAATGACAAAAAAATTGAATCAATTGTTGTTTGACGCCTCCTCTATGAGCGTTTCCATGGAAACAACCCAAAATATAGAAAAATGCAAGATCTCAACAACCGAAAGAGCTAGAACAATTTTTTTTAAAATGAACCATAACTAACATGTTCCTATATGCATTTAATACATTTGACTTGCTTATTTTGTATGTTTTTGAGATATTTAAGATTTCTTGATTTTTTGATGATTTTAGGCCTGAGATTTGGATTTTTGATGCTTACTGGTACTTGTATGAAACTTAAGTAGAGATTTTTGGAAAAAAATCTAGTTCAACATTGCAATCCACAGTGTAATGATCAGCCAGAAACTTAAGGAGTGCATTTTGAAGCACACTGTCATAAAGTTTCTTTGTTATAAATCAACAAAAGATATCCTGTATAAAATGTTTGCATTAAGCAACGTTGCGCATAGGAATACTATCACTGAAGCTGACTACTTCATCAATCACATAACAAACAAAAAAAACTAACGCCAAAATCATACAAAATGAGATATCATTGCCAGGTTTTAGTTGATCAGAATAAGCATGTAAACAAAAACATAGACAATCCATGAAAAACACAAAGGCTTAACTTCAGGAAAAACAAACAATAACTGCAGTGCATTTTCAGAAGTTTGTCAGGTGTATAGTTAATATAAGTAATTGTCAGGTTTCTCTCATCTTTTTATCTATAGTTTCAGAAAAAAATCCAAATGCTTCCTAACCCTTTGAAGATTTTGCTTTGTCACTCTTCAACAAGTTGTCACAGTTTCATATAGTGTTTACCATAGCGTACTGACAATGATCCTTAAATATTCTTGCTACTTTTTTCTTTGTGTAACTTTTCCCGTGTTAAATGTTGTTAGCAGATTAAAGGCATGTTCTGAAGCATAATTGGCAACATTTCGGTCTTTCACAAAGTTGTGAGCAGTAATGCAACCACTATTTATTTGCCGAGACATTAGGTCTCCTGTAAAAAAGCCATGGTTTACATTCAAGAGCTGAAGTAGTGTCCAGGAAATATTTTCCAGCAAGATCAACGAGTGAAACATCGTCAGTCAGAAGAGGAATGTGTGGCAGAACAATTTTATTACTTTGCTTGGGGTGATGCCGGAGTGCCTTAGCCATTGCTCACTTTTTACTCAGGGGGACAGAGTCACTAAAAATGACAAGGAGACTAAGTGTTGTGATAAGTACCAAATTTACACTGAAAAACCTGCAGACCCAGCAAGTGCACCAAACTCAGACCTGGATCTGCACAAAATACTGAAAAAAGATCACAATTTGTTGCATGCTGATTAGTACTTATATAAAGAAACTTGACAATCACATTTGGTACTTGTCACAATGCTTAGTCTCCTTGTCATTTTTAGTGACTCTGTTCCCCTGAGTGAAAAGTGAGCAATGGCTAAGGCACTCCGGCATCACCCCAAGCAAAGTAATAAAATTGTTCTGCAACAGATGCCTCTTCTGACTGAATGTTTCACTTGTTGATCTTGCTGGAAAATATTCCTGGACACTACTTCAGCTCCTGAATGTAGACCATGGCTTTTTAAAAGCAGACCCAAAGTCTTGACAACAAAATAGTGGCCACATTACTGCTCACATCTTTTTGAAGAACCTAAATGCTGCCAATGATGCTTCAGAACATGCACTTAATCTGCTAACAACATTTAACACAGGAAAAGTTACACAAAGAAGGAAGTAGCAAGAATATTTAAGGAGCACTGCCAGTACGCTATGGCAAACACTATATGAAACTGCGACATTTTATTAAAGAGTGACAAAGCAAAATCTTCAAAGGGTTAGGAAGCACTTGGATTTTTTTCTGAAACTATAGATAAAAAGATGAGAGAAACCTGACAATTACTTTTATTAACTATACACCTGACAAACTTCTGAAAATGTACTGCAGGCATTTTTGGTTTTTCCTAAGGTGAAGCCCTTGTGTCTTTCATGGACCATCCCACTGTGCTGATTAGTCTATAATGCTTTTGTTTACATGTTTATTCAGATCAACTAAAACCTGGCAATGATATCTCATTTTGTATGATTTTGGCATTAGTTTTTTTTGTTTGTTATGTGAGTGATGAAGTAGTCAGCTTCAGTGATAGCATTCCTATGCGTAACGTTGCTTAATGCAAACATTTTATACAGGATATCTTTTGTTGATTTATAACAAAGAAACTTTATGACAGTGTGCTTCAAAGTGCACTCATTAAGCTTCTGGCTGATCATTGCACTGTGGATTGCAATGTTGAACTAGATTTTTTTCCAAAAATCTCTACTTAAGTTTCATACAAGTACCAGTAAGCATCAAAAATCCAAATCTCAGGCCTAAAATCATCAAAAATCAAGAAATCTTAAATATCTCAAAAAACATACAAAATAAGCAAGTCAAATGTATTAAATGCATATAGGAACATGTTAGTTATGGTTCATTTAAAAAAAAAATTGTTCTAGCTCTTTCGGTTGTTGAGGTCTTGCATTTTTCTATATTTTCGGTTGTTTCCATGGAAACGCTCATAGAGGAGGCGTCAAACAACAATTGATTCATTTTTTTTGTCATTTTTGTGAATGATGAGGCCAACTGCAACTTTTGACCAACTTACGTAGAGATCTGAGACATTCGCCCAAATTTGATACGGCCTACTATTTATACTTGAATAACAAACTGCCAGAAGCAAAATGCATACGTAAGTGTGTTAATTTTATATGTTGGAATGCTTTTTCTGTTCGGAATATATGGCTGCTGGCGCAGCAGTGCAAAGTGAGCTTCCCACCTAAACCTAGATGAATGGACTACAAACACTGCAATGCTCAATTGCTTCCTGATTGTGAATGTTTAACAAGTAACAACAACCGCTCTGACAGCGATCTACAATTTGCTTTACCAAAAGCACGTTCGAACTCAGGTGCTAAAATGATAAAACATAGTGCAATAGAAATCTGGTCAAGAATTCCTTTAGAAATAAAAAATGAAACGTGTTTGGCACTTTTTTCGGAGTATAAGAACTAAGAAATATGTATAACTCGGATAATAGAAATATACTCTTGTGTTCTTATTGATTGGTGTACATAAACCAAGTGGTTTGATTTAATTACGTAACGCTGTTAAAGTGGAAACTGTCAAATAATGAAGTATCTCCGTTAAATATTACATCGTTTGGTTGTTCACAAAAATTGGTCGCATCAAACCAGTGTATGTGAAGTAGTGGGATGCTGTAGTCCGTAGACACAAAATAGCGAATTTCCGTTCTCAGCATGCATTGACAGCAAGCTTTTTTCCTGCAAAGCATGATTGCGCGACTGGTTCTCAATCTGCTTAAATCCCGTGACACCACTGCAGTGCTGAAGCGATCTATAGCTTTTGACGCATTTCCTCTCTAGCATACACGAATATTTTTGAATGTGTGAAAACAGTAAATGTTTAATTTGATAACTTTAAACCATTTTCTTCTGGTGGTTTGGCTTTGTCTGCAATACATTTTACTTCAATTTACCGTATAACCGCATTACCCATATTACATTTTCTACCCAGAGAAAAATACTTTTACTAACTATTATGCACTGTTCCCATTACAAAATAAGTAGTTTCGCCCTTGGGAGGTCTGCAGCCTAGATGACCCTTGGTCTTTCGCAGCCTCCCACTCCCTCATGCATTTTATAAATCGATGTACTTGGAAGTCATCGCAATACTACGTTGTAATAAGCATGATGACCTCATTCATGCGCGTGTCTCAAAGCTTGTGTTTCATCAAAGTAAATGTATTTGCGTCATCAAGCGTATACTCTCTACTACCGCCATGTATACATCCTCGTCTTCCTTCATGTGTGTTGTATTTGCGTGTTCCATGTCACTGCGATGCATGCTTAACTTCAAGCGCCTTGCTTGTGGGAGTGAAGACATTACTCAATTACTCAATACAATTTTAAGTTGGCTTTGTTTTTATGTCTTCCTTGTGATTCCTTATGCTTGCTGGATTGAAATGTCAAAGTATTGAAACTCTGGTGAATGGTCTTCCATAAACTGAATAATGTGTGGTTGTAATTTGAAATAAATAGCTTTTTAATCAAAGTCACAATTGAAATTTTCATGGGTACACATCTTTTT
>Ga0210059_1017674_pt1 | contig 10131 bp, 6 predicted proteins | sample Ectturendosymbi2_FD_188042 | JGI IMG/M metagenome (GOLD analysis project Ga0210059, IMG submission 188042) | Ecteinascidia turbinata endosymbiont from Florida, USA - Sample 2 (SPAdes) (version 2) | ecosystem: Host-associated > Tunicates > Ascidians > Unclassified | place: Key West, Florida...
AATCTCTGCGACGGTGGACATCTGGAGCATGTACTCTAGGACTCTTCTTGACATATTATTTCTGATTTGAGGACAAACAGTTCCAGATTATAAAATGTTATCTTTTCACCTTTCAGTAAATGTAATCATCATTGTGGTATCATTTAAAATCCTCGATTTGTGCCCAATCGCTTTGTTTCAACAATTGTGAAACACCCTGTATGCTATTCAAGCCAAAAAAGACCCAGGGAGAGTCAGCATTCAACAAAGCCAAACCATGAAGTTAACATTTAGAGCAAGGAACAGTTGCTGAGAGCATAGCATTTCAAGCCATCCAGCTTGCTCAAAATTATAATATATATTTGAACACAGGGAAAAAACACACTTCAGATGTATGTTCAACACTTGAGGCATTTAGAATTTTTGAAGCCTCCAGTAAGCCTGAAGCCCCAAAGCAAAAAATAAATTACAAGTTGTCATATAGTGCTTTGTAAAATCACATTTCAAAAATTCTAAATGGTATCATTTTTGTAAAGAATTTAGAGAGTAAGCTAGACTAGACAACCTTCAAACCCAGCTGGCTATGCTATAGCACTGGTGATGAGAAATATTTTGTGAAGCCTGTATGATTGATTTTTACATAAAAGTGACATTATGCATTTATTTACAAGACTGTAAAATTTGGTTGTTGGAACAATATTTTTCAAGGTAGAGAGATATTACTGTCTGGTGGTGGAGGTGGCCTTCTTGCTAAAAGTGCCTTTGATCCATGTGCACTGTAAAACCAATAGCTTCTGGTGATATCATAAGATGTGCTGACTTCTCTTGGGCATGCAGCACATGAATACTGGTGTGCAGCACCAAAAGTGTTGTTTTATTGGACCTAAACTCTTGCAATAAAGTGGTTTCTCTTTTCTACACCAAGTGAAAACTTATCAACTGTTTTTTCCAAATGCTACATAGAGAATTTTACATGTTAAGCATAGTTAGGTTATGTAAAATTTAGCATCTCATAATAATGATGATGATTATTTGTGTAATTACTACCATTGCACTCTCTTTGAAGGTTTCATTGCTTAAGAAAGTTAATGAACGTAGAAATGTAGCAGATTTATTTGTAACCACCTCTGTCACATGGAAGGATTATGCCAGTTACTGTTTATCAAAAACTGAGCATGGCTTCAGCAGATTCAAGATTGATGGCTAATAAGTCTGGGAGCAAACCACAAGGATTTAATAGAGTTGGTTGCTATGAAATTGAACGCACAATTGGAAAAGGCAACTTTGCTGTTGTTAAGCTAGCTACACACATATTCACTTCTGCAAAGGTTTGTATAATTGTTTAAATTATATATTATCTGGACAGTTTTGAATGTACCACATATCTATTAGACCTGGAATTGTTTTCATATACATCCCATCAACCATTTGCATTTGTGCTTAACCAGAGAATGTTATTTTTATTACAAATCATCTATTTGTTAGCAACAATGTATCAACGGTCAGAACTGACGTGGTTTGTTCTTTGTTCGTGATAACGCTGTGCCCCAGTAGAAATTAAAAACATCTTGACATTAAAAACTTATTGTTTATCTAATTATGCATTGCTATATCAGCTATCAGGCAAACAGTCCTTTTTGCCATTGTTGATAATCAATTTTTTTAATTCTGTTTGACTGTGTACTCAAATGGTTGAGCAGTTATGCAATAACTAGGCACACTGAAATAACACAACCTCAGATATGTTTCAAGAAATATGAAACCAATGAGAACTTTAAACAAATTAGAACAATAACAAAATAACAATTGTCTTCAGGAGAGACCCTGTCGTAATGTTATTTATGTTTGCAAGCACTACAAACCTCCTGTGGCTATACTACTAAGTTTAGGTATATCTGTGACAGACAACAAACATAATGTTTTGAATACTTATGGATTAAGCCTTTATACAGATGCTTCACGTTTGTTGTAGTTATGGAACCTTTTTGTGTGCCTTCTACGTCAGGAGCAATGACCCAGAACTTCTACATGCTTCGTAGTTTTACAGGTTTTCCTGTCCCTATGAACTTTTAAAACTGTAATAGCTATGCAAAATCATTGATTTTACTATGGCAAAATTCAAGTAGTAACGCGTTTGATATTTAATTTCAAGTCATGCGAATGATTAAGCACCATGCTTGAAGTGATGAAAGGCCATGCTCTGCAACATCAGTTTTTGAATGATCCATGCAGACCAGTGTTTCTCAAAGTGGGTGATATTACTCCCTTGTGGCTGATGCTTAATGCCTTGCCTGCCGGCTATGAATATATCGTACCTGGAAATCGGACTAGAGTCAAGCCTATTTCGGTTGTCTTACCAACCACATAGCTCCTCCGCTGATTGCGCTAGAGCTGTTCAAACCCTCAAAAGACTCAGCAAGTCTTCTAGTCTGCAATGAAAAAATTTTTTTTTTGTTTTGGGTTTTAGTTTTTTGTGAGTGATGTCATAATGAAGTAGGTTTTTGGTCATTTTGGCTCATGTTACCTGGTCTAGCACCGAATACTTTGTAATTTTAAGTGTTGACAATTTTGAATGAAAGCATACATACTGCTTTGATCTATTTACACCTACAATAATTGAGACGATAAATATCATACACAGGTGGCAATAAAGATTGTTGACAAGACACAGTTGGATGAAGAAAACCTGAAAAAAATTTACCGTGAGATTGATATCATGAAGCAGTTGCATCATCCACACATCATTAAGCTGTATCAGGTTGGCTTAGTATTATATCTGCATTTGTCAATGCTCTGTGTTAGATAAGGCAATGAAATCATTTGCACCAGGTAGACTGGGCAACAACTCAACATTGGTGAGCAGGTAAAATGTTGTGATTTCTGCAATGCACAGTGCAGTGTTGTTTTCTTTTCACAGACTGCTGTAAAATGCATATAAGTTCACATTCAGCTGTGCATAATTTTTTTATTCATTTTTTACGGCATCAGTACAGCAAAACATTGCGTCGTACTAGTGACAGAACAAGTGTTTACTGGAACGTCTACATGTCTTTGACTTCATGTGCATTGACTGTAATTTATGGCATTATTTCATCTTTTTTGTATCCTTGTAAATCGATTGAATAAACTAAAATCAGAAATGCGCTGAAATTTCTTTTGTCTAGAATTTTAACTGAAAGTTAAAATCGATTGTGGTTCCATAGAAAATAGAGTCCTGTTAGAAATGTATTCATTGATGTGGAGACTTTCAGTACTTGACCCAGAGTGTTTCTCTGAGATATTAATGAAAAGGACCACTCCAAAATGTAAACGCATAAAATTCACTCCATAATTAATTCACTTACAAAACTGTGCATGTGGCAAAACTGTAAATAGTAGCTTCAAAGTTAGTAGAAAGCTTTTGATTGCAAGAAAAGTAATTTTGGGAGGGTTGGCAGGACTGGAATAGACAATTAATGAAACAAACTTTCAAACAGCAAAAATGCTATGCATGAAAGTGACTGCTAAGCAAACTGAATGATTGTTCTTGCTAATCCTTGTATTTATGGTTTCTGTATAGAATCCATACATTCCCACTACATTAAAAAACATCTTAATCATAAGTGATTGTGCAATTAAGGTAGAGTGTGATTATTGACTAGAAAATGTGAACAACATTTAGAATATTTTCACAAATTCTTGTGCTTTCATAGGGTTAATGTGACTATCTACATGTGAATAAGGTTTTGTGCAACCAGTGAGTGTATTGCAAAATCGCAATGATCTGCTCTGGATTGTTTCATAATGGCTTAACAATAAGTTTGTTTGCAATCTATGGTGACAGTTGCATGCAACTTTTTTCTGCTCTGCATGTGTTGATGTTGGTCTGAAAAGCACTATTTCATACAAACACTGCAAAATTTGCTTGAATGTGTGCTTTTTTGGCCATATTTTTGTCTCATACCTTTGCCAGTATTGATAAAACTTATTCTTGAAAATATGTATGTTAAAAGTTGGCACGGCTGTCCTTGTGAAGAGTGAATGATTAATTATTTGCTAGAAAGCCTCCAGTTTGCTCTAAAGAGCCTGATTGTTTCTTTTAATTGAGAAACCACTTATTGTGCTTAAACAAAAGTTGTTTGATCTGATGACCAAGCGCTGCTCTTACAAGAAGTAAAGAACTACATAAAAGATTAGTAGCCAGGTAAAGAATCGCCCCAAGATGTAGAAAGGATATACAGCTTTCAACCATAACTTGTTATTTTTGTACTATTCTATTAGTATTTCTGATATCGTGCAAAGAGGTCCCCTTCTATCGTCTATCTTGTCCGTTTTTGTAGTTGGATGTGTGATTTGTTGAAGATGCAAGTTCGTCAATACCACTTTTGTTAGCGGGGTTCTAAAGGCCAAAGCTTAATAATAAACCAGTATATCATTTTTAGGTAATGGAATCTGATAGAATGTTGTACCTGGTGACTGAATATGCTAGCAGTGGAGAAATCTTCGGTGAGCATTGTTTGACCATAAAAAAATTTATTTCACATTGGTGTTGGGGATGTTTATCCTGTGCAAACTTCAAATGCTGCTTTTTCGTTGTCAAAAGAAAATGCTAAAATCTGTTTTCTTTTGTTCAACAACATACTTTTATGGACAATACATTGATTCAGATCATCTGGTTGCTCATGGCCGAATGTCTGAAAGAGAAGCTCGTGCCAAGTTCAAACAGATTGTTGCAGCTGTATATTACTGTCATTCGCGGCATGTTGTACATCGTGATCTGAAAGCAGAAAACTTGTTGTTGGACTCTACAAAAAATATAAAGATAGCTGGTAAGCATTTGATGTTTATTCATCGTAAGACCTTTGAAAAATGTGTTGCACAGGCCAGCTGTTGCAAGTTTCTTGTATGAAAAAGTTGGAGTGACTAATATATGTTCTTGTCTATTGCTTTTGTACAGCTTGATGTTAAATGCTTTTTATGTGACTATTATACCCATCGCTTCAATTGATCACGTGTCAGACGATCTTCCACATAATTTAGATCTTCAACCCTGGTTTAATAGCTTAGTCTAGTGGTCGGCAAACTGTGGGCCTCAGTCCAATTGTGGGCCGTTCAGCACTTTTTATTGGGTCATGCAACACCTTCTGTTGTGGGCCACGTGGTATTTACTATGAGCTGCAGCCCTGCGTCGGTTGTGTGGCTTAAAACGTAGGTTACTGTAATAACTATGGAACATTGATTGTTATGATGTCAACTAAGCTGTGTTTTTGTCATTATACAGTTTATGACTAGGGCAACCAAAAGTCAATAAAGTCAAAATTTTTCTGCTGTTTTGAAAGTTCGTGAAATGTCCACAAAGCAAATTTCACGCTCATACCATGAGGGAATCCCAAGTTATTTAAGTCAAAATTTATCATTAGGTCAAACTTTTGTTGCAGCAGAATTTTTCCTCTTCATCGATACTTTATTGGGCATGGTAAGGCAAGAAACGTGGTCTTACAGTACTTGGTTTGGTAAATGCTCAATCCATTATGCATATAACGTTTCAACTTTATGATGTTGTCAGGTTTGACTCTACTGTAGTTATTTATGTACTTACCAGTATATCATCACTAAAGTTAAACAACCAAATATTATAAAATTTCGAACCATAGAGTGCATGAATATTCTTCTGGGTTAACCTCAACACCTAAGGCTGAATTATTTTGCAGTTGCAAACGCAGAAATTTTATAGGTCAAAATAAAGTCAAAATGTGTAAATTACAAAGTCAAAATTTTGAGTTTTTAGATCAAAAAATTGGTTGCCCTATTTATGACATTAACATGCATTGCTGTATAACAGGTAACTGTATACAGCATAAGTTTGAAAATTGGGCCTTCCAAAATAAGCACGGGCCTTCAACTACGACTGAATGGGTGGTTTGGGCCATCATAATGAAGGTTTGCCGATCACTAGTTTAGTCAAACACAGGATTGCAACTGCCCCATCCCAGACTGAAAAGTTCAATATAATGCAGACTTTGGATTTGCCAATTATTTCAAGAAAGAAGAACTCCTCAAAACCTGGTGTGGCAGTCCACCTTACGCTGCTCCTGAGCTGTTTGAGGGAAAGGAATATATTGGTCCCAAAGCTGACGTCTGGGTAATTTATGCCTATATGCCCCGAGAAGTGATGTACAGTTGTTTACAATGTTCACGCGAAGCTTTTCGCGGCAGTTGTTCTTCAATTCAACGATTAGCCATAACTGTCGGTTCATATGTTCTTTGTGTTGAAATTCATGACCTGGAACCATTAGTGTTTTTGGTGTGACGCGTGCTGACCTGCTAGCTGTTAAGTTTTCACACAAATGTTGTGAAAACCTGATCCGCTTCAGTATCGTGTTTATGGCTTGTTAGCGGAGTGTGCGTCAATGTTGACGTCAGCGCGAAGTGGCTGTTACAGCAGTCCTTCGGTCCGCGATGTGGATACTGGTATCGGGTTTGCTGTTTGCACGTAGCTTTAATTTCAGTTGTTATTAGGTCGATTGTGTGGTGTTTTGGTAGGCTCTAATACCCATTTGTTTTAGAACTTAATTATCTGGCTGCTGCTATTCGTTTATGCAAAAAGGAAATTTTGAAAAGCAAGACACTAATATTGGTGACAGCAGATTTGCCAAGTATGCTGGATGATTTAATGAAACTTCTTTAAACATGTTCGGGATTTGACTTTTTTACCAGGCTAAGGACCTCTGTGTTGTCGAAAACACAATTACATAATGATTGATAACCAGTTTTTTAAATCATAAATCACTGTTCATTTATTGCATCCGCTAAAACGCATCTACTGAACCGTCGGGTTTTTGATTTGCAGTGGCTTCCTATCTAAGTTTGCATAAGCTTTTACATGGTAAAGAATGCTTTTCGCGCTTTATCCCCATTGTTTGACTGTTGATCGTGCAATAACATTCACAGTAGTTGGGATGCCCCGAAATTTAAGTACCGGTAGTTGTCAAGACTGCGGGTTTGATCAATTCCCCCTTCATTGGTAGATATATGTCGGCATTAGAGTACGATCTTCTTGCGACGACCCTGTATCATCGTTACCTATTTGCTGAAGCATTGGTGCAGTAGCCTTCTTCCTGTTTGGTCAAATTTCGGAAACAGTGTGGGCCAGGGTTGATTGATTTAAATCATTTGTTTTAAATCAGTTATTTAAATCATGATTTAAATCAAACATCAAAAAGATCATGTCGTTTTGGAGCTTTGTGTGATGTCTATGGCACATTTAATTAGCATTCTATTAGGTTTTCACATAGCCTATGCAGTAGGAGTTCCCAACCTTTCTCTGAATATGTCCCCCTTTAGCATTTTGATAGATGAGCATGCACCTCTAAAATTTCCAATGACAAAAAGCCTGAGTAAATTAACTAAAATTCTACTGAATTTTTAATATAACTTTTAGAATCTTGAAAATATAAAGGTATATTCCATTTTCATGTCTCAAATTTAATTTGTTGCAAATGTACAATAAATGTACCCTGCAGATAGGCAAATGTACCTCTGGGGATACATGCACCCCAGGTTGGGAACCCCTGCTATACAGTATTAGTGTAGAAAACCAAAAGTTCTAATGACGACACAGGTTGAAACCATTTGAGGTTTTATCAATCATAGCAACTGTGAGGCCTTTTCGGTCTGGTGACGTTTCAGTCACGATTTCTATACATAAACAATTTTACATTCCTTTAATTAAATGATTATAGGCAGGCGAAATGTCACTCTAGCTGGTGTTACACCAACTCCCTTTGAGGAGTCATGATTGCGATTAAATCTGAATTGTAATTGTGACTTTGAAGAATTTGTACTGCAAAATGTCGATAATGATTTAATTTGCTTGCTGATGATAATGTAAACCATATGTTGATGCTGATTAACTGTTGGATCTTGGATCTTGGATCATGTTTGTAGTGTTTTTAAATAAAACATCTCGTTGATTTAAGTATGTTTGCGTTAAATGTGAACATGTAAGATTTCTGCAAGATTTCGTAGTCTGACCGAAATATCCCCAGAGCGAAACGGCCCAGACCGAAAAGTCGCGTACCCGAGGTCACAGATTCTATGTCATTCAACTGCAAGAATGACATGTGGACTAAAATCACTAACCCTTGCAGATTCAAAAGTCATAACTGTTAGAATGCCATAAGTTTGAGAGTGTATATTGGCATAAAGTGAAAATTGCATTTATATTCCATCAAATATGCAGGCTGTTGACTGTAAACATAGTTATGGAACATATTTTTGATTCATGAAACAGATATATTATTGTTGTAGGTATTATGCATGTGTGTCATGAGTTTCAATGAAATTATTAAACTGGCAGTTTCAGTATTGTCATTTCAATAACTATTTCATTTCGTACACTAGTACTGGTGTTATGAACTTATTTGCGTTAAATGATATCGCATAAGCGCAAAAAAGTTCAGCTATTTCTGGTCAGGGTTGATTGATTTAAATTATTTCATTTAAATCAATGATAAAAAACAAGCAAAAAACCATAGGCACTTTTAAAGCTTTGTGTGATTTTTATGGCACATTTAAATAGTCTTTTAATCGGTTTCACTTATTATTAAAGAAGGCAGAGACTTCTTATGACAGCACAAGATACAAAAGCAAGTAAAGTTCTATCAATCATAGCAACTGTTGCTGTACTAAAAGAAACACAGCACAGAAAACTTATATTAAAACCAACTATTTTAATTAATATTAAAAATTACTACTTGTTTACTGGCCACTCTCTACATAGTGCATAAAAAATCATGATTTTTATCAACCCTGGTGTGGGCTGGTGGCCGAATCAATTGTTCTGATGCATTTTAAAAGTCATCGTTACAAATGCGAACCGAGGTTCACTGCGAGAAATTATTTGTGCGAACTAGTGAGCGACAGACGTTCATGAACTCCGCGTAATGTGGCTTGCATTTTACGTCAGTAGGTGGATCATTAGATTCGAGTAGCGACGTCATGAAGCAATAGAAGTTAGAGTTAAGTTTTAAGAATAAAACTCCGTATACCAATGTCTTTGAGGATTAATTGAAGCGAGGATCTTAACCGCATCATCGCCTTTGATGAAGTGAATAGTCTGCTTGCACGAGTCTATGTGTAAGTTGGCAAAACTTCTGTGAAGGACAAATTCATTTTCCAAATGTGACATCACGAGCTGTTGTTAACGTCTTTGAATTTTGTTTCATTTTTCGGACTTTCAACAATGACCTTCAACCACTAGTTCAAGCAAAGCTATCTGCAACCCGACCAAACCTGTTTTGCGGTGCAGAGATGTCAGTGAAGCAGCTCAGCAAAAACCTGGTTCAGTTTTGTATTTCACCTCACGGTGTTAAAGATTTATTTTACTTTCCTTTAATTCGTTTAAGCGGTGATTCACTTGCTCCGAAGCTGTTGTTTTCATAACCGTGTCAAGTAAACGGTAAGTCGCGTAAATGGTTAATTTTATAGCCAAAAGTGTACGGTTCTGTAACTTTTCAAACTTGTAAATCCTGCGTCGTTATGTAAAAATGCCAGATTCATCGCTTGTGAAAGCTTAGCCATTGGCAAAATAGTTATTGTTTGCTAACGTAGTGTCGAACATTGCTGGATTAGTGAGGATACTGACTAGCGGTTGGTTTTTATGTGATTTTGTTAGTTTTGCGATCATCGAAAATTCTTGCCAGCACTGCAAATGTTGGCCACACACGTTCAAATCAACTCACCCCATTACTCGGTACTGCGCGTAAACATTACCTTGAAGTTTCAATTGCCGTCAGTGTGACCGGCTTACTTAACAACCGTTATCGATACTTGCCTCCCTGTCGCTTGCGATTTATTTACCCGCGAATAATTGTGAGTCTTTTTTGAGAAAGCAGCACTTCCGATCTCGCGTCGCAAGCGTGCGCCGAAAATTGATGCGAGCTGGTAGAATGCTATTTCTCCGCCACTTAATTTCGATGGGTGGAGATGTTGTGCTTGGTAATTATTGTTTCGTCTAGGATCGCTTCAGGCGAAATCAAGTTAGCTGGACAGGCAGCTGCCGCATTTAGCCACATATTTTTCGCTTAATTTTGCCAAATTGATGTGGCGGCTCCTTATTACTACAGGATGGTGGCAATTTATTTAATTTCGCTAAACACCATTCGCTGCCTC
>Ga0210059_1017676_pt1 | contig 10130 bp, 9 predicted proteins | sample Ectturendosymbi2_FD_188042 | JGI IMG/M metagenome (GOLD analysis project Ga0210059, IMG submission 188042) | Ecteinascidia turbinata endosymbiont from Florida, USA - Sample 2 (SPAdes) (version 2) | ecosystem: Host-associated > Tunicates > Ascidians > Unclassified | place: Key West, Florida...
AGCAACAAGTTGCATCATTTTGCCCCCCCTGAAAATTTCAGTTGGATGCGGCCCTGCTCCTAGAGCTGGTGCCCCCCCGACCCTCCCCAGAAGAAAAGCAGATATGAAATGGATGAAAAATGAAAGATTTTCTTTGATAAGAAGAAAAAAGGTGCTCATTAAAAAAAATTTCGAACCAAACTTTGTGACTTGTTATTTTCCACACTTTTAAATCGTTTTTTTTTTTCAAAAATAAAAATTGATTTAAATTTTCTTAATACTTTTGCGGATTATTTTACGTTATTTTAAAACATTAGTTGGGTTCGTTTTGAGAATGTGATTGCCAAAACGCACGCCAAAAATATTTCTGTTCACTGCAAAAGGTATCAATGCATTTTTTCCACAGATTTGTAACTGTTACATGCCACACCTTTCAACTGATGGATCAACTTTGTATTATTTTTGCAAAACATGTCGCTCTTTCAGGGCCTAAATATTTTTTCCTTTTGTAATATTGCTCACTTCGATTTATGCGTTTTGAATATAATGAAATGCTGGTATCAAGTGGATCTTAATGCTAGAATAAACTTGTTTGTTTCTAGTATGAAAAGGCAGAGAAATAGAAGGGATTGGTTTTGCTTCGCAAAAAACTAAGAAGAATACTCAAACTTAAAATTTGAAGATGAAATAATCCAACCCTCAACATGAGCGTTGAAACAAGCAACTAATCCAAGCGCAGTTTTTGCGGCAGCATTGTGTAACCATTAATGTTTTTCACAAAGTACGAGGTTCTATGGCAATATGTATACACACGTAGCTCGTTTAAACACGTAGCCTCTATGGCAATACGTATTAAAATTGAAACAGTTATATGGACATGCAAGTGTCTACTTTTTGGTCCATATTCCAGTAAAAGTCACACGAGCCAAAACTTTTAAATTTATTCTTCTGAAAGTTAAATGACATTATAGATTATTATTGTGTACGGTCCTGGATATGAACATTCTTCAAATACTTTCCTGTCTTCATCAGACCTACAAGATTCCTTGTTGAACTTAATAGTGAAGAAGTTGAATTTGACGAAACACAATGTGAGGTGAATTTTGCTCCTGGCACCACGATCCAGCAAGCTCAATTTCGACTGCGAAGGAAGCAGCAAAGTGATTCCTCATCTGTTCTTGTCGGAATGAAAATCATTGCTGATCGGAAAAATTTAATCGAAAAATTTTATGCTTCTTTTAACATAGGTAGGTCGAGAACACTTGTGTCTAAGGTCTTTTTCTGCAAATTGGTGTAGACTTATTTTATCGATTAGATTAGAATTCTCTAGATTTTATTCCACACGTTTCATTCGAGATCGTACTTTTACGCAACTGGAAGTGAACATTGTTGCTTTCATTTTGTGCTAGTTAATGTAAAGAGTTTTTGTTAAAGTTTGAAGATGTAAATATACGTACTATGTAGAGTGCCCGATAGCAATGAAGTTTTCGATGTGGCCCTCCATAGAAAATGTTCGCCCACCACTGGCTTAGAGGGTGTTTCATTAACTGCCAGCATGTCTCGGGCAATCTAGAATCATCTGCCTAGAATGGTGTATATTACACAGCAGACCAGTTAGTGATTTGCGATACCTTGCACAAAAGAGAAAACTCTTTAATCTTTCAATTGATTTTAAAGTTTACTAAGCCAAACTGAAATTTTGAGTTGGTTCGACAACATTTGACACTTTTCACACAAAATTATTTCCGTCCAAAACCTACTTCATGCTGCCCAACCAATTTGCAGAACACTGTCAAAACTGTCTTCGGCTGACCCGTGGCAAACCGGGCAATTGTCTCCCCCAAACTTCTCAAAAACCTTTTGAAAACACCAAAACCTCTTCTAGCATTTTAGTTGTTTGGAAAAAAGAGTTTCAATCATTTTGTCAGCTCCCGGAAAATATCAGCTGGTTGCGGCCCAGGAAAGCAGTAATGTACAACCTAAAAAACAAGGCAGTCCGCGAGAAGCAAACATGTATTAATACCGGGCTTTCACGATGAGGTGACTCGCCAATATGTGCTACTAACAACTGTTACGAAGTGAGCGACGCAGTAATTTTGGCAACGTTTCAATAAGTATCTGTTGTCACAAAAGTTGCGAAAAATTTTGTGAAGTTAAAAATGCCTTTGTTGAAACCAAAACTCTTCATTTGAATTATTCTTTTCTGGAAAAGAAAACAGTTGTCTTTCAAAATATCTTATGCAATATTGTTAAAATCACTGACTGCTGCATTTTTGTTGGTTACATGAAACAACATCATCATCAAACGATTCAGGAGTCCAGAAAAAGTTTTTTTTCCATCTCGAGCAGTTGATTTGGAAAACGTTTTGATATTATTTAACTTTTCTTTTTTTATCGAACTTTGACACTCTCTAGTTGCACAAGTATTTTTTATGCGTGATGAAGTCTTACACAGAGAGGAAAGTTCTAAGCAAAGCATAAGTAAATTATTTTCAGAGCTCACGTCATGAAGATAGCTGTAAAATGTAGGTCTTACGCAAAAAATGTATTTAATCAACAGTATAAGTATGTTTTCCTATTCAATGCAGATATGTATAAGTCGAAACGTGTTTGCTGCTTTTAATAATTTTAAGCCATTGCAAAATGGTCTAATTGCTCAATGTTTCATATTGACAACAGATATGGAATATCAATTTCGGCATGATGATTACCTTGTCTAAATGCACTAATTTAAAAGAAGTTGGATACGATTGTGTGAAATTTCTGGTCTTTCTGCCTAGATTCTAGTAGTTTTAAACATGAAGTCACTTTATACGTTCCGTGCCGACCACTTACCCAACTCAGATCTTCCCTGACCATACTGCAGATTATTGAAAATGCATTTACGCTTTGAGTTAATATCCTTTTGAAAAAAATGTACAACGTTTGAAGTAAAACATAAGCGAATTTTCAATTTTCCAGTTCGTGCTTTCTTTTCTTTGTTTGTCAGCTTGGTTTTACAGCAGTAAAATGTTTGCATAAAATTTTAAAAAGACTTTTGAGAAACAATGTAACTAAGATTGTATACTTGGATAAACTTCCTCCTTTCGTGACGTTAACCACAGATATTAACAGGTATTTATTTTTGGACATGCTCGAAATTTTCGTTTCGTAGAAACAACAATAGTAACTTTTTCAGTAATAATACTCAGAAACTGTGCAAAATTCAAGAAAGCCAATGATTTTGCTGGTGTTTGCTCTATCACGTTTGCCTTATTACCAGCTCATTTTCTCATAAAAACAAAACCCTGAATGAAGACCGACTTAAATATTGATTGGCAAATATAAGTGTTAAAAGCAAATAGAAAACGGCCTCAAATCTGCAAAATATTTATCTAACGACCTCAAACTGCTACAAACATTAGATGGACTATGGAAAGTAACACAACACTTTTAAGCCTAGATACTTTATTAACCAACCTTTCCCTACACCCTCCACTGCACTTTTGCAACCAAAGTGGTACAGAGATTACTTCCCACAAGAATCCGGGTCTCATTTCTCATCACCCCTTGATTTGACGCCCACATGTCTCTTCAATTCACCACCGAACTTTATCTGGAATGAATAAATTAATACGCCTTGAACCCTTCCTACTGTGATATGACTTGCTAATCCTTTACCATATCCACACATATCCTGCCCCTTCTTGTTTACAGTGACCTGTTATACGTGCAATTCCCCGGGCGCCGAATCACTGCTAGGTCGCCCAAAAGTCCAAAAATGTCACAAGCACTTTCTTCAATATAGTACATTTGCTTCCGAAAGATCTCAGCTTCGAACATGGGGGTGCCAAACTGGCTTTGTGCACTGGGCGCCATCTAACCTCGTAACGCCCCTGTACATATATGCATACAAATCCGGTAAATGGATATAGACAGGGCAGCAACCAGCTCTTCTTTTCGGGGATGGGCAATTTTCATGAAGTTTCATTCGATGACGTCATCGTGCTTATTCAACCGTGGTGCAACTTTCTCGCAAATGGTCACATATATAATAATGCATTTTTGCACGCAGACACGAAAACCACATGCCCTCCACTGGTTGCGCGCCTGGATATAGATATTAACATATGTTGTTAGCGTTATTTATTGTTCTGCTGGTGGGAGTAATAGGATCTTCTGCTTTTTGGCAGTTAGTTAACTTTATATCAGTCAAAAATCCAACCGCTTCCTTTATCATTTCTTAAACGCTGAAAATACCTTAGGTTTTCTTGACATATTGCTGACTTAACGCGATAAAACAAAAATTCATTCTTAAAGGATTAATATATGCAAAAGTCTTCCTTTACTCAACTACCTTTCATGATTGCGCACCAGTAAATTTGTATAATTGCGTTGTTTACGACAAGAAAGGTTTCATCGCTATTTTCTAGCTTTGAAACCGATATTTTCACCAGGATAGACCTTGTAGTGACGAGCTATTGTTAAACAATTATGACGAAACAATTAGTTAGAACCAGGTAAACATTACAAGCCAAGCTCAGGTGCAATGTAGCTGAACAACATCTTGATTGACAATCACTTATACAGTTGTCGCGGACTTGCTTTAGAAGTACGCGCAAAAGCGCAAGGTTTTGGGATAAAAACTTTGGGTATAGAATAAACCTTTGAGAGGCTGACGAGGTCCGGCCGTCGCTATCCAAAGGTCCGGATTCGGACCGCGGTCCGCCATAAGATATTTAGTTTTGGCAAATCACTGTTTTTTGAGCAAATATAAGCACAACGTTTCCACTAAGTTCTGCAGTTACGCAACAAAAATGTACCTAAGCCACGTTTTACTGACGTTCTCACAAACAGGTTGTTTAATTCATCATCGTGTTTATTTAGCCTGCAAATGCCAGTTCAGACTGCAAACCTTTTATTTTCTATTGTTATCTACTTGAGAAGAATGTAGGCTGTGCACAAGCAATGTTCACAAATCTTAACCCTACAATTTTAGATGTTTCCTTGATATTTTCAGTAAATATAGGCTACGTCTTTTAGTGTTTTGAGTATATTATATCTAGCTGTCAAAGCCTATATAATTATTACTATTTCCTCGAAAGGCGGAACCTTCCTTACAGTACTTAGTCAGAGCCACACGCTTTTTTAATTATCTATCCTAGCGCCAGGGGTGTGACCTTTGTCGGTGCGAAAAGAATTAGAATTATTTTATATCCAATCTGGATGCAAATGAATGTATCGTTAAGTATAACAAAGAGTGTATTCCTACGCGTGATAAGGTATTATGAGACAAACCTGAAGGTGTTATGAGACAAAAGATTAACTTTAAGCATACAGTAATGCAAAAGTCTGTCAAATTGCCCCAGAGCAGGGCTGTGCAGCCTTTTCGCTATTGCCTGCCACATTACGTCTATGTTTATGAAGTACGGCCGCCAGCATTGCTTCTGTTCTGCTTCCACACATTGAACTTAGCCTGCTTCCACACGTCTGTTTGGCCGTCTTTATACTAAGTATACGCATGCAGTAGTTAAAAGAGTATTTGTTAATGCACGGCCGTCAAAACTTATGTTTTACTGTAAATCACGTGTGCACGGCCGCATAAACTTTTACCGAGGGCTGCAGGTTGTGCACCCCTGCCCAGAGCCTAAATCTAAGCTGGACATAGGCTGACGTAACCAGAATTTTAGAGAGTTTAATGGCGTACGGTAAAACGCCATTAAAACGCCACAAATAAAACGCTTTTTTGGCAGAATGATGCATTCAATTTGTGACTATGTTTTTTGTCGTGAACTTCGAAGTTAAGTTGACATCACCAACGGTGCAAAACCGTGTAAAGTGTCTTTTTCCATCAGGCTCGCTGTTCGTGTACAGTATGATGCATTATCTTCCTGTCAGTCATTGTCGAAAGTGCCCCCGCCATCTCTGACGTTGTGTTTTTGTGATAAATGTGTTTTGAACGACACGTTGGGTCCATCCACGGTTTATTGTCTGAGATAATGTTATTTTGAATTCGCGACTCATCGCAAGTCATGTGCAGTCAAACGCCTCATAACGAAATGCATTTGGCGCATAGCTTTTACCTCTGCCTTGTACACGCGTTGCAGGAGCATGCTGGTTGCTGCTTCGATTGCATGTTTCGCTTAGCGGTCAACTGGTCTGCACATCGATCGTTGGGGAGAAACAAAAGTCACATACAGTTTCAGTCATCCTCTGATTGTCTCATGTTTCTAACAATACTGCAATAAATTCTTTATTTTGTTGGGGCTGCTACGTTGTTTTTTTTTATCTCAAGTTGTCATGGGAAAATTTTTACTCGTGTTTTAGAAAAGTTTAACGTACTTATGCTGATGCTACAGCTGATGACTTTTTGCTTAAAGGTTATGTCCTACCGAATAATTTACGTTTGAAATGTTTTTTGTCGAAGCTATAGTTACATGCAAAAAACGTGTCGTCCTTATCGAACACCTAATATTGTCTACCAATTATCCATGCTTAAAACTCTAAGACATTAAATGTTGTAAAGCAGGGCCTACGTTGCAAAGTAAAGTATTCAACAAACCTTGTTCCAATTTAACAGATAGCCTAAATTTCACCCAAAAATCTGGCGTCCCGATTTGAAATGCTTTTTGAGGAAAAGGTTTCTGGCCATAGAGAATTTACTATTCTCCTTTGCTGCAGAAGCCCGACAGTGAATTGTAAGAACTGTCCTAGTTGTTAAAATCTCGCTCATTGGCTCTAAGCTTTTTTGCAACACAGCATCCTGCAGTCTATTGTTGATGGATGTGGGAAGGAGGCCTTATCAGCAACTTGCAATCAGAGTATGACGTCTTTACTGCCTTGAATTTTCTCGGCGCTTTTTTACACTGCCTTAGCTTTTATTTTGAGATCTGCTATGTGTTTGTGAATTTCAATGCTGCTTGATGGAATAAGTTGAAAAAAAAAACAATCCAATATTTAACTATGCGAAAATGATACTGAAAAACAAGTTTTTGAATTTAAATCATTGTTTGCTTAACAAGCTTTCCACATATAACGTATCGCAAAAAATTATTTTGGCAGGGCAAATTAGCAACAAGAAGAATACTATCATCGTGGGAAACGCTGAACACTCAAACATTGCTGGAAGTAATGTACTATAACAGTGCAAATTGTTGCCATTCACTGACGGTACGCCACTTTTTGCTGTAGTGACATTTAATAGCAAAGTTGCTCGTCTTCAAAAATCTGTATGCATTTTGCGTTGATTGCATTTAAGTCACTCATGCATTTCAGAAACCTCACATAGATTGTCTGGTAAGGCATAACTAGAATTAGTCTAGATAACAAAACTGGTTTTTGTTTACAATGTTCTATGAGCAAAATATTTGCAAACATCTTATTTCGTCTACCTGGGTAGATTTTACTTTTTCATTGAAGTAAGCACTTAAACTTTTTTGTTGTTTGTCATTTCCTGCAAAAGATTTTGGAAACACATTTTCTGGCTATCATAGCGTTCGTTTTTGTGTATGGTGCTGTTGTTTTAGGAAGCAATTGAAAACATATAGTTAGCAACAAATCTAATCATAGAAATTTCGGCCAAAGCAAATGATCATGTCAGAGACATATCGTAAACATTTCGGTAACGTCATCGTATCGATAGAAGTGTTTTCAAGCAGCTGGTAAAAACATATAATATGTAACAAAGCTTAATGATAAAAGTTTAGGCCAAAGCAAATGTGGTCAGAGACATATCGTAAACATTTCGGTAAACACTGCTTTCATCATCAGTAGGCATGTACTAATATGCAATATATAGCAGTATTTATCGAAAAATGTACGTTATGTCTCTGGCAACTTTCGTTTTGGCCGTACGTTTCATCGTAAGGTTATCTTACACTTCTGTATTTTGTAAAGAATCGTTGAGATGCTGTGAATACTTTCTCAAAGAGTTGGCTGCTAAATTAACTTAAACTGAACGTTTTGTTTTGATGTGCTACAGATCAAAAAATTAGTGAATACTTTCAGCACTCCTTGGAAAAGCAAAAAGAGGTTTAAATATTTTGCAGAAGGAATTGCATGTTCACCCTAATCTTTGAAAAATCCCTTTAACTTTACAAAATATTTGTGTGAAACACGGTTTGTAATATCAATGCATTTGCTTTTCGAATTTTCTGTGGCAATTCAAGTTGGGAAAATTACCATTGTAGTTCTTCGTTTTCCTGAAAAGGTGCATAGAATAAACTTTACCTCTATTCCACTTGGGAATGTGGTCATAAAATCTACAAAAAATTAGTGTTTCAACTTTAATGAAACGGCTTGGTTTTGCTAAGACAATTGGCTTTAGGCGAAACGAGCTTTTTGTAATCTATTTCCAATATTTGTCTTTGTGATAGGTAAAGAAGGCGAAGTTAAATACAAGCTTATCTCAAAATGTGTAGCCAACTGTAACCACCAGCATAACGTAAAGCAATACGTGTCAAATGTAAAAAATACAACAAAGTAATGGTTACTTTATCGCAAAGTAAGTTTCAACATTTTCGTGTCTCGGCAGGTACAGCGTTGGAAAAATACTTGTACATATAGAACGTGGGTAGGCGCATGGTCCATAGCACTGGAGGAAGTGGCGGGAGTGCTGGGAGGGATGTTGTCACCGCTATTTTTCTTTCAGATTATTATCATTCCAAACATGGAAGGATTTTTACACTAACATTCTAATTTTTGCATTTAATTTTTTGTAAATACTTTTATGCTTTTGTTGCAATGGAAATTGCGTTGGATATTTCTTTTCGTTGCTTTGAAAAGTTACATTGTAACCTTATTTGAAAGAACACTTTTGGGCATGAACATACGTTTGCAAGCAAAACGCTGTAGGCCCCACATATTTTGGCCCTCTGCGTCTATAGACTTAGATGAAATATTTGCGGTCTCTTAAAATTTCCTAGCGGTCACCAAAGCGAAACCTTGAAAAAACCCTGTGCGTAAGCATCTGACCATGGCAAGCTATTTGTTGTAATTAGCTGATTATTTGTGATTCATAAGTAAACAGACAATGACCCATTATCAATTGAATTATGTAACTGAGTTACTTAATTGGGGTACTAGCTTATTTAGGCCAGGGTGCACGCAGGCATGGGCGCAACTAGGTGGGGAGCCAAGGGGATGTGTTAGCAAATAGGGTGCATGAGGTCGCTAAAACACCTTTAAGGGTGCACCATAGTAAGAAAGGTTGAAGAGAACTGCCCTCGGGTTCCATAGACAAACCTGAAGGGTTCCACGAGCTATACTTTCCAGTGGTAAGCAAAAACTACTGATATGTCCTTAACCCTTTGGGCCTGTGGCAGCCACTATATCGTTTGATCTAGCTTAATAATAGCAATTTGGGTGGAAAAAGCGTTTATGCTTACTTGGCGGCACTGGCGAGTGTTCCTTGTCCACTAAAAATAACCTTGCAGTGTTCTGCGGACAAAATGACATCAGATGTGATGTTCTCATATACCGTATTTATTCCAGTATAACGCGCACTCGTGCATAACGCGCAACCTTAATTTTTTTGATTGAAAATTGGTACTGTATATGTATCAAAATAAGAATGTTACTAGTGAAAACACTGAATTGAAACAGGCAATGCTCAAACTGAACAAATTTATGTTGCAACATCGATGTCGTCCTTTATGTTGTAACAATTTGTATTATTACATCATAAAGCCTAAGTAGTGTTGAAACTGTTGAAACTGCAAACAGGGAAGTTTATCTACAGCGCATTGTATCCACAGATACCACGCGGGAAAACGCTAACACGCCGGCTTTATGAAGCGCTGTCCAATTTGACTGAAGCAGTGGTATACGAAAAGAAGTAGGGCCGCATTCTACATACACGTCATGCATCGTGCAACGACTCATCGAATTCTAGCAAAGCGTAGCCGCTTGCCGAAGCTACCCAATGTCGTGCAACACAGATACAGCGGGAGTAAAAATTTGGCGCGCGGCCATTTTGTAACGAGGTCTTAAAGTTGTTTTTTTTTCGACCAAATTTTTAGTCGCGGTTCGAGTGCGCGACCGGCTTTTTGCACCCCTGCGCTATGCTGAAACAGGCTATACGAAATATACCGTACTTGCGCGTTCTCTTGCGTATGACTTGTTTAATATGCGCGCCTGAACTCATGTGCCCTCTGGCGTAAAAGCATAAAAAT
>Ga0210059_1017677_pt1 | contig 10130 bp, 3 predicted proteins | sample Ectturendosymbi2_FD_188042 | JGI IMG/M metagenome (GOLD analysis project Ga0210059, IMG submission 188042) | Ecteinascidia turbinata endosymbiont from Florida, USA - Sample 2 (SPAdes) (version 2) | ecosystem: Host-associated > Tunicates > Ascidians > Unclassified | place: Key West, Florida...
CCCCCTGCGCAACTGTGTTGATCATCTAGCAGCTCCTTCCCACATATATGCACCACCACGAGTTGAAACTGGACAGTAACAAAACTAATTTAACTGCTGAGGGGCATCGACTCGACAACCTTCCAGTTCCTTCAATGCCCTGGCGTTCTTGCACTAATTTGTGTTTTTTCTAGCTGAATATTAATTATCGCCAAATAAAATCAAAACTCCTGCACCAGCAGACCATCTTCCTATCCTTGCAGGCATCCCACCTGTTCAGCTTCATCACAAAGGAGCCATACTGTCTCTAACACACCACGCCACAGAGTCTGGACATCTGCTCCACTCTGCTCTCATAGTGTTCACTGGGTAGGAATGCACAGCATCTTAAATCGAGACACCCATTTGTACCTACCACACAAGTCATCAGTTCATCCGACAACAAGAACAGAAGTGCAATGTTCTGGGCGGATCAATAATGGAATGCATAGTGGTTGGAGGGTACTTAGTGACTGTACTTTTGTCCCCAACATCAGCACCCACCCTCCTGGAATGGCCCTGCCAATAACACCATGGGTCTAGCTCAACAGCCATCTCTGTTTACACAAATGGGGTATGGCCCTTTCTGCGGCTTGTGAGTGTTGCGCAGAAGAACAGACCACTGACCATGTTATCTTTCACTGCCCAATCCATCAAACTCCCTACATAGTGCATCTGATGGTTCTGGATGACAAGACCATCAAATGACTTCTCAACACCTGTCCTGGGATCCAGTGTGGCCTAGCAGTGGATTGAAAGAACTAGCTCAACCGATGAAGAAGCTGATGTAATATATAATTGTTCCTTATATACTTTAGCATTTAGCAAGTAACAACCACATTGCTTTTGGTAATTTCTATGCTGGCTCATTTTGTTGAAATTGTCCCACATGTAACAACCAATTTTGTTTCTCTTACACAGTTTCGTTGAAGACACAAGAACTGGCTAATAATGAGGTCTAGGCTAAAGTTACGAAACAAGTTGAAGTTAGGAAATTTGTTGCACATGCAATTGTCTGAAGTGATTCAAAACTTAGTTAAATCCAGTGTTGCTCAGGATAGCCTATGCAAACAGCATTGCTGCAGCAAGGAATCAATAGTGTTTTTACCTGTAGCAAACATCCAAGCTAAGAAAGCCAAATATTTTTCACATAAACAATAGCTTCAGCACAAATTAAGATGCACAAAGTTTGACAATGTTGTTTATAGATGTTGGCTATAGTCTAATAGGTCAACTGTATAATGCCAATGTGCTTATCCAAGATATATTCAGCCAACACTAACCTTGTAATGCCAGTTAAGTTGACATTCAATGCAAAGCTTTGCACAGCTTGCAAGTTACTACGCTACAAGCATTGAAACAAGCCAACAGTGATATTTTAGCTTTGTGTGCAGGGTACAGAAACTGAAACAAAAACCAAAGCATCTTTGTTGCTTGATAGATGGAGCAAAAAACAATTGTGCCATGTAAAACCAGACATCACTTGAAATAGGTTAAGACAGATATTGTCTTTAACCTATCTTTTTCATCAGTACTGCCTAACAAAGAATCAATAGACCAAATAAACTGATCTGGCAATTACTAAAACCAACAACTATCCTGCAAACAATACAGAGCAACTCTGTTCGTGATGAAAATGAGAACACTGCCAAATATTGTGGATCCTTCAATAACAGTTCTAAATACATAGTTAAAATTATTCGATTCTCCATTAGAGCTATCACATTTTTTCATCTATAACTGTGTTTTTGTGCAACTGCAGTTTTAACGCCCAGTTTCATTCTGAACATAAAAAATAAATTTAATTAGTACTGTAAACTTCCAAAGTGTTTTGTAAGTGTACTGGTAGTAAATTACTAAAATAGATACTGATTCAACATAAAATTTAAACAAAAAATGGCTTTAGTTTTAAATTTGGTTATGACACACACTACATGTAACCTGCTAAGCAAAAACAACTTCATTTTCATACTTCCAAAATAAAGCACAAAAATTCCAAATATTTAGAAATTTTTAAAAATATTGTTTATTGGCCATAACTTGCCAACCATTAACCTAGATGAGTAATGAAGAGCTCTAAAGATGTAGATTTTCACCTAGTTTATCAAAAAAAAACAAGTAAATTGCCACTTGAAATTTTTTTAGGCATTGTCTTGACCACTCTATGACATCACACAGACCCCATAAAGTTCAAACCCAGAAGTTCCCAGACTTAAAAAAATTGAAACGAAAAGACTTTGTGCTTCTTTATAGGGTTTGATTATCTCTCTAGCTTTATCAGTTGGCAAGTTAGAATTGAAAGTATCCTGAGCCGCAAGAGTAGGTTTGCGTCCTCAGAGGAGAGGCAAATAAAATCTTAGCGGATTCTATCTGAATAAGGACTGAAAATGTGTTTAAATATGCAAAACTGCCCTACCTGTGCAATGATAGATTCACTTGTGTACATCACTAACTGTGACTTTACAATGATTACTGTTTGGATCATCGCTAAAGGATGAAAGCAGAACCAAGCAGGAGAGATTCCTCAAACAGCTTGCCATGAGAGCTCATCTTGTTGCTTTTGATCAGGGGAGGCAATCCCTGCTGTTGGAGCTTTCCACAAATGTTGACATTAACTGATACAACTTCTTAATTGTTTGATAAAACTATGTTTGGCAATCAAAACCTCAACGCTTGTTCCATTTTTGTTAGTTTGTGCATTAGCACGAATGTAACCAAAAAATGGTTTTAACCAAGCCAAATTAGTTGATTTTTATCAATACGTACCACTTTGAATTGCTGCATAGACTCTGTAATAAATAAAATCCTTTCAGCATTTTCACTAGCCGTTGTGCTCTGTTAACCACATTGTGTCCCAAGGCGCTGTGTCACAGCAGCATACCCTAAGTTTATAAGGGTCAGCGGCATTGGTACCACCAGCACATGGATGTACCACAGGTGCAGCATCAGGATGTGCCACCAGTGTAGGGATTACGGCTGTTTGTACCATGAAATGCAGCTGTTTGTACCACCAGCGTAGGAAGCTGATTTAGACCAGAGTGGTCCAACTGCTTTTGACCTACGGGCCATTTTACATAAACATGACAACTTGCGGGCCACTTCCAATAAAATGATGCATAAAACAACAGATTCAGAAGATTTAAACTAAAAAAGGAAAGACAAGTGAGTGCATCATTGAAATTATTACACAATAGCAATTCACTACAGATCTCTATCAGCGGGATGCCTGTGGTGGAGGCTTCTAAAACTATTGTTCTTTTATCAATACCAGTGTTAGTGGTAGCAAGCCTGAGACTATCGTACAGTGTTTCGCCTGCCATTTGATTTCCGTTTTTAGATTTGACTTGCTTCATCATACAAATTGTACTCTCACACACATATGTATGTGTTTCCAAACATCGAGTGCATTTTTATTTTTAGTGTGGGAAATCTGTCTTGACTGATTGCTTTTCAGAAGCTCTGTGCAGTCTTTGATACCATTAGTATTGTACACTTTTATTAAAAGATGTTATGCTTTTAATAAAAGCAGTGACAGCGCAATGTCGGATTAACAATAGTAGCAAATGTAGCAATTACTACAGGCCCCAGGCTTTAGGGAGCCCTGTGGTCCTTTGTGTTAAACTTGTACTTCATTACATGCAACGGTAGATATTGGAATTAAGGTGCCTAAGGCCTCTTTCAGATAAGGGGCCTTATATTTTACACATGCTATACAGAAACTTTATTGAAGGTAAGTTGAAATTTTTCAGTTTGTCTGGAAATTTGCTTCTGCGTGAAAGTATATTTCACATGGTGAATTCTTTGAAGTAATTTGATTTTACATTGTTCTTTGCCTGCACATCAGAATTTGTTGAGTGGCCTCATTTAGCACATTTACACATAATTTTTGCTTTATTTTGACAAACATATGACTTGCTTCAGAGCTCAAATGTGGTTCTAGAGTGATAAGGTTGTCATCGAAACAATGCAATGACTAAGTGTGAGTCTCTTAAAAGAGGGGCCCACACAGCATCTCTGAAAAAGAGGGGCCTGGGGAGACCACCTCATTCGCCTTCCCCTGAATCCACCACTGACACATATATGTAATTAAAAAAAATATCATTGACAGCACTGGATTTGGCATCTATTTACTAGCCTTTGGGTAGTGCACTTGGGAGTCTTCTTTACAAATGTGGGAAATGATGTGAGCACTTATTTATCTCTCATAATTACCAACTGCAGTGGAGAACGGTCATTTTCTAAACTTAAGACGGTAAAATGAACAAAGGAACACCATTAGACAAAACAAGCTGAACAGCCTGATTCTAAACAGTAACAGAGCATGAAATTCAATGTGAAATTGATACTACCAGTATCTCAAACTAATTTGCTGTGGCTAAATCTAGAAAATGCAATCTTAAGCAGTAGGTTTGCTGCTTTAACCATCGACTTCCACACATACTGGGACTACACTGTCTAGATATAGCAATGATCAAATTTCTTGATGAAGCTGGGAGCATGAATTACTGTCTCTGTACTGTACTTGCAAGGTGTACAGCAATGCATTCCTTCTTGATAGAAAGATACGTATATTCGTTTTTGGTGAAAAATGATCTGTAGCCCATATTGTCCACCAGTTGCTATTTAGGACCAGGTTTTTGATTAATTACAAAAATCAGTATGCCCAATGGTAGTTAGTCATATAGAAGCTCACAGATTTATGATTTAACAGTTTTTCACTCGTTCAAGTGTATTTTAACTTAGGGTCCCGTGCTCTTAATATGCTACAGGCCCCACGCTACCTTAATCTGGCACTGTGACAGCGGCAAATGCTACGCAATAACAACAGCAGTAAAAACAACAGCATTTTTAATAAAAATAATTGTCAGAAGAACAAATTTACCTGCTTGATGATATGCTTGTTCTAATTGAAATTACTTATTGCCGAGATGGGAAATTAATTTCACTCAGAGCCACTTGGTAAAGGGCACGTTTAGTGGATAGACATATTTATTTGGCAGTATTGACTTCACTGTGCAAGATGTACTCTTAAAGACAACGAATGCCTGGGCACCAAAAAAACATAGAGGTCATCCAGGCAAGTGCTCTAGCGCTCCAGCGGACGGCCGTTCTTTCTAATTTGATCATAAAATAAATACACAAAACAAAAACAATAATGGTACACAAGAAAGGTATTATTCATTATTCTTGTGCAAATGCACTTTATCCAGCGGCACGAGACAAATGTATTCTCACATGTTTTTCAAAAAATTTCAGATTTGAAGATTTTTTCTGAATGCTTCAACGGGCCACATGCTGCCTGCGGGTGTGTAGTTGGACCACACTGGTTTAAACAAAGGCTGTTTGTATCACCAGGATAGGGGTTGATTTAGATAAAGGCAATTTGTTCTACCAGCATGGTGATTGAGTTTTGAAAGCGGCTGTTTGTACCACCATTGTAGGGATAGAGTTTAAAAGCAACCCTTATGTAATGAAGGGAATGCTTTCAAAACTAGCCAACAGCATAGGGATTCAGTTGGAAAGCAACTTTTTTACCATCAGCGTAGGGGTTGCTTTTAAATTCTATCCCTACACTGGCAGTACAAGCTGTCACTTTCAAAGTCATTCCCTATGCTGCTGGTCGCTTTCGAAATTGATCCCTGAGCTGGTGGTACAAACTGCTCCTTTCAAAGCAAACATTAATCCCTACGCTGGTGGCCACTTTCAAAAGCAATCCCTACACTCCTGGTACAAACTGCTTCTTTCTAAATCAACTTCCTGTGCTGGTGATACGATACAAACAGCCGCATTTCAAGTCAAACCCTAAGCTGGTGGCACATCCCTATACTGGTGGTACTAATGCCACTGGCCAGCCCTCAGTTTCATACCCACAGCACTAAAGATGGTTTGAATATGCAAAGCTAGTTTCACAATGGTTCTCTAACCATATGACCTACTTAACACTTTGGCTGCCAGTCTACGAATATATCATACTTGGAAATTGGGGAAAAGCTAGGGATATTTTGGTTGACTTACCAACCGCATAGATCCTCAACCGATTGTGCTAGAGAGCTGTTTATACCCTCAAAAGACTCGGTAAGTCTTCGAGTCTGCAATGTAAAAAAATTTTTTTGGTTTTGTGTTTCCGTTTTTTTGTGAGTGACATCATAAGTAAGGTAGGTTTTTGGTCATTTTTGGCTGCTGGTACCTGTCCTAGGACCAACCGCTAGACGGAAATATTTTGCTAATGTTTTCATTGGAAACTAGGCTAGAATCCGCATCTTTTGAGACCTTGATTGACTTTCTAGCATATCTGGTTCAAAAGCTATGATCTAAATAAACAAACAAATTATTTATCTAACTATGGGATTTATTACTTTATATTTTTGTTTCAGATTATAAGTTTTGAACCAGAAGCCCCAGCAAGTTGATCATTATCAAAAGACTCAGATTCTAGCCTAGTTTTCATTGAAAACTCAGCGACATACTTCCGTCTAGCAGTTGGGCTCAGATCAGGTACCAGCAGCCAAAAATGAGCAAAAACATGCCTTATTTATGACGTCACTCACAAAAAAAAACGAAACCCAAAACCAAAAATTTTTTTTCATTGCAGACACGAAGACTAGCCGAATCTTTTGAGGATTTGAACAGCTCTCTACCACAATCATCGGTGGAGATATTCCCGCACAAAAACATGTGCAAACTACTGGATATTAGCCTTAGCCTAACGGAAGCCAAAGTGTTAACAACTATTGCTTTCAACCACAAACCTGTGGCAATTGAAACCACTGGGACGTATAGCAAATTCACCAACCCTTTTTTGAGTGGCCTTGTAAAGAAACTTGTTGATATGTATGGTGACTCCTGGGAATGACAGTGGTACCACAAACGCTTGTTCCTGCCTGTGGTCAAAGGAAATGCTGCCAGCATATTGACCTGTGTGCAAGTTTGATCTGATTTTAGATATTCCCAGTGTACTAACCAGTATTATTACCTGCCACTTGCCTTTGTTTCAATGCATAGCTATTGTCTTCTGAATGTTTGTGGTTTCTGTAAGTTGAGTTGCCCTTTGTGCAGTTTTATTTCACTCATTTGTAAATTATCTTGACTACCACATAGCCTATTATGATGAAGCTGCAACAATGTAATATGTTCCACTTTCCTTGAAACTTGTGAGGTTATATCATTTCACAATGGTTTTAACCATTACACCAAGGTTACAGTTATTGTCAAGCTCACTTTGATTGACAAAAATTTTGTAACTCAAAAAGACACATCTTTTACAATATTAATTGCAACTTTTCTTACAAAAACAATATTTTTACTAACCATTGCAATGTCACTGCATACAATAAAATACTTGTTTCATGACTCTGGTTGCATCATCATACTACATATCCACTGACAAGATCTCTAACTAATACTAACAGATATCAATCTTTTACTATGTATCTAACCAAACACTAATATCAAATCAACATCTTATAGCTTCCTGACTGACAATCAGGTCCACATCAAGAAAACAGACATCCACAATATCCGTTAATGCACGTTACTTTAATCAGATGAGCCCACAAACTTGGCCAACAAACAAGTCAACAAAACGTGATAAAATGAAAATTATGAAGACCAGCCTTATGTCCTGTATCAGGAATAGCCTTATGCTATGGCAGCCTTGTGCTGCAAGAATCAAAGACCTTATGTCTGTGACACAGCCTTATGCTGTGGCAGCCTTGTGCTGCAAGAATCAAAGACCTTTCTGCAACGTTATCTTTCTGTAATGGATATGTCTTTCTGTAATGGACCAACCTTCACGGTCCTAGTAAAGCTCAGAATAAAGTGTGTCTCGGCTTTCTCCACTACTAAAAGAACATCGCAACTTGTTGGCCAAGGAATGCGTAATGAGGCAAAAGTCAAAAACACGGCCCGGTAATTACTCGAGGCCTAATCAAGGAGAAACGTCGCTAAGGACAATACGCGTGCAAAGACATGCAACCATTTCTGCGAACGTTACAATTCATCTAATGAAATAGGGGTCGAAAGAACTTTCTTATTTCAAATTGAAGTACCAACCACTAGGCTATCTCAGCAATTGACATCTTAAACACTGGAAATTAAAACATTAACAGGTGGCACAAACATTTCTGTACCCAAATTGTCATTCAAAATCTGAATTTTTGACAATACCTTTTATTTCAAAATATGAAAAATTCAAAAAATCTCTGAAAATATCAAATATAATCTTAGGAAAACAAAACCATAGAAGGATCGAATTCTACAACAATACCAAAGAAAATAGGCCTATCAGATAGTATGGAACATTCTTGCTACTGTTGCAATCTACAACATGATATAAGTACAGTATCTGCATATTGAAGGAATCCATCCACAGCCAAGAATCAGACACCACGTTCTTATCAGAGCATATACTGCATTTTGGCTTAACCCACTACCCAGGTCTGTCCAAACTACGGCCCTCGGGCCAAAAACTGCCACTGGCACTTGAATGAAGCCAGATCACTCAACCCGCGAAGCCATTTTACCAATAATGAATAAATAATATGTTTACAAAAAGGTTGTTGATTTCGTAGAATGTAACATATCTCTTTGTGACTTCTAACCATTACCTCTTGTTCAGTGTTCCTCTTGTTCACATCTTGCTCAATTTTTCACCTCCTTGTTCAGTGTCAACAATGGGCCAACTATCCGCCAGATGAATGAACTTGCACGACAGGGAAATACCCTCATTAAAGAACTTCTGGTTGGGCATCACAAATCCACATTTTCAAAACAAGATTATTTATTTTGTCAGGAAACCTCATTTACCTTTTTTGAACACGTGCATCTTGGTATTATGTACTTTCCGTTATCTGTGGCTACCCTTAGTTGCTCATATATTCAACTTAAATCTTGTTTTTATATGAATATGAAGAAATAGAATCGCACATTAGCTGTAGATTATGAAGAAAGGAAAATTGATTTGCCTTTTTCAAGGCTTTTTCAGATCCAATCAACCAATTTATTTTTTATATTCAACAATATCGAATTTGTAGTTTTCACAGCATTTTTACTTCCAATAAATTAAAATGCAAAAAATAAATTGATTTTTTGGATCTGAAAAAACCCTGAAAAGGGCAAATCAATTTTCCTTTCTTCACGATCAAGAGAACACACAGCAAAACGCGTAAAATGATCTTGACAAGCTGATGAGGAGCAAAGTTAGTAAATTATCTATAGGCCTAAGGATAAATAGATTTTCGCACCCAACTTTTTACTCAATGCTTTCAAATTTTCACGAATATTCAAAAACTGGAAACAAAGCAGCATTAAGTATTTCAATGACATAAATGACAACAAACTTACCTGGCGTGATGAAAACACACATTTACTGACGTCGTTCACTATAAAGTTCTTAGAGCAGTTTTCTTAAAATTTTAACGACTCAATACCCCTAGGTCAAACTTTCGTCAATCTGGATACTCCTTTTCAACAAAGTTTAAGAACAAAGCCAACGGTGTGGCAGTCCCCTTCCAAAGAAGAAGATCACTACACATTTAGGGCAATTCCGCGAGAGCACTGATTAATAGGAAGTGTCCATGGCACGCCCAAGTTAACAACTAAGAAACACAGACCCGCCAGTTTCGCTCGACCAGCTCAGTTTATCACAACAAAATTGTATTCACTCATAGTTTTATTAGTATATATTTAAGCACTGCAATATTCATCACAACAGGGGTTTATATCAATAATCGTCAATTAAAGCACATAACATACGTTACTGCCAACATCAGGGGTTAACAACCAGTGATGTAGTCGAGACCGTAACCTCCGAGACCGAGACCGAGACCTGGCTCAGATTTCGAGACGAGACCGAGACTTTGTCATGAAAGCCGAGACCGAGACCGAGACCTGGAAGTTCGAGACCGAGACTCGAGACCTCACATTTCTATGATGGTAATTAAAACTAACTCCTTGAATAACGCAGTAACAAAATAAAAGGCACATTGCCAAATATCAAGATTATAAAAATCATCCGAAATTTGTGCAAACGGCCAAATACTGCAAACGTTCATTTTCACTTTCCTCTTAGGAATTTACAACTTCAAACCTGTGGCCTTATTTATAAATTCCAT
>Ga0210059_1017678_pt1 | contig 10130 bp, 6 predicted proteins | sample Ectturendosymbi2_FD_188042 | JGI IMG/M metagenome (GOLD analysis project Ga0210059, IMG submission 188042) | Ecteinascidia turbinata endosymbiont from Florida, USA - Sample 2 (SPAdes) (version 2) | ecosystem: Host-associated > Tunicates > Ascidians > Unclassified | place: Key West, Florida...
AGAGCCATCCCGAAAGAGGAGTGTGTAAAAGTGATTAACAACTTCGCCAGACGAGTACAGGTTTGCTTGCAACGAAATGGTGGACATTTGGAACACATCTTGGGAAAGCCATAAATTGACTAAAAATTGACAGAAATAGTTGAAACTCTGGTGAATGGTCTTCCATAAACTGAATAATGTGTGGTTGTAATTTGAAATAAATAGCTTTTAAATCAAAGTCACAATTGAAATTTTCATGGGTACACATCTTTTTGGGTCACCCTGTATAAGTGTTGAGTTAGTCAAAGCTGGACCAGGAAGATACCAGAATAAAGAAGGACTTTTCCAGCCGATGGTTCGAGGTATGAAAGTAGGGGATAGCGAAAAAAAAGCTGTGAGTTGCCTCTCAACGAAATGGTTTTACAATACGCTGAAAAATGGTTAGAAGGTTCTGATATCATGGTTAGTTTATTCAAAATTGGTTTAGGATTATATCGCTTCTTTTTTCGATCGAAATATGATTGTTTATTTGTTTCCACATCTTTCAACACTTTCTGGCGTTTAAATCCTTGTTTATTAGATCACGAAACTTCCAAAGTTCATCGAGATTGCTTAGATAAATGGTATGAGCTCACACTGCGACTTCACATCCATTAAACACTTGATAAAGGGATACAGGATATCATGGATAAAGAGCGAAAGAAATGGAGAGCCATTATTCGTATTACAATTGATGTCATCCTTTTTCTAAGCAAGCAAAATCTTTTTTAGTGGCCATCTTGAAGACTTTGATTCAAAAAAACAAGGTAACTTTCTTGAAACTGTGAAGACAATTGCCGAATATAATCCTGTCATGACCGAACATCTTTCTGATATTCAAGTATCAAAAAAACGCACGTCAACATAACTTTCTCCGAATATACAAAAGCATTTAATTTAACTTCTTGAAAAAAAGTGAAAAATCTTATTCCGAAAGAAATAAAGGACGCAACATACTTCTCCATCTTACTCGACAGTACTCTTGATATGTCTTATACTGATCAGATGGCTTTTGTGGTAACATACGCCAAAGTTGAGGAAAGTGAAGCACAAATAAACGAGTCCTATGTTAATTTCTTACCACTGCATGGGAAAACGGCCGAAGAAATTACTAAGTCTGTTCTCGATGAGCTTCATGAAAATGACTTGGATGTAATGATGTGCAAACGTCAAGCTTGTGACAATGCTTCCACAATGTCGGGAATCCATTCTGCAGCACAACGCAGAATAAGGAGATAAATTCAAACGCAGTATTTCTTCCTTGTGGGAATCACTCACTCAATCTTGCGGTCGTTCATGCAGTGGGATCTTCCGAACTCTCTGATATCTTTTCACTCCTATTTCACGAAATGTGATATTATTCGTTCGTTAAGCTTCTATTACATGTCGTGCTTTGCAAAAAGTTAGTGAACCGGTTGAAACGCACTTATTGCAATGGCATTCTGCTCTCATCGGCATACATACACGCATTTGGATTTTTGCACTGTGAGCAACGTTCGTAAAAATGTTTCAGCAGTGATGCTGACCAGCGTAGGATGGGGGCGTCACGATCGCCGAAATCCAGGGGCGGCAAGCTATGCTGCTACGCCACTGTGTCAAACCAGTGCACAAATGCGCGATTTGCAACCATATGACGGACATGCGTAGATTTCGTCAGAAGTAGAAAAGTTGTTATGATGGTTTAGTCGCGACTGTAGCCAAGCCGTTAGTTCAATTTTCCGTTATTGAAAGCATCTTTCCGAAATGTAATTGCTGCATCTTTAGTAAACTACCATGGTCTGCCAAGACAAGAACGATTAATTTGTTCTTTGCGTTCGTTTCCAACGACCAGTTGCATCTAGCAATCAGATTGCAAGAATTTCAAAACTTCACGCAGTAGCACTCTTGTTTTCAAAAACACACGCAAGGTGAAAGCTTTGACAACGCCTGATTTAATTTGGATATTCTGCTGCAAGTTCTCAGCCCTTTGGTCAAACTGGAAACTTTCCCTGAACCAATCAAAGTCAAACCAATCAAAAATTCAAAGAAACTTTCCCTGAACCAATCAAAACCAATCAATCGAACTTTCCCTGAACCAGTCAAAGTGTCTTTTAAGCTTTCCTGTCACAGAGAATTCTGCGAATAATCCAATAAATTTGAAACAAGTTACTCAAATTATCTTGGACTGGGCTGTTGATACTTGTAGCTGCTGAGCTTCCTCACAGTTATTGTGAAAGTTCTATTTCATACGATAGTACGCCTGCCTGTAACTTCTGTCGCTGCGCTTTTTGGTGCGGCCTGCTACTGCTTCTCTGACAAGACGGGCGCTATAGCAATTGCGACGCTTGTTATTCTACATTGAATTCGTGTTTTTTGCGAAGGTTGTAAGCCGATCAAATGCCGAGCACATGTCCCCTTCGGGCCAACTGCCGGTTCTGCTTTGCGGAAACTTCGTAATATCCGAACCACTGCCGATATTCAAGTTTGTGCAACAAAAGGTGACCGTCCTTTTTCCTAAAGCTGTATAGCCGTGTTTCTCAACCTTTCGACTTGCGTGACCCAAATAACTTTTGGTAAAAAGTGCGTGATCGGTCCACTACCTTGTTAGCATGGGCCAGGGGTGGGCAAATAGCAGCCCGCGGGGCAAATGCGGCCCGCCACAGCGTTTTCAGTGGCCCGCGAAAGTATTCAGGAAGTATGTTCAAATCTGAAATTTCCTTCAGCTTCTCAGAATAAACCTCATTGCTTATTGCTGTGGCTGACTTCACCATAACTTGCTTCTATTTCCTCTAGAAGGTACGGCCCTCCAGTTAATGCGGCCTTCTCAAAGTGGCCCACGAGCCAAATTAATTGCCCGTCCCTGGCATAGGCTATGCTTTTATACGCATAAATAAACACAGATTATTCTAAAGTAGCGAATTAATTCGTGTATACAATTCAGTGAGCATCTGGTTCTGAACACAATGTGTTCCCACGATGTAGTGATGAGATGTCTGGACTCTAGATAACCTATCTCCGTGGCCCACTCGAAAACTGCGCTATGGCCCACAGGTTGAGAAACACTACTGTATAGGATAGGAAAGCGTTTAGGAGACAAAATAGAGGAGAGGTAATTATAATGTAAATAATGAGCGAGATTTCAAAGAAAACTGTTGGCACGAAGAAATACTGTTGCGTTACAGCCATTTGCATTGTTGCCCTTTTACTGGCACGAGCATGAAAAGGAGCATTCTTGCGTATGAACCTGGAGGTACAAGGTATACAAACTTTTAGTTTCTGACTCTGTTTTGTAAGCTGAAGTAGGCCTAGCTGATGCAGTTTTTCGAAGAAGAGCGTAGATCGCAAATTCAGTAAATCTGAAGTAAATGCGTGCCTTGAGTTCGTTGTTACCTTCGAGAGTGCCGTGTTCAGTTTTTTCGCGAGCTTACTCAGGTGTTCGGGTGTGTCAGCAGATATCGTGTTAAGTGATCTGGAAAGCGAGCTCACTTAATCGTCAGGTAAAAAAAACATATTGATCGGTCCATCTGACCAACTTGCATGCTGAGATAGAAGGTAGATCTTGAATAAGAATAAATGGCAAACCTTAAATCTCACTGAAGAAATCCCCAACTGAAGACGCGCGAAAACTCAAAAAATGCCACTTTTCTATTTGTTTACTTATTGCGGAGCATTGGTTGGTTTAGACTTTGTTGTTTACTTGGTAGTAGCGCCACCTCGTGCATGTTCTTAACCGCTAGCAATGACCAGTGACCACTTACCACGAAATTCGCGAGAATTCTGAACTTCGCCAAAACTTAAACGATGACTGCAAATCGTTGGCAAGCTCCGGCAATATAAACGAATGAAACTTGTGGATGGTTGGACCTTGACAGATGGACCAGGCAACTTTATCTCCCTTGCTAAACTTCACCGGTGTCCCAATGAAAATATGAAAAAAAACTTCCTGTGAAAATAAAGTTGCACTTTCCACTTGTGGCGATATTAACCTCAGGTTTTACTGAAAAACCAAAACCCACGTGGGACGAATCTCGACTGTGTATTTCTGATCGATATGTACTTAATACAACTACGCGTACTTCTGTGCCCCACTCTGGTATTCCTGGTAAAGGGCCGTTTGTGTTGATGAGTAGACCAACATGTCCTGTACTTCCTGCGCGTACCATTTGCCAGCCCGGTGTCTGTTCCTACCAGGGTGTGGTTCTGAATCCGAACCTGACCGAAACGGAGCAACAAGATCTGAAAGCCTACACTGAACTGGTCAACAACACCCTTATTCCGGCGGAGTTGTTCATAACGTGGCTGCACGACGACACGCTAAAAGCGGTTCGACGGCTTGCTGTTCATTTTCTCAACTTTGATGTCTTGCCCGTGACTTGATATGTAAAGCATCTGTGGTACATCCGGGTAATTACCGACCAACATTCGTGTAATTATCGTCTTGTGCCAATAGCGTTCTGCACGCGAATGGAGCGGATACGACGAGCACTTGACCCGTGAGGGATCAGATTTATCCAGGGGCGTACCGAGGTTAGATGGCGCCCCCAAGTTCGAATCTGAAGTCCTTCAGAAGCAAGTGTACTGTATTGAAGAAAGTACTTTTGACATTGTTGGAGCTTTTCGGCGCCCTGGGCATTGTACCCCCTCGTTACGCCCCTGGACTTATCACTGCCGTTGAGATTTTCCCAGGTTGCGTGTCGCGTTTCACCTGATCAGTTGTCAAATGTGCCCAATTCCGTTTCCTGATTTGAAAAATCTGGCAGAAAAGGCAAAATATGCAATACGGGAAACGTTACGCCGAAATGAACGTGTGATTGTAACTCGGAGGAGGTAACGATGAACGAACAAAATTAGGTGTTAACTGAGTGCGTTCATAAAAAAGAGTTCCACTGAGTTTTATGGCAATTTTGTAGGATTCCGGTTGCTTACAAATAAATCAACTCTTTGAGTTTCCGTTTTGCTTAGAATTATGTCCTGCGATTCCAAAAACTGAGCAGGTTTTTAATTTGAACGAAATAGACTTTTGGGTTTGACAAAGGTTCCCCACTGTAGTTGATGTTGCAAGTCTCACTCCAGCTTGTCAATTGTAGATAACGAAAAAACGTTACGGTCATCCCTATCCTTGGCCCCTCAATCACGTTCTGTCCTGGCGCAAGCAACGCAACGTCAGCGCCTACCTCGACGCCATTGGCTGGAGCAAGTCAAGCATGTCGCTATCTGCAGCTAACGACGACTTCAAACTCTGTTGTCAAGCGTTGTCCCATAAGCTTGGCACCAAACAGTATTTTTTCGGAGACAGGTAACATTGCTCTTCTATGCTGCTGATGTGGATAGGTAAGAATTTCTGTCGGTAAATCGTAAATCTGTGATAGTGCGCGCCCAAATATGGCTGCGCAAACAGCTAAGCATACAGCAGGGGTGGCCAACCCGCGGCTCTTATATAATTACCAGAACTCCCACTAAATAACATGCATAACAATAAATAGCATGTTAAGTGCTGCCATTGGCATGTTGGTGTGTGGTATTTACAATAAATCTAGCTAAGTGAAGGTATGTATGTGTGTGAGTGAGGAAGAGATGGGGGATTTTCATGTGTTCCCATGTGTATGATGTGGCTTTTTGCCGCAACACAGCAAAGAAATGTGGCTCTTGGTCTCTGACCGGTTGGTTGCCACCCATAGGCTCTAGTAATTTGTTCGTGTGTACGACTTTCCGTTTGCAGAACTCCATTTGCTACGAACGGTTTTTCCTACATAACTTCGCAAGTTCAGTTGCGACCATGGTCGTCTAAAGTCAGGGGTTTTTTTGAGGAAAATGTTAGGTTCCCAGTATGGACCTGCAGGGACCCGATTTATCTGATTCAAAGGACCCAATTACAATATTCGCTGATTCTAGGGACCCGATTTTCCATTCTAGGGACCCGAATCGGGTCCCTAAAACGCCAAAAAAACTGGTCTGTACGGACTTTTCCAAGTTGGGAGCCAGTAGTGGATAATTCCAGGGGGGATAATTCCAAAAGGATTTTTTCCAGTGGGGCCGACAATGGTGAGATTTCACTTTGCCATCTGGGAAACATGAGAAAAACATTTTTCTACTAAAAAGTTCATAGGAAAATATCAAATTTCAAATCCACGGGAGCGCCAATGCCCCCTCCCCTTCTGTCGCCCACGGTGACGGGTTTCAAAAACAAACATGCTCTTTTTGTATACTTCCGTGCATGATCGGCTGGTGGGAATGACAAGAAAAATTAGCAAGAGTTGCTCATTCGCTCACGAAACAAACTTGCCTGGCTTGAACTCGTGGTTAAGCAAGCGTTTAAACGCCAGCTGTGGTCATTTCTTTCTCGGCACCAGCACCGACCGACGGATATTCGTTTCCATCATCATCATCTTCGCCCACTTTACTTGCAGACCAACAGAACTCGACGCCCTCGTTTTCGGGCACCTGTTCACAGTCATAACCACCACGCTGCCCGACAACCGACTGGCCAAGACCGTTCAGCAGTTCAACAACCTGGTCGCCTTTTGTCAGAATATCGAACGGCGTTTTTTTAAAGAAGTTTCAGGTGTTGGAGACGTCGAGTGACTCGATGAACGTAACTGACGAAGACAACTGACACCAAAGTAACGGACAACCACAGTCTGCACCGGCGCTGTTGTGATTCGCTGTTCACCGTTAGGCTTGCTTGCTTGTGTCGCGCACGTCACAGCCATGATACGACGATTGTTTTATGGTTTATTCCGTTGATACTCAAATTGTATTAGGGAATAAACGTTGCCATCATGAAATTCAGTTTCTCAACCCCCCACCTGCGTTGGGGAGGACGCGCGTCTCAACATGCGATCCACAGCGACCTCCCAGTTCTGGCAGGTGAAAAATTTCTAAGCCAGTTCCTGGTACACATCCCAACTGGAAGTAATCTTTTGGTCAGTTTGTCTTGCAGTGTTGAAATGCAGTCCACGTATCTGACGAGACGAAGTGCAGTGCGCCATCATACCCTCAATCTTTGCAAGTCGGAGTAGACCCGTGGCACGGGGTAGCAGTGCCCCCAATTCGTTTGAGACCTGCATGTTGTTTAAAACACAGTTTTCCAGGCACAATACAAATAATAAACGAAATTCCTACTCCCTAAAAATGTATGTTGCCCTCGAAACCTGGCTACGGGCACGAGTGGGAGTAAAAAGCTACGCGCACCTCGAGATTTTTAATAAACAAGTTCGAGATCCTGCCAAAATTCCGCTGGAGGCGCCTTCTCTATCAGGCGAACATACTCGGACAAGCTGAATTTCTAAGAACACGTGTTGATACAGCAGAGCAATAATATGCTGCGCTTAAATCGCGGCGTCTCTAAATGTTCTGACGAACCTGTGCAACTGGTCACATGCTGCAGGGCCTGATATATCGCACAGAGACGCATCACTTTCATTTTCTCTTTGGCCCAAAATAAACATCAACTGAAAGAATTTGCGTGTAGTCGCTTGGACACCGTGACGGAGACCCAGAAATCGCTATCGTTGGTACAGGTTTCTCGTACGTAGGTCCTCCAAGAGAAATATTTTTAGACGGAACAAAACCCATTTGGGGACCCTTAAGACTTGCAAAATTATTTTGAAATGAATAAAAATTGAGGCTAAGTAATGTGCATCAAACTTCAACAAAAGTGCTCGTTCATTGATCATATGAAACATTAAGTTAAAACATATTGGTATTCAAGTAATGTGACATCTTACCGTTTTCTAAACATAACTTATAAATGTTTATAATGCTTAATCGATAAAGCTTGCTTAAAGATCTTCCAGCAGATGCTACTGTAGCTGGAATCGTCAGGAACATTCTCAAGTTAATACAAACGTTTCGAAATACTTCACACAAGCCGCACAACGGCGACCACTACTTTAAAGCATTTTGTCGAAATACTGTAAGCTGTTCTGTATGTTTTCGAAGTCTCTAGATTTCTGGTCTGTCCACTAATCCTAAACTCACATTCGATTAGAGCCTGTATCTGCTTGCGGCGCATAAAATGATGGAACATGTAAGATGGGCAAAAGATTTTGCAACTTGCAATACCGTTGAATGCGTCAGCGAACTGGTAAAGATTGCGCAGTTTTACTTCAGCGCAGTCCCGTCGCCACGGGGGGGGGGCTTTGGTGGGCTTAGCCTCCCCGAAATAAAAATATGAAACATTATAAATCAGTGGAATTTTTGTTACATTTGAATGTCAAGCCCCCCTGCACAAACGTTAAGCCCCCCGCACAAACGTAAAGTCCCCTATTGACGACTTTCTGGCGACGGTTCTGCTTCAGCGTCATGGCTCATTGCGCTAATGTGGAACGATTTTTCCCTTGATGCAGCCACAAACCTAAAAGAAAGATAAATCTTTATAATTGAACCAGTTTCTACTCTATTAAAGCTGGTGTCCAATTTAAAACATCTTTCATGCAATTAGTTTCATAATATTGTTAAAGACGATTTCACATTTTAAAGAAATTCAAGGAAACTGCACAATATCAATGAGCTAAAAAGGACAAGTAAATAAGGATTTCGTTTTATGTATATTGACTGAAACATCGTCCACACTGGACATCTTTCTTCAATGCTTAAAACTTATCAATAGGACTAATTGTTATTTGACTTGTTAAGTATAGATAATACAGTATGTGACAGTCGTAGTTGTCCTCCCTTTTTGCGCTGAAAATGCGGCAGCCTTATTGAGCTTAAATGAAAGGGATCGTCATCTCAACAAGTGTGAGAGCTTATCCAAGTGGTCCTAAAAGATGTAAAAAAACAAAAGAGCCAAAATTGAGATAGGAAGAAGTTGCAGCCAAGTCAAGAAACATTCAAGTGACTATTTTACAGTGGCAGTGAAGTCCAGCAGAGACATTTCTACGGAACCTGTAAGAGGACAGAATATCTAAGAACATGTTGTGACAGACTTAGATCTACGTAACGATGAAAATACACCTAGTTTAACCAGCAGGGCAGTACTAGAAGAACGGCAAGATGTATCATCGAAAAACACGATAGATGAGATGGCTGACTTTATCACTGGAGGCAACGATATCGGTCTCTGGCCAGCCAGTATACCGGAATAAATGCGGGAATATTGGTTGAAATATGAAACAGTTTTTTTTGACAATGTAATGAAAGGTCATTTTTAAAACACGATGTTCCACAACACAGAGAAGACAGAAACTTGTCACGGAAATTTACCCTTAGCCTTATTCGTCGTCAGAATCACAATGGCGAAGTATTTGACAGAAGCTGGCTTTGTTTTTCTCTTTCACAAAGTTGTGTTAAATGTTTCACTTGTAGACTGATGTGCGCGGATACGACTAAATGTGCGCATTTCCTGATTAGAAAATGAATCTTCGACTGGAAGCACGTTCTTGAGCGCCTGAGGAGCCACGAGCATTCAATGGAACATATAGATGCCACGATTACATTTAGGCTCTGATGTAATTAATCACTATGAAGAATAAATACAGAACTGGCCAGTCAGGACCATATATGCGAACAATATCGGAAATCACCTCTGCCGGCAACGTCTGGTTTCTGTAAATTTATTTCTGAGTGAGGACTGGAGTTTAGAGATGATGAAAACGTTGGATCGCCCAGAACGTTTTTCCAAAAAATTTTCAAAATTTTTTTCCAGCAAATGTTAAAAAAAAGAAGATGCCATGCTTCTAGCAACTGGTTTTGCAACAGTTTCGCAAATCGCTGATTGTATTGTCAAATACCATGTTACATCATCAAGTTTTGTCACGGTTGAGTTAACAAATGTGACGTCACAAGATTACGTCATAAATATTAATGATATGTGGAAAAACTAGTGACTTCATCGATCATCCCCTACCTAAACATTTTGTATCCACATTCTGTCTCAGACCGTCGAGGTGAGCGGACGTGAGTTCGAGGAAATGTTGAAACTTGCTTTGTGCCTTGAGGTTACAACGTTTGATCTGATTGAAAACGCTGCTTGAATAGTTTGCTGCTACAAAGCAATGTCTGAGCCAATCAAGAAGCTAACTGTGGCTGAAGACCAGCCCGTGGTCTAGTGGGAAGTGCGTCCGCTTCGGTGCTGGTAGGTCGAGAGTTCTCGACTCTCGGCCGGGTCTTACCAAGACCTTATAAATTGG
>Ga0210059_1017679_pt1 | contig 10129 bp, 6 predicted proteins | sample Ectturendosymbi2_FD_188042 | JGI IMG/M metagenome (GOLD analysis project Ga0210059, IMG submission 188042) | Ecteinascidia turbinata endosymbiont from Florida, USA - Sample 2 (SPAdes) (version 2) | ecosystem: Host-associated > Tunicates > Ascidians > Unclassified | place: Key West, Florida...
AAATCCTTCACTCACAACTTTAACAAAATTATCTTCGCTTAAAATGATCGCAAATTGAGGTAAGGCCAAGAAGTTAAACCAAATCATTTCCACCATTCTAAAACAGCCGAATTTAATTGTTAAGCAAAGTCATATAACTGAGTATACATTGTGATCTATTATAACAATGTAAACGACGCGTTCCGCAGCAGGCAGGTTCGCATGGAATGGGTTGTCCTAAGCGTAGAAATGGAAGACATGCTTAGGCAAACACGAATTTTGCGTCCGAACTACGTTTCTTAGAAAACCGTTATGTCATTTTACTGAGGTAGTTCTTCACACATGCGCTTGGAAATAGTGGGCCTATGCCTTGTGTGAAGATTCCTGGATCTTCTCCATATAAAACGAAGCGCTAAGTAAGCAGCAAATCTGCCGTTGGGTGGACGAAACGTGATCACAGTTTTTGCCATTACGAACTGCCCGTTATATTCTTCCATTTAGAATGTGGCCTGCGCACTAAAACACAGGCAAGATAACTAATTGTGATCTTGAGCGGAATTTTGTTGTTCGAAACACAGGAAGTTTGTAACTCCTGTACTGTGACGCCCAATCACAAAACAATGCCTGAGTTTCTCATTAAAAATGTTGTTCATGACTCCAATTTCCAGTAATTTAGTACTCGTTCTTGCGAACATCGCTGCGGGACTGGTTTGGAAATTCTTCCAGCTCTCGGTCTTGGCTTCTTAGGTTTCAACTTGGTCTCGGTACAGAATTCTCCCCTCACCCAAAAATGTTAAGGTAATTATAGAACAAGATTTTAAGGATATTTTCCTCATTTTACTTGCAATTGAGGTCCGAACCGATTGTTAACAACAACTTACGTGAAATTACGTTTAGCTGTCACAATAGATGGCCTGGTGTTTTATCTCGAGCTTCAGTTTTCGGTCATATTCATAACCGCTTATTTTTAAGCTTTATTTCCGTCGCGGGCTTAAATACCTCAGCAAATTACTTTCACGAGCCGCTAAATTTGCATGTAATCTCGTTTTCGAAAATCTGCGAAACTGACCAGAAAGCTTGTGAATATTTTCCGCCCAGCAACCCATTCATCTAGTCGCAGAATCTTCCAGTAATAAGCACATATTTCTTTGATAAAAGCTCACAAACGTAGAAGTGAGCATTTGTCCAATAACCGGCTTGATGCCATGAAGTCAGCATCGCGCTGGATTTAGAACTTCAAATCATTTCGTATGTTTGACCTAAGGGATAAATGAATATTTTTTCAATGGGTGCATGGTCCAAACCCTAACACTGCTTGCAAAACCAAACACCATTTTGTTGGTGTTGGGTCCTAGGGATGGGGACTGTTGCCCATTATTTTTTATTGTATATTAGAAATTTTCATCACAATTCGCAATACGGATACATGGCATGGTGATGACAAATAAAATAAAAAATATTGCATATGTGGTTACGAAACGTGAATGACTTGAGCTAGGATGGCTGCAGCTATAAACACGGCAGATTGATGTTTTGGGCCTCAAATACACAAGTGCGGTTAAGAGAGAAGTAGCCCTCCAGTTGATGTTTCTAAGCTACATTTTTTTACAAATATAATATATTTTAACCCACGTTAATTATTGGGAGAAACAAACACTATTTCTTTCAAAAATGCTTTTTGACTATGGAAAACTAAGTATTTCAAAAGGGCACTGAAAAATTAAGCTGACGTTTGAAAAATAGCCACTCCTTCTCTTGCTTTCTACAATCATCAAAAGTTTGTTCTAACGTACGCATAAATTATCTGTTGGTAATTGTGATTTGCGTATTTTGTGTGAATTTTGGTGGTGGTATTCATATTTAAGTCAAGATATAGATTTTACGTTTGAACATCCTACAGAAACCAGAAACCCATGCTAAGACCAATGATTGTTGCAATAAGACTGTTCATTTCAGTGTTTTATGAGCATGCAGGAACTTTTCGCACATGCTCACAAGAAGTTGTAAACCCATCCCCATTTGTACACCGAATCAGCAATACATTCAGTTTTTCTATAACACACCAATTATTTTATTCTGTACCTGTTAGCACCAATTTTAAGAGTTTGACATTTATATTCTCAACAAGGCATTTTGAAAAAAAATCTTGAAGCATGCATTACTTGTTTGAAATCCTCACATGTAATTTTCATAATACCAGCAGCAATTCCTTTATTTTAAATAGGTAGTATTAACGCAAGCAAAAGTAGAATTAACCCACATGGCCATAGCTTCTGTTTTTTTGTCAAAATGTTAGGTAATCTTGATGTAATGATAAAATGGGCTGTGCCCAAGCATGTAAAATAAATCTTTTAACAGGATAAGCGTCAGGAATAGCAAAAAGTTCAAAGTACAAGTAGAAAAATTACAGCTTGATTTATAAGGGTCTATGCTTACACAAAAAGTCATAAACATTGTTGGTGATCAAAAACAACTGACAAGTTTTTGGTTAAACAACATCTTATCAACAAAAAACATGACTGCTGGTCATCATGTATGTGGAAACGCATATCAGATAACCAGAAAGCTAAAATGACAAAGAAGTTGCAGTCTGAGCTAGAGTTGACTAACTTATGATGAAAATGAAACAAGATAATGCTGTAGCAGAGTTGTGGGCATCTCAACTTTGCAGTGTTAACAACAGTCCACAGCTAGAGGAAGAAAAGCAGCATAAAACTCACCTAAAAACTGTAGCAAACTTGCTACAGTGTCATTGTCAGAGACTGTGCAAGATATAACAGGATGAGATTTCACAGCATCCAAGGCACCTTGACAAACAGTCTTTGCTCCAAGACTTTTGGCAATGCTATCAAACAAAACATCAAAACAATTAAACAGAAACATAGAACTGAAGTTGTCACAACCACAATTAATTGCACTCATGCACTCTATCATTTTTCTAGAGCTAAGGAATTGAACTTTCAAATCACTCAGGTATTGAAAAGAAATTTGCCAGTGAGTATTAATTTACCATTGTGTGAATGTGAACCTTTCATGACATTTGTAGATAGCTAAGTTGTCACAACTATAAAATGGAATGAAAAAACACAGTGCTCTACACAATGTTGTACAGGTTAAAAAGCAAGTGGTTGTAAACGAATAGAAGGATGTAAAAAAAGGTATGCATGAATAAAAGAGAAATTCAAGCATAACTATACCTGGTTATGCCAGACAGCGTTACCAATTTACCAGCCTCAACAGCAGAATTCAAGCTCTGGGCACCTATGGTCTCAACAGCCAGAACAGGAACATCATTCCATTTACGATCTTTAAGTCCTTTTACAACCCCACACAATAAGCCACCGCCTCCAACTGAACACACAACAAGGTCTGGCTTCTCTTTCAATTCATGAATCATTGAAGCATGCCCATCCCAAATCACAGGATTGTCGAATGGGTGAACATACACAACACCATCCTTCTGAGAAAACTTTAATGCTTCCTGGTTTGCTTCATCCCATACAGACCCAACAACATTTACAGTAGCACCTTCTTCTTGCAGCCTTTTTACTGTGAATGAGGGTGTTGTTTGTGGCACAAAAATAGTTATTGGTATGGATAGAATCTTTGCTGCATATGCTGCAGCCATTCCAGCATTACCTCCAGAAGAACAAACCAAACCTTTGCAGCCATTCTTAACACTGTGTTGGCACAAGTATCCTATGCCACGAACCTTAAATGAACCAGGTGGCTGACAGTTTTCTAATTTTAAGAAAACTTCACATCCTGTCAGTTGACTTAATGCATGACTTTCTTTGCAGGGTGTTACAATATGGAGTGAATTTGTGTTCATCCTTTAGAATAGTTTTTTTCTGTTATGAGTACTGTCAAGCATGCATGAATTTAATTTACCCAATGATGATAAATTTTGCTGGTACTTTCAACATCATTAAGAATCTCAATTACTTATTGCACAAGCTACAATGAATATCCAGCAAATTTAAAAACAAAGGTTTGTAAAGTCTTACAAAAATGTATAAAATTAAGATCAACAACCAGTATTATTTGTAGTTATTTGAAAGTGGGAATATGATCACTGCTTTTTTCATTGAGCTATTTTGGTCATTTATCTCAGTTTTATGAAAAGTCGCCATAACAGTGTTCATTAGCCTATATTTTCAGACATTCTGACTGAAAGTGAAATGACTTAATTTTTTTCAGTCATTTCAAAAACATTTCAGTGTATAACCAAAAAATGACCGAAAAAACAGTATGATCATAGTAGGATTCCACATTTATGCAAAAAACAAATTTATGAAACTGATAAAAGGCTATGAATTTGGACTAGAACATAAAACAGTTGCTCAACCATGAGGTATGGCTATGTAACAGAATAAATACTGTAATCAGCACAACACTCTGAAATTTTCAGACTAGAGGACTTCAAGCAATGCAAAATTATCTGCTTGTTTCTTCTAAAATAATTTGAAGAAAACTGTGCAGATCTGATTAAGTTAATCCTCCTTTAAACTTTTCATGAATCATAATTGCAGTTAGTTAGGCTAGACAACACACCACAATCCCACTGTAGTCGAATTACTTTATCTCTAATTTGTTTTCAAAATTTTAAAGTAAGCAACCTTTAAATTCTCACTGTATCTCAAAACCTAATACTATTTGATGAAACTCACTGTCAAATTAAACAAGTTTAACATCATCATGCTTATGATGTGCAGGTCAGATAAAAGCGATGGCATTATTTTTGCCATTGATTTTGTTTGGCAATGTAATATATGTCTATTCCATTGCTATCCACCTCATAACCCCTTTTGCATTGTTGCTTACTTCTCTCACCAATGTGCATGATCCACCTGCTCATCTGTTCTGCACATGCTTCAACTCTCTACCCATGGCTTGGCCGCCATCATCTGTGTTGTGATTGTTGTGTGTATGATTTGAAATTTATGCAGGGGTGTACTGGGGTGGGAATGGTGTTCCCATACCTTTTTCAGGTTTTGTTTTGAAATGAGTTGGAAGTTGTTTTAAAATAGCTAATTTTTTGGATGCATTCCCACACCTTTTTTGTCAGCACTGCATCCCTGCATTTATGCTTCTGTAATATATGTTGCTCTTATTATGCTGATATATCCTTTCAATTTTTTGTTGGTGGCATGCTGTTTTGTGTTTGTGGCATGTGTTTGCGTGTTGGTCAGACATGTGCACAACATGACAGCCAGCAACAGGGTTGCCAACCTGTATTCACAATAAAAGCCAGATAGCAGTTTTAGGGCATATACACACAGGGGCGCATCTAGGGGGTCTGTTTGGCTGTCATGACAGACCCCTTTGCACCACAGGTACTCAGCATTAAAGCCTATCAGATATCAAACACTGTCAGTGCAGGTCTCCGATGCGGGTGTTGTGGAACAAGCAACAGCCTACATTTCCCTTGTAACGTTGAATTGTACTATTACGAAACAACAACGTCCCTGCCTTGTCTAAATTGCGCCTACGTAGTGACATATGAAACAATCCACGTTTTTGAACACTTTTAAAGTGTTATATCAATGAAAGTGACTTTAAATTGATATTGCGTCGAACACACGTGTTTCTGAATTTCCTACTCTGGCAGTGCCGGCTCTAAATCAGGGTTTCCAGGTAGTCATAAGCAAAAAAGGCCAGATCAACCCTTAAAAAAGCCAAATAGCACCAAAAAAGCCAAATACCCGATAAATACAAATGACACCTTTAAAACACCCAAACGTGCTTTTGAAAGGCAATATTTATATATTTTATACATGAAGCTCACACAAAAGAATGAAGCTCACTCCATTAATGAACTTCTTGAAACTTTTGGTTTTGCTGAAGAGTAACCTGAAACTGCAAACCTGTAAGCATGATACAGCAAAACAAAAAATTATACATTCTCATTAGAGATGGCACGGGCCAGCACTTTTGCAGCCCAGCGCGCCCGGAGGTAACAAGAAACCGCCCGGCCCAGACTGTTTATGCTAAACCACAAATTATTTTCCGGCCCATAGCCTGTAATATAACGTAACCTCAAAAACCAAGTAACAAGGCAGTGGCTACAGAATCATCGATGGATCTTTAAATTCGAAACCATATTCAACCATCTCCTATAATGTGACAGTAACGGATGAGGAGAATGCAGTAGGATTTGTAGAAACATAGTAAACACAAAAGAAAAGGTAAACCTAACCCTAACCGTAGCCCTAATCTAATGCTAAGCTAAGCTAACCCTAACCTAACCCAAAGCTAACGCTAACCTAGCACTAAGCTAATGCTAACCTAACCCTAACCTAAAGCTAATGCTAAGCTAACACTAAGGTAACGCTAAGCTGACACGCTAATGCTAACCTAACACTAACCCAACAGTAACACCGAAAAGGAAAAGTTTGGAAAGTTATGAAAAAAGTAAAGAAAGACTGGTCCCACAAATTGAAACATGCAAGCATTCACTTACAAAAACGTAAGGCACCAAATCAAGAGATGAACCCTCAACAATTGGCACAGCAGACTTGGAACCTATCCGTTAGGCCACCAGATCAACGCCAGTTGAGTGACAAAGTGACCGCTTTTTTATTCGAACCATGTCATGCAAGGCGGTATGATCGAATAAGTTTTGAAATAGTAAGATCCATGGGTGGTTCCGTAGCTACTTCCAAGTAACAACACTTAAGTTTTCAGTTCATTGTCCTTTGGACACTGAAACCATGTAGTCTTAAGGCAGTGGCTATACGTCGGCCATGGGACCTTCACTTTTGAAAACTTATTCATCCACAGACTGTAACATGTCACACGACAAGTGTGCACTAGCCTTAGGCTGCACTACACTTGCTAAAACATACTAAACCCTAAATCTAAACCTTAAAACTCTAACCTAAGCTTAGCCTCTAAAACTAGGGGTTCCAAACTGGGATACTTGTACCTTTAGGGCTACCTTACCTATCTGAAGGGGTACATTGATTAACATTTAAAGGTCAGCAATTGAAGGGAAAAATATGTTTACATATATAGTATGTGATGTGTCATTTTGAAATATTTATGCATTCATCCGTGAATAGTTTTTTTTCAAAATCATGCTTATTGGTAAATATATTTTTGTTATTTTTCTCAACCTTTTTGTCATAAGAAATTTTAGGGGTACATGCTCATCAATCGAAATGCTGAAGGGGTACATGGCCAGAGAAAGTTTGAGAACACCTGTCCTAAACCTGAACCTGGGCAACAGGGACAGACTATAAATGATTCAATGAAAGTGCTTGTTGCTTTGAGTGATTCTTAACATGGTTCACTGATTTGCATGGAAACAAGTGAAACGGAATATGAGCAGAACGGAGAAAGGGAAAGAACAGCAGCAAACAATTTCATTGTCAGATTTTGAAACTTCGAAAAAACGAAAATTTCGACTCATTGGCGAGCAGACCGCAGCGGCCAGCAGCGGCCCGGAATAATTTCACCGCTAAGAAAATTGTTAGCGGACTGTTTCAAAACCTTTAGCGGACGGCCCGAAGACTGGACTGTTAGCGGCCCGTGCCATCTCTAATTCTCGTGCAGAGTTTCCAATGAAAATTGATCATGTGAACAGAAATAGTGTCTAGAATGTGCCAGTGCCCAGAAATCTGTCAAAATCATCTTAAAACCTGCCAAAATGACATAAATAATAAAATTCACCAAAAAAGGCCAAAATAAGCCAAATTTCATTTGGCCTTTTTCCAAAAATAAAAAAAACAAAGAAGTTGAAAAAAGGCCAAAAATTACAAATTTGGCCTCAAAAAAGTCAAACTGGCAACCCTGGCTCTAATGCTGTCAGAATCTCATACACTGCCACCCTCACGCAGGAGCTGTTTTGTAACATTTCGCTTCATGGCGAGAGGGCAGTCTGCAATGACGATAGTTTCAGTTTGCAGTTTCGGGCCAATTTTATCTGCTGTTTACGCCTACTAGGTTACGACAAAATTAAGTCAGTTTAGGCTTTCCTCAGCGTCACGCCAAACAACGTGGGTTCGTTTCCACTGAAACTATATTTTTATAAGCAGCTTCTCATATTGAAAGGCGTGACAGCTAGCCCAAAAAACTGTGGCCGCATTATCTGAACAAAATATCAGTCAAGCGTCGTATTTCGAAAATAGCCTTTTCAGAATTAAGCAGTTGACGATGTTGTTTGCTGCACAAGAAGTCCTATATTGATTTCGAGTAATTCACTTCTACATTACGATGCAAAGTAATCAGAGCAACTGAAATTCAATCGTTCTTCTCCGCAGGCCTGTAGCTACAGGGGGCATTCGGGGGAAGTGCCCCCCAAATTTCTTTTGTGCCCCCCTAATTTTCTTGCGCCCAGAAAAATTTGTTTTAAACATATAGTGATAGTAAAAATATTGCCCCCCTAAAAATATATTGTGCTCCACCAAACCTTGAAACCTGGCCACAGGCCTGCTTCTCCGCAGTGATTTTGCAAGTATATTTATAACACCGCCATCTTTTAATAGACAGCGCTCCACACACGCAGTTGTGCAGTTGACTGTCAGCTTCAATTTTATGTGTACGTACGTTTGGATAAACAGTTCTCATTGTTCTATGGCCGACATTTGCTGAATGTTCGACAACCTTCAGCACCATATTCGTAGGAAAAAACAGCGACTGTGATGTAATAAATGCGCTATGGCCGAAAGCAATGATAACTTGGAAATCTTTTTCTTATGTGTTTTGACAATGAGATCAATAATACTATCTATTCCAAATACAGTCAGACCTGTTTGCTGCAACTCCGATCAACCGGAATCCCCGCTATCCGAATCAAATTGCTAGGAACAGATTTCTCTCAACGCATTTCACCCCTTTAATCCGGAAACCTCGCTGTCTGAAACCAGCTTGGAAATTTAGGAACGGATATGTGATATCCATAGAAAAAATCCCGCTAAACCCGATTACACCATCTGTTACTTAGTTGTTGATTTAATCATAATGGAAGGGTGAAAGTCAATTTTCTACGCACAACGAATGTAACAGTGGCAGACCCTCCAGGACGCAGTTATAGGTCTCCTGTGCAGTTTTTTGCGTTTAAATATAATTCTGAATGCATACTTGCTTATGCATATGGATCTGCTAATAAACAAAAACAACTGAGAGTTTCATTAAGTCACGTTTCACATGGAGCCTACGTATTTGCTTAAGTTAACAGTTCATCTGACTCTACAGTTTGTTTCTGTTTCCCCTTTGAACGTTCGCTTAGGCCAGACCCATAGCCTAGGTCTAAAGGTTTGTGGGGGCACAAAACATTTTAGGGGTCAAGAGTTATGTTTTTATTATATTTTTAATAAAAACTTTTTTTGGCAAAACAAAATTTGGAGGAGCACAAAAAATGTAAGGGGGATTGCTCCCGAATGCCCGCGTGGCTACAGGTCTGATTCCGATTTTGTGGATACCTCGCTAAACCGACATTATTTGACGAAACAAAGTAGTTCAGATGAACGAGGTCTGACTGTAGTTACCGTATTTTCAGGACCATAAGGTGTTGTATCAAAGATTGAATGCTAGCTGTTCTTTTTCCATACATAAAGCGCACCGGATTATAAGGCTCATTAAATAAAGCAAAACTTAGATATAAGTCAAACTGTATTCTCTTTCACAATAACTCCCGAGCGCCGGAGTCATTATATACTCCCGAGTCATTATATACGAGGAGTTTAATCTGTCACACATGCCTAATCCGCTAGACACGAATAGAATAAAATAAAATGCATGTTTGATTGTACGCGTGTTTGATTCGGCGTGCGCCAATGTAGTGAGGAGCCTTGCCGAGTTATACTATCTGTGGTATGTGCTAGCTACTCTCGTGTACTTCTCACTGCAATTGATGGTTTATTACATCTGTTTACAAAAAAATCATAACAAGCAATTAAATAAATAGCACTCTTTACCACATAAAACTGGCTCTAAATGAAAAAGCTCAACCAGATTCATACATTAGGTCAGTGGTTCCCAACCGGGGAGGAATTCCCCCCCAGAGAGGAATTTCATGAGTTCAGGGGAGGAATTTCCACTTTGCAGTTAAGTTACCTATTCAGTGTACAGTAAGTGTTGTGCATCTTTTTATTGACATTGACTCTTTCAATAGTTATATCACTTTATATTTGTGAGTTATTTAGTG
>Ga0210059_1017680_pt1 | contig 10127 bp, 8 predicted proteins | sample Ectturendosymbi2_FD_188042 | JGI IMG/M metagenome (GOLD analysis project Ga0210059, IMG submission 188042) | Ecteinascidia turbinata endosymbiont from Florida, USA - Sample 2 (SPAdes) (version 2) | ecosystem: Host-associated > Tunicates > Ascidians > Unclassified | place: Key West, Florida...
GTTGATCATCTAGCAGCTCCTTCCCACATATATGCACCACCATGAGTTGAAACTGGACAGTAACAAAACTAATTTAACTGCTGAGGGGCATCGACTCGACAACCTTTCGGTTCCTTCAATGCCCTGGCGTCCTTGCACTGATTTGTGTTTTTTCTAGCTGAATATTAATTATCGCCAAATAAAATCAACTCAACTCATAAAAATGATACATTTTGGGAACTACAGCCAAAGTACTCCCATGGCTACACCCATGGTGCTATGTCAGTTGCATAGTTCTGTGCTTTGACAATGATTACAACGTATTTGCTTCTTTACTACAAACACAAAACATTATTCTTTAAAAACAATGCATGAAAAGTAGAATTTATGAACATGTATCTCTGACATTTAAATAATTGGCAGTTACAGAATGCATATCCAATTAATAAACATTAATCTTTGAAATTCCATTAACTGGTATGGCTTTGCCCTGCAATGACCAAATTATGCCTAATAAATCATACTGTTGTTTCAACAGTAATAATATAACCACGAAATTTGTACAACTACATTATTTTTATCACAAACATTGGGGGACAAAAGATGCTGTGTCCTACCTTGTCCAAAAGTTTATTCCACCATGAAACTCAGTCCCTGATTCTCCAGTGAAAACCATGCACGTAAACACTGATCAAAGTAGCCCTACCTGGTGGAAGTATAGGAGTAGCCTATCTGTGGCAGTTGCTTGTTACCACTGTGGTATTGCTTCCAACATCAAATATGCGTTTACATCTCAGGTAATACCTACAGAAGGTTTAAAGAACAATATAAAACTACTTTGTTTTGATGAAAGTAAATGTAAATCTATAGATGAAATCTAAAAGTATAAACAATCCCTCCTATCCCTCTAACCCAGTGGTTCCCAAAGTGGGCGGTACCACCCCTTGGGGGCGGTGAGCAACTCTAGGGGGCAGTGAAGCAGAAATAGGCGGTTGGGGGGCGATAGGAGACCCAGCTAATAATTACACTTCTATTGTTTTAGTAACTTTGAGTGACCACATGTCATAAAAAACAGAATTTGTGAAATAAATGGGTAGTTTACATAGAAGATAAGCTATGGCTTTTTGTGAAACTATACCTTTAGAACTAAATAATTCTCTAACCTACTAAACGTCTTTTTTTGTTTTTTTTTCACGTACCTAATACTTATTGAAATCAATAATGATTATATACTGCTAATAATACTGTAACCTGTTCACATCCTTTACTCTTCAACTTCATTTGGTGACACCATCCATGCATCTGGCTGGGAACAACTCATCCATGCAACCCACCAAACTATATGGTCTGTGGGTAAATCTACATTTCTTCATGATGTGTATTCATAAACATTGTTTTCTGCCCATGCTACTTGTTTTTGCTATGAAATGTTGTACTAAAATGCCTTGCCCTCTGCCTCATAACCATTACTGCTGCTTGCTTCCTTCACCTATATGCTTGCCTCACCTGCTCATGCCTCATTTCTTAACACATTGCTTGCCCACCATCATCTGTGTTATGTTGATGTCTGTTACGTTTTTTTATTTTTGCTATATGATACATTTCTTTGTGACTCCATTTTGGCTTGTTTGTGTACATATTTTCTCTTTTTGTATGATCAACAAACATGTATGCATGTAATTTGTAAACAAAAACTTAGCGTTTTACTAAATTAAGTTTTATAGTGAAATGCACGAAAAAATTGTGATGATTGTTGTGCTAGGCATGGTAGGGGGGGCGATAGCAACTTGTTTGTCAGAAAAGGGGGCGCTAGCCAAAATAGATTGGGAAAAACTGCTCTAACCTATTGCTAACCTAACACCAACCTAGCACTAACCCCTAAACCTAACACCTAAAGCAAAAGTTTAGAAAGTTTTGAAAAAATAAGAAACGTAGAAAACATATAAGGTGCCAAGATGAGAGATGAACCCACAACCATTGGCGTGGTAGATTTGAAACATATGTTGAGTTCGTTTTGGCTCCTCAACATGAAACGTCTTATGACCCTGAAACAACAACGAAAGAAGACTTCGGACCTATGGACCAGTGCTCTCATGGAATTATCCTAAATGTGTAGTGGTTCGCTTCTTTTAGAAGTGGACTGCCACATAAAAAATGGTGCCACCAGTAACGTATGTTTATTAACAATGAGGTAGTGCCTAGCTTAAAAAGAGTACTACCTAAGCTCGACTATTACATGATCCAAGTGATTTCAAGCCAAAGTAATCTGTCAAAAATACGCATTTAACTATCATAAAGATATCGTGTTTGGCCTTTTCTTTTAATGGAGAGAGTGAGACCCTTAAATATACCTCGAATATGTGAATTAGCACAGAAGATAGGAAACTTAGACAGAACAGAGTCTTGTATGCTGAAAACAACAGAATAGGCGTGACTTAGATTGGAGTATAAAAGTCACTAGATCAAAGGTCTATTAGAAAGGTTTATAATATTATGGAAAACAAGTGGTAAGTCCATGAATTGTTATTTGGTGTTTCAAGATCTTTATGGGCGTAAGAAACAGTAAGAAATAGTAAAAGTGCCAACGGATGCACACGATAGATAAGAAATTGTTTTAGTTAATGTGCCTTAAAATTGATCGTAACCCTTCTACGCCCACTCTTTGTCGTTAAGATTCATATAGTATATAACACTATCTTACCTTTATATAATAGCCCCTTTGGAACGATAATTCTTTTTAATACTTAAAACATTGTCATGGCCAATTACTATGGATGGATTAATTTAACTAGTCATAAAAGTGTTTTAAAATTCTTCGTAATTTGCGTTTTAACTAGACCCAAGACCCGGAAACAGTTTTGACTGAAAACTTTAGACGACAAATGATTGTAAAGAAAACTTGTTGTTATTTCTAAATAAACACCCTTAAAAACTAATGCATAATAAAGATCATGTTTTATTGTCTAACGTTGTGTTTCATACTGCTTTTCAGGAATATTAAAATCATCAGCTGATTTCACATGCATGATACTCATGAGTTCTTATTTTATTTTCTGTGCTCTGAATATCTCTTTCCTCAGTAGTATTGTATTCTGAAATTTACAAACCTATAATTGAATTGTCTAGGTCATCCTAAGATTAAAAGTGTTGGGTCAACAAATTAAAAATGACAGTAAAAGACACTGAAAGCTGTGTACAATGCCTAATGGCGTAAATGTCACTGACATAATGGTTAGAACTCCAAGAGTCATTTTGGATGCTTTTGATTTGCAAAGCCTTAAAATCAAAATAGATTTTGCCTGTCAAGCTGATACATCAAGTACAAGCTCAGAAAGTTGGTTTGGGAAATTCTTGGAACACATGGATGGATGTAACAGAAACTGAATTAGAAACTTTGTTAGCAGAATTGGACGACGACAATTTCAATTTTAGATATGACCCAATAGACAGTATTGTACAAGCTATTAACTCTATACACTTGCATGAGCCCTAAATGTCCCATTTGAAACTACAATATTAATTACAAATCAAAAATTTGAAGATAGAGGTCTTGGAACAAAACCCTTTGTTTTTTGAAATCAATGTTCAAGCAGAAACTTTATAAAGAACTCCAAGGCTCTCTCTTTTGGTACTGGCCATTGCTTTAATATGTGAACATACATGATTTCCAATGGCAAGTCATGTGGCTATGGGAATTTTTGATAAACACCCCAACTGATGAAAATACTTATGAGTGGTGACATATGTTAATTAATGTATAAATCAATTGTAAAGTACAGCCAAATATATCATTCACGTGACGGGTATTGAAGTAAAGGCTAACTATATAATGTGCATTTGTGTAGATCCCTTGAGAACTTAACTGTAAAAATGACAATTAAAGCTACGAAAAATTGTATGGACAAGTTCATAGTTGAAGGAGCAAATGCCTCCGCAATCATGGAAATGATGCCAATTCCTTTGTTGACACCTGTACTATTCCAGTGATCATGTAGACTGTGTTTATCAAGTTGTTGACTATTATTGAGTTAACTCAAGTTCCAGACGCTGTTTGAGAACTATTTGCAAAACATTGGTTGTATGGAAGTTGAGGCTCAGACAGTGTATCAAGTCTTGAGCAAGAATGACCACTGACTGATAGATTAGCCTAGGCCTTGCAAGTGACTGGAAGTGTGAAAATTGACTGGGACAAGCTCCCTGCAAAGGTGCTGGAAGATCATCTCCAGAAGAAAAATTAAGAAATTCTGGATGATAACCCAGTGTTGTTTTAATGCTTAAGCAAAAATTGTCTAAAAAATTTTTTGCGATTCTTTTCAATTGTATCTATCACTGCTCAATCTTGTGAATATTACATTCTATCGATGGCAAGTAACTTGGTTTTCGGAATATTCGATAAATATCCTTATAATCCCAGAAACCTATGATAACAGCTATATCATGATAGATTTATAAGATAGTATTAGTGTAATCTGGATTAAAACTGGTACAAAATTTTGAAATGGAGCAGATCTCTAATTTCCAAATGTACATTGATTGAATGAACTTTTTAATAACGGGGACTTTTGCTGTAACGATGTATCTTCCTTGTTTTCAGAAAATTTAGAAAATACCATAACTGTAATACGATTGGTGACGACTCATACCAGAATGAATGTAAAAGAAGAACAACACTCTATCGACGAACAGATATCGGATATAGTAGTCATAGAAAGAGAAATACGAGTGGATAAGGCGCTCTTTAGGCTTAGAGCAATGAACTTTACCTCGTGTCAAAGTCCAATAACGATCCTGCGAAACGAATTACGAATTTTAGTACTACATTGGACTGTTTCTGAAGAAGATCCAATACTGTTTTGTACTTTCAAGCAGAGGTTGTACGGAAAGTTTCGTGGGAAGTTCAGAAAATACCAACCCTTGCTGCATCTAATAAATCAAAGACATTGGCGATGCCAAGTCAACATAATATGGGAAATCCTTTTCAACGGACCCATTTAAGAAGACAATTATGCGACGATATAGACATTAATTAATTTACCTTAACCAAGCTAAACGGACTATTCTTCATTAGAAATCAGTGATGCCGGATAAACAGTTGTTGAAGACGAATGATATTGTAAAAATTCAGTTAAAGTAAAAAACATAAAAAAATATAATGTCTCAAGTAACCTTTCGTCCATTTTGGTATAAAGCTCTATTCGTTGAAACACATTTTTAAAAACGGTAAAGGAATTGTGAATGAGGCAAGATGGATAACCGCTTATCTTTGTTCTTCTTGGAGATGAATATTGTGTCTTGAGTACCTTGAGCAATAGTATAACCTTGTTGTATTTCAGGAAATTTCTAAGTAAAATTTGAATATAAAAATGGCTGCACACTTCCCTAATGAAGATTTAGAACGAAAATATAGTGAAACACGGTGTAGACAACCGGTTGAATTCTGAATCGAATCGCGGCCGTCCAAAAAACTTTGTCAATTATCAACGCAATCGCATTCAAAAACCACCTACAAACACTTCGTTTCGAATTATTTGGTTTCTTCAGAAGAATGGAATAATACTATCTTGAACGTTTGTCAAATTCAAACGATCAGCAACACCTGAACTCAAATATATTCATCTTTGGAACTTTAGCATCCTGGAGGATGTGTTAGAAGATGCTCAAGGCAATTACCCTAAGACTGAAGACTCCTTAAATATTGCAAGGTTTCGAGATTTTTCTCGCTAAAAACACCAATTATTATAAAGGCCTTGGCAGGACAATTAGAAAGGTGCTTTTCGTTTTCAACTGTTATTTGACATGTTGACAAGTGTCGTGAGTTTTCTTTTTGTTTGTTCTTATGCTTTACAAGTGCATTTTCGGCAATATAAAATGCATGAAAATTATACTCGTGTACAAACCAAATTTGAAACCTCGTGGTTTCGATTCTGTCTGCTGAGACAGCCAGCCATAGGCAGAATAGCAATAATATGATAAGAATGTACACTGACGTCGGCAACGGTGGAAATTTCATTATACCAGAAGTTTTTCAGGAAGATTTGCAGTCTAAAAATCTTCTAGACTTTAAGTATCCCCCGTGGATGAGTTTATGTTCCGAAACACGGCATCTAACTCATTTGCTCAAGAGGACAAAAGTTAAAAAGACATTTTGATGAAAACGAAATTTAATGAATGCCACAGAACAAGAATACGAAATTTAAATGAGAAAATGAAGAACACACGAAACTAGAAAAATTTAAAATTAACTGTCCCACAGTTTCACAATGGTCGGTTCGGTTTCGATAAACCGACCTTCGGATAATGTCAAGTCTTCCATTAGTAACGATCGATAGCATGAGACGTGATTGAGAAGTGAATCCGGTATGGAATAATCAAAGCGAATATAAGCTTGATAATTGTACCAATAATCCCCTTCCGGAAACCATATGAAGCGGAACATCGAGTTGACTGGTGGGATAAGAGCCCCAACAGTGTTGAAAATTTCTTTTGCTTGTCTTAGGGCAGCAAAAGGGTCAATTTGTGGACCTTGTCCATAATATCGGAGAGCAACTATTGTTTCGTCCAGGTAAAGTTCGTCCATATTTGATTCTGAACACAGTTGTGTATCTATCAGATGTAACATACCAATGAGTAAATTTTTAATGATGAATAGCTCTGAACGTCCTGTTTATGTAGTTAAAACGTGTGGAAACCCCCAGTTGATGCAATATTGAATCATCTCCCATTAATGAAAAGCCTCGATCAAGATCTAGAATACCAAGAAGGAGTATTCTATCTTAGACTTTTGAATTCTAGAATTCTGACGGACTGCTATTAGCTTGAAAAACAACTAGGCAAGCGGGAATCAAATGCAACCCTTGCCTACATCAAATTTCTCACAATAACCTTTCATAAGTTTTCTTGATCATCACCTTAGTAATTGAAACTCTTAACAACATTCTTTTGTCCCAAGAATATTTATAATCAGCACCCATTCACAATGATTCCGCATGTAGCTGTAATTTCTTAAAAACACAAACTTGGCACCTTGACAAATGGTCGACGCTAGTCGAACAACGTCAACAACAAAGGATCCGATGATATGAAATATTATATTTACATTTGCCATCCCAACCACGCTTTCAGATTCCTTGTATACACAATTCCAGAGTCTTGGATTTGTATCAACATGATTTCCGTAACACACATGCGCTATTCCCTTATTTCTTTGTCAAATCGTTTTCTCCGCATTTCACAGGTCTAATTAACGAAAATCTTTGTCTATTACAGGAAATGATGTGAAACTGAACATGTGACCCCAAACTGTGCCTTAACGGTACTGCGGTGAAAACATCAATGTTACTACTTTACATTAAAGACTTTACATATGGATCTTACTAGCGGAATTATTTAGGTTAAATTGGTTAGACTTTATCTTCAAATTTTTCATAGCGCTTACCGACGGACACAACGTGAAAGTTCAAATAACTACTTCCATTATGTAACTATTCGACTGCAACATTTTTCTTTTCTGATCTCTATGCTTCCTAAACTAGTTTTTTTCGATTCCACCCATTTTTTTACAAACCCATATCATATTTCCGTCAACCCTAGAAACACCTATTTTAGCAAACACCAAGCCATGAAATTTTGGCATTTATAGCAACGTTTAAGACAAACCCTAGTTGTCAATTAAAATGTCGAATGCGGTTCCGCACGATGCTCTCATAGTAATAGAATTTAGAAAATTAAATTATTAATGTCACGTAGGAAGTAGATCCTTATTGAACAAAGTAGAACGTCGACGAACTATTCAGGGCATTAACAATTTCTTCCATGAGAAATAATGACTTTAGCTCTGACTATAAAACATGTATTTACATTAACGAAGAAATTTAATATGCCAATAGCACAAAATCCTATACTTAACGGTGCAATAATACCCTAAAGATTACTGTAACAATTTGCTCTGCAAAACATTGATGATTGATACCTCATCCGTAACATTTCCAGTGGACACATATAGAGAACGTATAAACGAATTAGGTGACCACGGAATGAACGCGAAGATAACTTTGTTTGACCAACTTTTGCATGTTACTTCTCTTCGGAGACGTGAACTTTTGTTCCTCTTCAAATACAGGGAGAGTGAGAAATGTAGTTGCATTTCGTAAATGTCGTTATTAATATATTATTAAAATCTATTTTTTGATTTAGAGTTTTAAGATCCAGAGTCACAGTGTTAGTGTGAAAATTGACTCTTATTTTATAAAATTGACTCTTGTTGCATAAAATTAAACCTTTCCCGAAAGTGACTGTAAATTCCTGCCATTTCCAATTTTTGTAGTAACTATAGTAATGGCCGGAGCGATGTCTGTCCCATAACATTTAGTGAATCATTCGTGTTTTGGACGAGTATGTTGTAAGGTGAGCTAGGTGCTTAAAATATTTTAATAAATAATAAGCTCACGTTCCTCTGGCTTTGGAAATTTCCATCGTATGATGATGCGAAATGAGTATCTTTCTCGTCAGATACTCGATCTCAAGTAGGAGAAAGAGTTAAAACTTATCCCTACTTGTAATTTACAGTGGGTTTGGCCCTTAGGGTTTATTCCCTCTGCAAGAGCTGGATAACACTAAGGCATTCATTTCTATAGTCAAGAGGAGACTTATGAATCCAACTTTATATTCACTCAAAGAAATTACCGTCGTAATTAATACCATTGTAAATAATCTACGTAATTGCTGAGCTTAGTAAGAAGAGCTATGTGCGTTTGAAGCCCAAAAATAACCTGTGATGATGGCATAATGGAGATTGTTAAAGTCTATCATACAAAATAATTGTAAAGCTTTAAACTATGTGAGATCTCTAACAGAGATTGTTTGGCCATAAGCCATAATATGTGGTATCTCTGAATGAAACGAATCATACATGATAAAAGAGTGAATCGGAGGTAAGTAGAGTTGAGAGGTTGAACGAGAAGAAGTGATAGACCCTTTAGTGCAATGTACGACACTGATGTGCCGTGGCTGTGAAGGACTATTGTTCTAAATTCTAATTCATCGATTACGATAATTTGCCGATTCTTATGATATCTGTAGATATCACACCTATGATGCCGAATGTAAAGGTAACTAATAGGATTTTCGGACCTCTCGCAATCCTGTGCTGATGCCGTGCAGATTGTGTTCACACTTCTTCTATGTTCTACCGACCACGTTATCTTCATCCTCATTGAGCGCCATGTTACTGCCTTTTTGTCTTTTTTATTGTTTTTGTGTTAGGGAAATGGAGCAGACATTCACTCCATGGTGACCGCAAATTCCATTAGGGAAGGTTTAGCTAAAATCATTTACTTTACCCGCTGTTAAAGTGTTTAATATACTCTGAAATCAGAGTATCAACGAAAATTAGACCTTAAAAATACTAGAAAACTCTTCCAATATGCAAATGGTCTGGCGGTATTGGCGAACTTATCACTTGCTACTACCATGGGACCGGACATGGAGACTTCTTTGGTGACGCTTAGAGATCTTCTTGCTAAAAGATCGGGGGATTATCAACAGATAAACCCTTAAGTCAAATCTGGTACCATTAAAGTTTTCATGAAAAAAAAGCAGTAGAAAGGCGAACAAAACATGATACCTTTGCCTGAATTGTTTCATTGCATGACTTGTTTTGAAATGTAACAAATATTTGTTGTGATAATTGTTAAGGTAATTACAGTTATTTTATGAAAATGTTTATTGTTTCAGGACAATAGATACAATGAATTGTCTGACTAAATCAACTCAACTACCATTCGAACATTTATATCGCTGCTGATGCAAACAATGACCTTAACGATCATGAAGATCGCATCTATGAACATCCCCTTGTGCATCAGGACAATCTCCCTACGAAAGTAACAAGGCTAGAACACCCAGAACAGTATCCATAGAGGTGGAACAGCTGCATAAGGAAATGAAAGGCCTTAGAGAAGAAAACAACTCTCTAAGAGAAAAAAATCAGCTACTGGAGAATAAAATATCTTCCCTTGAATTCGATATTAATGATTTGGAACAGTACGGCAGGAGACAAAACTTGGAAATACAAGGAATACCCATGAGTGACAATGAAAACAATGCTGAGACAGAAAACAAAGTGCTAACAGTGCTGAAAAAAATTGATG
>Ga0210059_1017684_pt1 | contig 10127 bp, 6 predicted proteins | sample Ectturendosymbi2_FD_188042 | JGI IMG/M metagenome (GOLD analysis project Ga0210059, IMG submission 188042) | Ecteinascidia turbinata endosymbiont from Florida, USA - Sample 2 (SPAdes) (version 2) | ecosystem: Host-associated > Tunicates > Ascidians > Unclassified | place: Key West, Florida...
ATTATTTCTAATCGTTTCATGAAGACTTAAATTTAATGAAATACATTTATGTGTTCAGGTTTTTCTTTAAACAATGAGGCAAAGGATTTCAGGACATTGTAACTGCGACCGCTTGGGCCAGGACTGATGGTTGATCGGTTCAATGCGCTTCCCCCAAACTGCTGCAAAGAGCAATAGAACATAGAATGTATTACTGAAGTCTTGTCTTTTTGATAGAACATCTTGAAGTTTTGGAGTATCACAACAATGTTTTGCAGTTTTACAAAATGTTTTAATTGAAATATATTACATTCTGGTCCTGAGATATTGTTTGAAAATAATTCTTGTAATAAAAAAATATCATATTTCTCAAAATCATTGCGATCAAGGTTTGAGAATAAATGAACAGGTGAATAGTTTTAAAAAGACGTTTTTTAATTTCTCTTTCTCGTTGGCAGTTTTCATATGTGAAAAAGTATGCATAATGCTCATATTTTTTGCATTAAACAGAACGTGTTTCACAGACTTTATGTCTAGAACCAGAATGATGAATTTTCAAACGTATGACTTACTGTATTACACTCGGTAAATGAACTGCTAGAAGCAACTGCAGACGTAAGCGTGATGTATTCTGAAGGAGTGTCTTTATTGCTACTAACTTAACCCTGCCTGCGCAAAAATGTAAAACATGCATCTTCATCCTCAATCAAAATAAATGTCTGTGTATTGTTTGTGATATTTGATTGCTACCTGACAGCCATTGTTTAACAAACCACTTTGACCATGATACATATCAGTGTCCTCTTCGAAGTATGCGACGCATACAGATTTTGTGACTCATGTTAACAAGTCGATGCCGAATGATCTCATTTTACTTCATTGTATCATAAAATATGTGTTTAAAAATAAATACAAGCTTGAGGAATTTGTATTCCCATAGACAAAACTACCAGCTATAGTGCAATGTTTTGATAGAAGCGTTTGAGAAATTTTTAAGCAAGTAAGAAGAGTTGCAAAACAACCGTTTTCACTGCATTGAAAACAACACGAACACGAAAGATGCATCTTTGATTCTGCTAGAAATGAATTTTTTCACCATCCTCCAACATCTAGGACATCGTGATGTGCTTAGATTAACGCAGTCCTTAGGGGCTTTTAGCAAACGTAGCAGGTAGCTACATGCGTGATAGCAATCGTAAACACCAGGTTAAAAGACATGCAAAAACACACAAAAAAAATAGTAATTTTCGTCGGGAACTGTTCTCGCCTGGAGCTACAACGCTCAGTTAAACGATAAACTGCTAATTGCAGCTGAAACTCCGAAGTCGTTCTCACGCGATGTGGTCAAATCCAAGTATTTTTTAAATGAATGCCTGTTTTGCCTGTCTGCATACCGGAATTTTTGATGAACTGTGAATTTTTAAAAATATTTGGAAGAGTAGATGCGTTTGAATAAATTATCAATAAATAGTTTTCAATAATTCTAAATATCCTTACATGTTAACCAAAAAGTATTTGAGAAACGCAGATAAACAGGTTATCGCATAATCGTTTAAAATGCTTTTAAATAACATATAATTGAATCAAAAATATGTGTCAAATACCCAGGCATTCTCATTGACAGTAAATTAGATTGGTCTTCTCATGTACGTTTGGTGAGAACTAAATTATCGAGTGCATTATATTTATTATTTAAATTTTGAAAATTTGTTTCTATCGACATTCTAAGTTATAGTATAGCTTTGTTTATTTTCATTTACAATATTTTTTTATGTCATGTGGTACAGCTAACAATTCTGTTCTGCAACCTTTTATACGTTTTGCATAATAATGTATTAAAAATAGTAACATTTAGTAATCATGGTCGTCATGTTACTCCTTTCTATAAAATCTTCATGTATTGAAACTAAACTAAATGATATCTATCGACTTGAATTAGCAAAATTTATGCACGAGCTATCATCACATGTGCGTTGCTCAAAACCTATGACAATTATTTCAAAATATTTCTAGTGTTAATTCTTGCAAAACCAGAATCGTTGACAACCAAAATTATTTTGGGCTTCTACAAATTCTAAAATAAAAAAGTAGTTGTTTTTGCGTTTTCGCACTGGAGAGAACTAAAATAGAATTTATACAACGTGCCCCGTCACCTTCAAACGATATAAGCATTGTCTCTTCTCATATGATTAGGTTTGTTTTTAACTAACCATGTTTAGCTATATGCCTTTTTGTGATTACATCTGTTTCTCCAGGAGTGTAATGCATTTTATTGCTTGTTTTTTGTCAAATATTATGTGCGTTGTAAGTTGCACTTTTGCATTGAGACCTTTATCATATGTTTATGCATTGTTGCAGCAGTGGCGAAACCAGCCCATAATTTTAGGGTGACACAAAGATGGGCGGATACTTGATTTTAGGCAAGCAACAGTATTTTTTTCGGGTACAGTCTTTCAAAGCACAAAATGCTCAAATATGCTAAAAAGTTGGGGAAGCATGCCTTTTCTGGTGGACCACGCAATAACATGTGGCGTAATGTAAATGATTTGAATAGCTTCAAACATGTATGATGTAACACAATGATAGCAACCATCGGAAGAAAAGTGCGTTTCCACCACACGTTACCTTGCATGACGAAGCAAAGGTCCAGTTCGGCTGTGGTTTCTTTGAGACTGCACCAGAAATTCGGGACCATTGATGCCAGTGTTGCCACTTCTGCTTTTTTAATATGACATTAGATTTGATATTCTCAGATAAATTTCTGATGTCTGATGTTTTGGCGAAAAACCTAATGCTGACTGGGCTGTGTTGTTTTTCACGTTTCCTCTCATTTCAGAACGAAAATAGTTAGATTCATGCACGGGCGCAATCAGGTGTGTGGACACGGGGGAAGCGTCCCTACACTTTTTCAGACTTTGGGCATAAAATATGCCATTTCCCCCACATTTTTGTTTTTGGGTTTCGTAATATATTGGTTTCACACTAAGCTGTCCCCTCCCATTTTACAACAAAATTGCGCTCATGCATTCATAATTTTAAGTTCTTTTCATCAATCTCTCACCCTAATGTGTGTTTGGTTATCGTTTCAAACCAAAGGAACTCTTTTCGCTGCGTTGAGACTAACATTTTGCATAAATTATAAAGGACGTCTCCATTTAATGGCGATATGTCGCTCTGTTTCGGATTCAACGAGGGTATCCGGGCTTTGTTAGGTTTGTTAATAGAAGCATTTAGCTTATATGAAACTGTAGCGTAAAAATGTGATGTTATCTGATGTTGAACAATGCAGCAATCTGATGTTAAAAACACTAACCCCAGTGGAAACATTGATTGATTCTAAACAGCAGTCAGAAACCACTAGCTTTAGGTCAGCACGCAAGTAGTAACGTTTTCGTGACATTTGTGCAATCGGCGTGATGCACGAGTAGAGAGTCATAACCATGCCAAAAGTACGATTATTAGGAAAAATTACAAAGGAAATAAAATGTATTTGCATTGAACAAAACCGAAAATACTTATAGGCTATTCAATAGCGATTACTAAAACTGGCAGACAGTAAAACTTGTAGAGAAATCAGTTGCTGTTGTTTCCCTGATGCTTAGCGCAACATAGGAATATAATATAGAGTTGTATTCCTGTATCGCTTGTGAATTACAAAAATTTTTCAAACGAGTATTTTTTTTGAAACAAATAAATTTCATCACCGGTAGGAGGGTAGGCAACTTACCGCCCACAGCTCGTTTACAAACTGTGGTAACTGTATGGCCCGGCTATGGAATATATTTTATTAATCTGCCTTCCTTGCAACATACATTTGAGAAAATACTTGTGAAAAAGCGCACTGTGCTATAAATCTACTGTACGTCGTATTATATGCTTTGGTTATGAACTGTGAAAATAAAGTGTTAATCTGATCAAAACTCTGAAAATTAACAAATTCTAATAACATCACAAACACTGAAGCGAACGGAATTGTTGGTTGAAAAATAGTACGGCCTACCCGATTTTGAAGTGTTTGTTTTTGTCCCGGAGGCAGCGAGAGGTTGCCGACTCCTGATATACAGTATCACTCTAAGGTTAGACCATGGTCGATTTGAATAATGATATGGACGATTCGACGCACATTGCAACTCTGCTGAAAAGTGAGGATCAAATGAAGTTGATGAGTTCTTTCCGAAAGGATTCTACCAACGCTCGTCATTGTTGTTGCCTTTCTTGATCTTTCAAAGGTTTTTATTGTTGCTTTTTTTGTAATCGTAAACATTTTTTATCGCAAAATGAAAACTTTGAACTCTTTCATGACTAAAGTCTGTCGTGATAATGAACGTTTAAACATTTATTTTCAAGTAAAATCTTAATTTGCTTTTGCTTTTTGATAAGCATTTAAATACCCTTCATCACTCACTGGTCTATGAGTATTGTTGACCTGGTGGATTTACAATATATCTAATCTTTTCTGTGCATTCATCAGCGTTGAAACGAATGTGCAATTTCAAAATGCGCTGGAGGAAATTTAAACGCAAGTATATCTGTTTCTTCGTTCGTTTCATTTTTATTCACAAATTCAGCTTTTGTTTCGTTTGTTGAGATGATATTTTTGTCAAAAATTTAAGTGTGTCATTTCTTTTTATTTATTTCGATGGAAACCAACTTTGACGAATAGATGTCTTTAGTTACTCAGTTTTCACAACGATTTTGACTTATTTTAGAAATTTACTGTCAGTAGAGAAACATTTTTTTGGGTCCGGCCGGGTTCGGGTCGGTCTTGGGCTGAAGTTCATCAAAATGTTGTGGGTCGATTTCGGGCCTGCATACAAAACGTTTTATAACATTAAGAGTAATAATTATGTTCTTTCTTTAGCTAGATTGATTTTTCTTCAACGAATTCTGCTTCCAAAGACAGCTGCGTTCTTTTGTTCTCTGCTCGAATTAGTCTCACACTTTTTTTGAGAAGGCGACAGCGGTGAGGAAATTAGCTCGCGATGGTGGTGCGTCGAAAAGATCAATCACTCAAGCGATGTTTATGTTGTTTAAAAAAAGAATGGCCTACAAACAGACTTTTCAAGCCTATAACAATATTTTTTGATAGTTTCTTTTATGCCTACACCGCCATCGTGGATAGCTTCGTGATAGTTTCTTTTTTCTTGAGAAACATACATTTCGCAGTATTATCGTTGAGAAACAAGCTGAGTTTTTGCAACATTATGCCAATGTTTTCGTCAAGGTGATTAGTATTTTGGGTGTGATAAACCGTGTACTTGCAGCTATACCCGTACACTACATTTTTGTTACCCCGCTTAACTCACTCGCTAAATTTGGCTTTCGGGCCTAAACCGGGCTTGATGAAAAAATGCCAGGCTCGGGCCGGGTTCGGGCTTCAAAATTAAACCTGTTTTCAACTTTGTTCGTACGCGTATGTGACTTCGAACTTATCCAAAACTCAATTTCTTTACGAAGTGTCGTATTATTCATGAGATTGCCAGCAGGATGATAAGAATACAATCCTTTGCTCAACGGTTAAAAATTTTAAAAACTACGCTGACTTTTCATCCAGCAAATAGTTGGCTTTTATCAAGGCGGGTGCATGGCAAAAATCAGGAAGGCATTAAAAGTCAACAAAAACTCCTAATTACATGACGTAACGATCAGTGACGTAACTAGAGGTTTGAGCCAGGAGGGCAATCTTTGCTGAAAGATGCCCATTGGCCTCCGTTTGGGTATGCAATAATTAGTTTCCAAAAACTCACACACGTTACATACAGTATATATGAATGACCCGTGTTACGTTAACAGACCCCCACAAATGCACTTCGTTGGCAGCAATGCTTCTTTTCACACCGTATGAAACTAAGTGACTCACTGCTATCAGCAGTCACTGTCTCGAGGCATTACCTGCCACAGATGTCTGCGTTCAACAGCCACATGCAGCAAAACAACTGCTGCCGTCACTTGAAGTGAGCCTCTGTTGCCATGGTATCGTTACGCAATAAAGGCCAATTTTAGAACTATCGGCTCCCAAGTTTCGCAACCTCCCTCTGCAGGCAATGCAGCGGATTTAGTAAACCGCAAGCTTATCACTGCATGATACCAGAACAGTGCTCCTGGTTCTTGTGCAGTGTGAGTGTCATATCGGCAAATAAACCATCAGTGCAAGAATTAAGTCAATTAAGCTGCTGGCTTCAGATTTTCTACTAAAATATTGTTCTTAGCCCCAATTTCAAGGGGGTGACAAATCCCCATTTTCCCCTGCGGGCGCAGATGAATACAGGGGTAATGCCAAACACTAAAACAGCGCACCAGCTACAACTACTTTTACTTATCATCAAATGGTAATCTGATAGTTATAAGAAAATGAAGACATTTTAACACCAGGTTCTGAAGTAAATGGCTTGAAACGTCGGATGGGGATGCTCAGTGGCGCACAAAAGCATGCAAATTGTTTTGATCAAGGTGTCAAATGATTTTGTGCGATATTTTTAGGTTGAGACGGACAACTGTTTGTTTTCAGTAAAATTAAAGCAAAATTTGACTGTTGAAATTTTCTCATTTTATAAAATTAATTTAATTAGGTATTTGGGTTGCGCACATCATCGACATGGCGGGGTGAAAGAAGAATCACAAGAAAAAGCAATTAAATGCTGATTACTTCCAAGATTTTGATTGAAACTGTACAACAGCGTTGAGTACATTGGCTATAATGTGAACTTTTAAGTTATTGTTACATGTCTTTTTTTTGAGTTGACCTATAAATTGACCAATAAAAAGTCTTCGACGAAAGGGTTTATTTGCTGTAATATGTAATCTCACAAGTGGTTTGCAGTTGCATCAAAAACGCCCTGATGTGTTTTAATAATGTAATTAGCTTTATCATAGTTATTAAATTTATTTAGGTTTATCCAACTTTTTTCATTTTCTGGGAGACGTCCTTCCTGATGTCATTTTCAAGAATGGTTTTGCTCACAACTATCAGTCGACACTGATGTTGTTGTCATGTCGTTGCTTCAAGTGCTGAGGTAATCAGACGTAAAATTTAATTACGTATTATGCAAGGAAAAATCGATCTGTGAGAAATCCTTAAACACTGGTCACGAATATTAAATGGTAACTTTTTGAGAGAGAGGCATTGTGGGTGGCGGCAGATAAGGGACCAAAAACATCGTCCACTCTGTCCCATAAACAAACGTGATGTCGCAATAGATAGCCTCTCCGTTTCAGGTGAAGTGTTTGCCCCATGACCGTGCTTGCAGTAGACTCAATGCAAGATCTCTGCAACAAAAATTGATCACAGTATCGCTTTCCCAAGGTACCCCCTGATATTGCAAAATTGCTGTGTAAAAGGCACAGTTATACCACTGGTATAACTTTTACAGCTGCTATCACGAAATGTGCAGAATTAATCAAAGCCATCGCGCATCGGTCCTCGCGCACGTGACCTACAAACACATGCCGCTAAAAAGCGCATATCACCAACATAAAAGCAGCCTAATACTTCGCCGGAACAAACTATACGATAGAGTAGCACAAATCATCATTGATTGTGATGAGAGCAGCACATACTGGCAATAACATTTTGATGTTTTGCATGAGTATAAAGACTATAGCAGAGAAAGCATCATTTGTGACATCTTAAATCACTCTCAAGGAACTTTCGCTACAGAAATCAAATAAATATCCGTATCCTGTCGTAGATATCCTGCAGGACATCCAATCCTGATCATGCCCATGCTCTACTCTGATGGGCAAACGCGTTAGCCTTTAGCTCAGGGGTCGGGAACCTCTTAGGCTAGGGGAGCCATGATACCTACATATTTTTAATTGTATTTCCATGAGAGTCATATAATATTTTTCAACACATAATGTAACTAACTTACTATCTAACGTGTGCATTTTCAAGCAAAATCAACAATTTTAAACAATGATGAATGCCTGAATTTTCGCTTATAACACGATTCTTCCTGTTAATGCGACTTCTGGTGCTGCATGTTGTTGGTGATGGCTTTGTAGTCTGGTAGATGGAAAATTACAGAAAAAACTTCATTCGTAACAGTCGTGTTAAGAAAATATCAAGCGAGCCAAACGTAAATGACAACGGAAGCTCCCGCTGCAACAGTGTCTGTTACAACGCTCTGTTCATCATGAACACTTTTTTCAGCGCAGAACTGCGCATAAGTACACCCGGTGCATAAATTATTTGAGTAAACGCTCACTCATTGACTCTGTATAGTTCCGGCCGATTATTTCATTCAGGGTTGGAAATTTAGTGTTAAAAGGGGTGCAGAACTATCGACCAATTACCACCTGGTAGACTGCAACTTGCATCTGAGGAAACTAACAGGTCTTACACCAATGTGCTGGACCAAGAGATCCTACTGAATAAAGTGCGAAGCCATTGCAGACAATGATATGAGAAAGATTTTGAAGACAGCGTATTTTACCTGTTCTGAGAGTTCCCTGAGTGCACAGTCGACGCCGAAGTAGAGTAGCGATTTTTCAAAGCACCAGCAGATTCGTCTTCTGCTCTGCTATGAAGATGGAAAAGACTTGGTATGGTGAATAATGGAAAAAAAGCAACTCCTTGGTTCAACCAAGAAGTAAAAGATGCTGTCCAAGCAACGAATGTAGCCAGTGCCAAATCATTTTGGCATTTGCGGCACCCTGAGGCGAATGTCCGTAATCCTCATGATGAAGAGGTCCAAAATGTAATTTTGAAAGAATTTCAGATATAAACTTGATTTCGGTTACTGACAAACCAACAAAGCGTTCTGGGAAACTAACCTGCACCTTCGCAGCAAAAAATCGTACACTGCTAGATCTATCAAATGAAAAACAATGTCTTACTCAGCAACGAAAAGGACATCCTTGGTGAGTGGAGGGAGTATTTCAAATATCTTTTAAACACAATCACCCTCACACAACGGGACACACACTAGTTACACGACTTTGAGTGAGAAAAATACATCACTGCAGCCACATTCCTCCCAGATTTCAAAACACAGAAAACGGGAATGCTGGGGGCTGCGATGAAATCCGACCAAAATGCTCAAATCCTTGAATCGAAAAGGAATTCTTTGGCTGACTCGTGCGTTTCGAGTAACCCGGTATTCTGGGAGGCCACCAAAAGTTTGACAAACTGGGTGATCCTCTTTATAGAAAAAAGAGAAACAGGAATGAATTCACTAACTACTGAGTCGTCTCAGTCCTTAGTTTTCATTGGAAAGTGTATGACAAGCGTCTGGAAAACATGCGGTGAAATATAATTTAACCAAATTTGGATGATACTCGATGCGGTTTTTGTTCTGGACGCAGCGCTACAGACTAAATTTTTGTTTCCGAACAAGTATTTGAGAAATCTTGAGAGTATGCCAAAAAAGTCTGGACATGTTTGTTTTGTTGACCTCGAAAAATCATAGGACTTGGTTCCTCGTAAAAAGCTTGGGAAGTGTTGGGAGAATACGGCGTTTGCGTTCACCTGCTACAGTAGATCAAGTCACTGTTTTCCTATTTAGACGCTTGTTCCCGTGTCAGCGGAGTTAAACCACGATGGTTCGTCATGAGTAATGGATTTCCACAAGGGTGTGTTCTCTTTCCACTCTTCTTCACATTCTGTATGAATTGCATAGACAGTAAAAGCCAAGTCATCGAGAGTGTCACCGGTGGAAGTTACAGATTAGCTGTTTGTTCTTTGCGGACAATTTGGTACTGCGTTCATTTTCTGACCGGGTCATCAACATGCACTTGTTCGGTTTTCTGCTGCGTGCCCACAAGCTGGAATGAAACTCAGCACAAAAAAGACTTAGACATTGTGTTTCTCCAGAAACCCAAAACAGTGCACGCTGCAAGCGAATGGCACTGCAGCAGGCCGAGAAGTTCAACTTTTTTAACTGGGGTGATATGCACTAATGACGGAAGACGGAACAAGGCGATTGATCCAAAGATTGGTAAAGAAAACTTAGTTATACCTGAGGTTTGTCGGTCTGTGGTCATAAAAACGAAACTTCCAAACATCGCAAAGCTGTCAGCTATTAAATCGGTCTTTCTTCCGATCCTCACCTATGGTAATGAATCTTGGGCAATGATTGAAGGAATGCTATCTGAAGTACTAGCGGCAAAGATAGGATTTTGGGAGAGTTTACGGCGTCGGTGTGACA
>Ga0210059_1017685_pt1 | contig 10126 bp, 10 predicted proteins | sample Ectturendosymbi2_FD_188042 | JGI IMG/M metagenome (GOLD analysis project Ga0210059, IMG submission 188042) | Ecteinascidia turbinata endosymbiont from Florida, USA - Sample 2 (SPAdes) (version 2) | ecosystem: Host-associated > Tunicates > Ascidians > Unclassified | place: Key West, Florida...
CCGACCAAAAAATTTTTTTCGAGTGCAATCTACTAGACTGGCCGATCTGTTTGAGCCATTGAACAGTTCTCTAGCGCAATCGACGGAGGAGCTAGGGCGTTGGTAAAGCAACTGAAAACTGCTGTTTTTTTCCGAAAATTGCCAAAACCACCCAGACGTCAAAGTGTTAAACATTAAATAAAATGCTAGATCTGTTATTTTCTGTGCAGACGTATATTTGCAATTTGGCTGTTTTACTAAATTATGTTCTGACACAGAAATGTTTTCAAACATGGTGGAACTCAGCTACATGAAGTTTGCTGTCTACATCAGGGGTGGGCAACTAGTGGCCTACGGGCCAAATGTGGCCCATTTGGCCCGTCACAATGATTTCAGTAGCCTGCAGAAGCATTCATGAAAAATCTTCAAATCTGAAATTTCCTCCAACTTACCACAGTAAATGTTAGTGCTGAGGCTAGCTTAACTGAGACTTGCTTCTATTTCCCTAAGGAGGTACAGCCCTCCGGTAAACGCGGGATTCCCAAAATGGCCCCTGAGCCAAATTAATTGGCCACCCCTGGTCTAGATGCTACTTTTTTATCTGAATGATATAGCTAATATCAACTATAGCTGCAAGGACAATTTCTGGTGTTTGCTTATGCAGGTTGTTAATCAAGAGATGTAGATTTCTATGCACAAGAAGGAGCACAGTGAACTTGGGAAATGCTTCCTGGCTGGAATCAAGTGAGGCTTCAAAGGCTGCCAACAGCACAACCATCTGGCACCAACAATAATCAATGGATGCAACAGGCAAGTTATCAGGGCCAGATGGTTGGTGGGCATGGCCCTTCTCATGGAAGTCATCAGATGATGTCTAACCACCATGTTGATATGGGCAGTGGTGGTGGACCAATGATGAACCAGCCAAATATGTATCCTCAACATTTTTCCCACCACCAGCAAATGTACCAACATCATGTGATGGCTGCATACCATATGAACAACCAACAGCAACAGGTTGGTTTAGCAAATCATGACATTATTACTGTAATTTTTTTGATTTTCATGAATTAGTCAGTTGGATTAGGTTATCATGTTGCTAATGTTGATGCTTTGTGTTTGGTAGTTTCTATTCTTGTTTTAACCTACCAGTGTTGCTGCATTTGTATTTTCTAGTATTGCATCTAAAAGTAGCCGCATGGATGAACTGTGCTAAAGTCATAACACTCTGCTCTCCATTGCTGAATAGTATAGTAACACCTGAGAAATTTGTTGTGTAGCAGTTGGTGAACATCTTTAATTGTTCTTCATTTAGCAACAGTGTCAAAATTACACAATCTAAAACAGACAGCTGGAAAAGCAATGTAAATACAAAAATGAATAGAATGAACTTGGCGTTTACTTGGTGTTGATGTTGTAAATCCATGATCATTATGAAAAGCTAACAGATTTTATATTTATACCTTGTACAGTTAACACGAAAACATGATTTTGTATCTGTTTCAGGCAATGATGCCCCGTCAGTCTCCTGCTCTTCCTAGTCAACCTCCTCCTCCCCCGTCTCCCAGTCAACCTCCTCCACCTTCTCCAGCTCCACCTCCTCCCCCTCCAAGTGATGAAGATAAGCCTGCACCACCACAGCCTCCTTTGCCTGAATCTGAAGAAAAGGCATGACATCTTAAATATAATTTTGTGCTGCTCTGTGTCATTTTCAGTTATGTGTTCTCAAATGCTTTTCAGTATTTGTGGAAGAAAAAAGCCTACTTTTTAGCAAAGATTGCATTTCCTGCATTTTAGGTTTTCTTACTGCATGTTTGCAGAAAAATCATTTGAGCCAAACAACTAAACATGGCTAGTGTATATTTTGTTGTTGAAACAAACCAACTAGTTTTCATCCACCTGAAATGATTTTTTATGCTTGTGATGCGTATTTTTGTACTAATCTATTTCAAATCGGTTTTGTCAGTACTGTATAACATTAAACAGTTTCAGTGTGGGTATAGTTTCTGTCACAGTATTCCATAGTTTTCTAATTATGTTGACTTTGTGCCACCCTTCCTTTCAGTCTTGCTTAAAGTGAAATCTGCACTGAGGACGTGCCAGGAGTTGTCAGGCGTAATCCTTCGTTTATTTTGTTGCGTTGGGTGATTCTGCGCTCGTGCACGGCTCGGTACGGCAACTCCTGGGCGCAACAAAACAAACAAAGAATCGTGCGCGGCTACTCGCTACTCGTGGCAACTTCTCAGTGTAGATTGGCCTTACCATGAACAGATATTTAATTGTTGCTACCTTTTTCAAGAACTTGTGGCAATGAAAGTAGCATTTTGGTGCAAGTTTGTTGGTTTGGAAAGTAAGACACTACTTGATTTACTGTGATCTTTCTGATGAAAAATTGTTTCATGTTTCTGTTTGCGCATCTTTGATTATATTGTTTGCTACATAGCTGTACTTTCAGTTGTTCCAGTAATCATCGTTTTATACCTAGTAAAGAAACATTTGTGTGTGCATCCATTTAGTGTTTGTTAAAGTTTTTTCAAAATGTTTGTCTTAGTTTGCAATTTTTACAAAAACGTGGCCTTCATCTCTAAACTAAAGTCACTTGTTTTCAGTAGGCCAAAGAAGCACGTGGTAAAAATCTACTTTTGCGTGCGTTGGTAGCGTTCCTGTGCGTTGGTAATACTGTATATCGCTTGCAGTCTCAGTGTTTGTATCACTTAATTCCTGAATCTTCCTGATATGCTTTAGAATTTTATAGCGTTTCGTGTATGTGCATTTATACCAAATGCTTGTTAACCTTTCTAGCAATTTGTTTGGTGGTCTGGTGTGTTTGCGCAAATGTAATCAGCTTGTGCTTTCCACATTGATTGGCAATCAGAGCATAGCCTCCATATTTTGAACTTCGTCGACTTGTGGTATTGCCGAAGCAGTCGCTATTATTGTTGATAAATACGTTTTGGTCCAGCTGTTGCAAGTCTATACCATACACCGCGGACGGTGCTTTCACAATAATTTTGCATTTGCAGTGGTGGAAGGTGGAACAAAGCAATATGAGCGATGCTAACAGGGTAGAACTGGAAAGACTGACTAAAGAAAGATGGTTTCTTGATCTGAGCAAAGACCAGCAGATGGAATGCTGGCAACACAAGCTGCAGCTTGTGTCGAAGCAATCTCGACAAGGTTTGTTATTTGTATGGGTGTTTCGCTATTTGAATTGCGGCAGCTCAGTTTAGTAGAAAAGTGGGTCTTGGGTAATTTAACGGGCTTACGTTGTGGCGGTGTGGCCGCTTCCGCTTTCCTACATTGCTCAGAAGGAAGTTGCTGCGTCGTTTTATGGTGCAGGATGCACTCCGCTGCAAAGCTTGGTTGTCTTTGTGCTTGAACTTTCATTGGAATACTTTTGCAGTAATAGACGAACGCTAAGCTTCTGCATCGCAATTATCGAACTTTTGTTTGTCGATCCCCTGTTGTTTGTGCTTCGCTTCGCTGCGATGTAACGCTACAGCTTTCATTTATTTGTAAGCTGTTCTTACACAACAAACTTGTCAAAGAGACAACAGCAGACTGAGACCATGGCAATCGTGGTTTTCGAATACAATATCGTCAGCAGGGTCTAATTCAATTTACTTGTCTAAACAGTCCTAGTTCTTCGTTTCGACCAAGCTTGGTATTTCACACTTGTGTGTCGTGTAGTTATCGCTTGTGACGTAAGCTTCGTCGTATTCGCATCATTACGGATTGATGTATGTGTTGCTGTTAGCATTCTTTATTTGAAACCTTGAAGTAAACTTGTCGGCCTGCGTTCTTCTCTTCGCTGCTCGGGTCAAACACTAAAGTTACAGTGTGAGTTGCATGTTTGTGCTCAATCCGTCCCGATTGCTCGCGCGTCCGGTTGTGCAGTTAACCGGAAGCGAGCAGCGATTCGATCACTGAACTATGCGACTGTCCGTTTCTGTTTCAGGCAAAACTAACGAGCAAGCCCATGTGGTAGAGCCAAAATCTCCTGTAGCTGCAACAGCAGCTAAAGATGTTCCAGCTCAACCCGCTCAATTATCATTCGATTCTACTGTCACTCCTAGCACTGCTGTAACGGAGGTTGGAAGGATTTCGTCTTAAATTTTCTTTTATTAATGAATTCGCAGATACTGGGGATTTTGACGGTTGTAAACTATGTAATTTCTTGCTCTTCGCAAAGTTGCCCTGAAGCAAAAAGCTTCGTTAATAGGTTTTTGCCAGAAATATGCAGTAGAAAGCTGGTTACTTGAACCCTTCATTTCACAGTGTTTAGTGTCGCTCACCCCTTCAAGAATCGTTAAACTTTTGTGCGTGGTATTCCTGCAATTTGACGTATCAAAGGAAGGAAATAATCGTTATTTGTAATGTTTTTAACTGAATTAACGATGATCTCCATTTGAATATTTTTCAACAGCTTTTATGATTTTGCGATTTTCGTGTTGCTTTTTATTGATTTCAGGCAGTTTCAGAAAAATTATACGGCGCAGTAGCACATATGGATGTTACGGTTTAAATCATTTTCCAAGCTTTTCCTCAAGCGATTGCAAACATTGAAGCTGCTAGTGTTGTGCATCTGGCATAAATCATTCCGTTTCACATAATAATAAGACCAGGCTCTTTCGACCAATCAGCAGTCAATCCGCTTCTTTTTACAAGAACCAGAGACACAAGCGCGATCAAAAACCTGAGAGACGTAGAAAATTAGTTGCTTCAAACTTTTTTTTTTAAACAAAAAAGAATATTTGACGATGTTGAAAAACACACTTTATGTAAAATTGCACAGGAACGGGAGCTTTGCAACTAAGACACTCAAGGTTCCGGAATCGCAATACTGTTGGCTTGTATTTTCCTGTGTTGTTATCCTGGACGTGCTAAGGGCTTTATTGAAAGTCTTACTACATATGAACTTGAGGCTTTACAGAGATACGCCTTAATATGGAGTTTAAGTTATTAAACGCTTGCTTCTAATTGAGGAAGCAAACCGTTGTGATGAAAAGTCAAAACTTAGGCATGGTTTAAAGTCATAGACGAAGTACACATTTCTCCATTTTTTGTTTAAGTTTGAAGACCGTTGGTTTCGTTGCACTGCAGTTAAATGCCAATTTCCATGCTTTCAGTTTCAGCCAACGCTAAAAATCTTTGTTTGCCTGGGTCTTGAAATACTCATATATCTGAGTCAAAACATTTTGAATATAGCGAAAAATTTTGTTTGAGCGTTGAAGTAAAAGCATCTTTTTCTGATGGTTGCGAACATCTCTGAAGACTATCCATCGTCCCCCCTTGCGAGATTCTGCCGTTCAATATTACACCAAATAAATAATCGATGTGCATCATCACCTGCCATTCGTTATGCACCAGATGTGCCATCTAAGGAATTACGCGACGAAATTATTTCGGGATAACATAGTACACAAAGTGTCAACAGTCATTCAACCAAATAGTAAAAACACATGCTGTGGGTGTTTGCAAATGCTGTAGGTCTTACTTTTTGAAAGAAACCTGAAGCATCCAAGTAGTTTTGAACATCTTTTGCAGTGGAGCACGTCTGGCAATGAAGACCCGCAAAGTGCGCTCGCCAATTGTCAGCAGGAACTTCTGAATCTAACAAAACAAGACGAGGTAAAGTAGCTTCTAGGCAGAGCGCCTGAGATATAGCTGCGCGACAAATAGGTGTGGCAATGCGCATCAGCAAGTGTATTTCGACCGTGTGTAAAAGGATGGAAAATTCAATTTTGGTGTTTCATTTTCTGTTGGTTGTTTTATTATTTTAATGTCGAAAGTTGAATTTGCTGGAGCATTTTCTTGTGCATTTCCAATCTAAACGTTTTTGTATTGTGATTTGGTGATTGCTTCTTTTGCATCATGCTGCATGCAGCCTTGCGTATATACCAACGGTATTTGAACCAGCTGCGATAAAGTGCACAGGATGGCAATTATCAAACATTTTACTGTTTTCTGTTCTAACAAACGGCATGCTACTGAAAACACAATATTTTTTATTCTAACCTGAATCTAAACCCAGTACATCTTTGAAGATAGCTGAAGGTAGCATCAACTACGGAAACAGTTTGCTTTCATCGCGACGTCATATGCGCCATGCTCATTCGCTTGCATCGTCTGTTAAGTGGGACATGTTTGTTCAGGTGTTCGCAAAGCAATATAGTAATTGGCATGCTCAATTTGAGGATTGGAAGCAGAAGCATGTCAACCATCCAAATAAGGCGCAATTCGTTCAGTACGAAAAACAGGTTTGTGTCTTCCGTTTGAAACTAAACGTTGGTGATCGAAAACACTTTGGGATGATCAGGCGCCATTGCGTTGCCCTGCTTTTAAATCAGATCGGTGCGCATAACAAGCATGTATATGTGTTGCTTTAAACACAATGGTCATCGCCAAGTTTACATTCGTTACATCCCCTACGTCTGACCGGGCTTTTTCAGACGTCTGCACGCAGATATTTATCACATCATGTGACATGATGTTACCAAGTTGTCGTAATTTTAAATGCAAAGGATAGTTTTTATCCTGCATAAACTTCAGGGTTAAGCGACTGGCTTTTCACTGATCTGCGCGGTGTTATCTTGCTTTTGTTCACAAAGGGTATGGACAATAGAAGCTATACTTTTTTTCTTCGCACATTTGTTCTCCCTGAAATTAGTGGCATCTGGAAGACAGAAAAAAGACAGACAGTACCACGCAGGGGCGTAACGAGGTTAGATGGCGCCCGGGGCAAGAAACAAGTTTGGCGATGTTCGAACCTGAGGTCTTTCGGAAGCAAATTTGCTGTTGAAGAAAGTGCTTTTGACATTGTTGTGACTTTTCGGCGCCTGGGGAATTGCCCCCTCGTTACGCCTGTGATACTATGTAAAAGTTTTGATATCGTACGTAATGTCGCTAACACTGCACCGTATGTATTACTCAAACCTGTAATGAAGTGATAACATTTTTGCAGACGTTTCGGGAACTACTGCTACCGTCATCAGTGCATTTGCAATTTTGAAATTGAAGTAATAACACGTTTCTTGATTTGGTTGATTATCGCTAAATCCCTCCTTTTTAAAACCTGTGCAGCAGAATTACGTTGTCTAAACGCACTTAATATTTTTAGTGGCAAAGCCTGATCGGTTCAGTGATTGTTCCCGAAACAATGAGTTGTAACTTAACTTTTTTGGTCAGTAGATTTCGTGGAACACAGCGCTTTAAGTGTATGCTATCTTTTTCCAGTGGGTGACCTGGCAGGAACAAATGGAGCAACAAAAGGCCCAGAATCGTGTGAACATAGAGAGACTGCAGTCGAACATAAAGAAAATACAGCAGCACTTGCAGGCACAGAACCGCAAGGACGACATGCCGCAGCAGCACTACAACTCTCCTGCCTACGGCGTCCAGCCTCCTGCAAAGCAGGGCGATCCTGAGCGCAGCATGTATTGCGCAGCGCCAGTCCACTTCGAAGAACAGTACCAGGGTCCAAGACCCCAGCAGCAGTTGCAAGGTACAGGGCCAGATGAACACCCTCGAGATTCTGGGATGAATCAACAATATGAAGGTTGCGAATCTAGCCAGCAGTACCGAAGTCAGGCGCCCAACACAAATTATCACGACTCTGGACCAGACCAGCAGTATCAAGGTCCAAGGCCGGGGAGTGGGTTTGCAAGACCTCAAATGCATGATCGTCCACCTGGACATTTTACTGACCAAAATGCAGGGACTAGTTTCCAATCTGGGGAGTCAGGAAACCCAGAGAGTGAATATGAACAATCATATTATCATGAAGAAACGGAAGGTAATGAGGCTGAATGGGAAGAACAGCACGATGAATATCAGCAAGCACCGGCTGGTCGTCAGCAAGCTATGCCGCCTATGCCAATGCAATACCCTCGCCAAAGAATGCCTAACATGATGAGGCCCCAAGTTCCAGGATGTCGCATGTTGAGGCCGCGAGTACCAAGCAATTCAGCGGACATGAGGTTTCAGGGAAACATGAGACCCGAAGCAAGGCTGAGATATCCTGCCGGACAAAGGTTTGTCAGGCCTCCTCCGCACAAACTACTTCATCGCTTTGGCAAACAAGATCAAGAAGGGGAAGAATATCAGGAGGAGGAGGATTTTGAAACTCATGAGGCTGGTGACGGGCCTGGCAACGTTAGGCCTCGAATGTTCTTCGGAAGAGGCGGCCGTGGCATGCGCAGGCCAACGCAGATGCATCATCCGGCCAATCGAATGCCATTCCGTCCGCGCGGTCCTCACTTTAATCCGCGGTTAAGAAACACAAGGCCAGAATTCAATGCTGAATGTGAAGAGGAATATCAGGAGGAAGAGCAGGAGTATGACGAACCCGAAAATTACGCACCGCAAGAAAAGTTTGCGAAAACTCAGTCGCGTGGACCAAGGCCCAGTTTTCGTCCTCCGATGCCGCATCGCTTTGCTAGACCACCGAGGCCGCGGTTTCCAGGTGGTCCTGCCTATCCCAGATTCAGGCACATGGCACAGCCACGACCAAAGCACATCCAGAATTACGAAAACGTCTGCGTGTATGATGAAGGAGAAGGATGTGACAACGAGGATGATTATCTTGTAGAAGGCTGCGCTGACAATGGCGAGGAACACGAGGGGAGTGCTCCTATGGAAAGGTCCCACGACTTCCGCGGTGGGCAAAGCAACCATAACGTTTCTGACGGTGGGACATATTACGAAGATCGCCAAGCGGTGTTCGACAAGTCGCACGTCGGGCCGGAGCAAGCTGCTGCACGCCCGTCCATCACACCTTTTCCAGGTGGCAGGGATCGAGAACCCCGGCGAAGCCTTTCAAAGCCTGACAGCGACATTGGTGATGCGGCTGCTGCACCAAAACTGAACCTGAACGAAGCCGCTCGGGATATTTTCGCAAACAACCCGCTGTTTAAAGGCGATAATATCAAGAAACTGCGTGAGCATCTGCAGGCCATCAAAAAAGTTGAAGCTGGCAAAAGTACGTATTTGTCTTCAGTAGTTTTAAAAAATGCCGTGGTTGATGTCAGCCATTGTTGTGTCGCAGTTGATAATTAGATTTTTGAATTCACGCCTACTTCCCACAGCAAAAAATGCCGAGAAAAAACAAATAATGTTGTTGCTGGTAAAATTCGTTTGTTTATTGCAGTATCTCTAGTATTGTTGAGTAATCACTGACAGTTTACGACCGTAATTTGGCCAATTTAGGTGTTGCAAACGTATTTTTACATGAGGAATGACTTCGGGTAAATCAGCACAGTGTGTAACCGAGTCGTTTATATGTATCGTTTGCATGCTGTGAGTGCATACCACAGGTCGGGTATCCCAGTTACTTTGGCACGTAAGCATTGTTGACAAGGTCTCATTTAACACGTTAGGCGCGCAACACTGCATTCATTTTTGTGCAGAAACCTGACTGTTCTAATTACAGTAATCGTAATCGGCGCTCAGGGTTCTGGAATGACCCAAAAAGTGACCTCCTATAGCTAGGCGTACGGCCTGTGGGTGTTAGTTGATAAAAACAACTGGTTGCTCAATGCATGCCCCAAAATGTAACTTGGCTGAGTTGTAAGAAATGAAAAGATCAACACAAACAAGACGGCGACGCTCAGTGTTGGAGTTCAGAGGGGGCAGTCCGACAATGGCCACCAGCTAAAAGGTGTCATTTTTAAAGCAATGTAGGGTGCAAACTATTTTTACCTCCTTGGATTACTTGACTGCTTCCAAATGTTTGTCTCTCCTTAATTTATCTAGTTACTTCTTCCTGTTCTGCTCGATTTGCGGCCATGTCAGCGATGATGGGCTTTGAGCTATTGACATTCCATCTCAAACTGTCTTGGGTACTAATCTGAAAATTAGGTCGTAAGTCAAACCGCTCATCGCTACATACAGTGTCTGTTTCGCAGATGAGAGCAACACAGGGGCAGGTCCATCTTTCGGCCTAGCGCTGTCCGGCAGTTCTGGACCTCGCACAGCCGAGACCAGATCGGTGAACAGGAGCGCGATTCTGGAAAGGGCGAAGAAGCTCAGCAGCCTTGACCTTAAAAACATAATCTCAGCTATCAAAGCCGTGAAAGAAACGGCGCCTGCGGAGAGGTATGTTGAATGCAGTTTAGCTGTGCGTGCCGTGAAAGGAACATCGCCTGAT
>Ga0210059_1017687_pt1 | contig 10125 bp, 11 predicted proteins | sample Ectturendosymbi2_FD_188042 | JGI IMG/M metagenome (GOLD analysis project Ga0210059, IMG submission 188042) | Ecteinascidia turbinata endosymbiont from Florida, USA - Sample 2 (SPAdes) (version 2) | ecosystem: Host-associated > Tunicates > Ascidians > Unclassified | place: Key West, Florida...
TTGCTTATATAGTCAACATGAGTGGAATTCCCCGGATGATGCAATTTTGCATCACCTCCCATTAACGGAAAGCCTAAATCAAGAATCAGAATACAAAAAGGGAGTATCTTATCTTAGACTTTTGAAATATAGAATTCTGACGGATTGCTATTAACTTGAAAAAACAACTAGGTAAACAGGAATCAAATGTAACTCTTGTCTATGATGAATTTCTTACAATAACCCTTTCATAAGTTTCCGTGATCATCATTCTAACAATTGAAACTTTTAACAATATTTTTGTGTTGCATAACATTCGTAATCAATAAGCTAACGGACGAATAAGGAATACACCAACGTTTTCATATTGTATTTTCAGTGACACTTACGCAAACATTTGGAATTACTTAACAATGTTAAAAATGTTATGTGTATACTTTTTCTTGTATATACAATCGACAAAATCTGACAGTTTACCTCAAACAAGAAATTGTAGTAATGAATTGGAACCTTTGCTTAATGGACCGTGTTTTATGGTAATAACATACCATTGGGGTAAATAATGTATTCGTTCTTCCCATTGGAAGATTAGTGTTCCAATTCCCAAGTAATGTAAACTTGATCTTTTATGTCCGGGTAAACGTACAGGTCGAAATAATCCTCCTGGTATGATGAATTAGGTTTCACCCTCAGGGGTAGATTCCCAATTTATTCACTGAGATGAATTACATTCAGACAAATTATGTTGTGCAATCATTAACACTTGCTCTTCTAGTTTAAATGGTGGTATGAACACAAATTTATTTCTCAAAGTGGGATTTAAGTAACATGGCAGTATAGATTCATTACTTCTTGTAATATTCTTGTTTTTTGTTATAATGGGATATGTTAAAGTTCCATCTGACCCATTGATAATTCTCATAATAGTATGTTAATAATTTGCTTGTGAACATAAAAGCATCTTGCATTACTGGGATATTACTATATTTGTGAGTAATGTTATTGTATTCCGATTCCATTTGATATTGCGGTTTTACAAGCACTCTCAATCTGAGTACCTCAACTGGTGTGGAATCGTTTAAATATTCTCCTGAGTATAACGTATTCCATTTGTTTTCAGGATTCCAAGTTTCTGTTCTAAAAATAGGGCATTGACATTCTTTATCATAACTGTCAATGTCAGGAAAATATCTTCCTTTTGGATAATATTTTTCTGTGTATGTTTTACCACTAAAACCAACTTTACCGTATTCCGAAGATGGATATACGTTCAAAATTTGTCTTTCATTACAATCGTGGGGCATTAATTCGGCTAATGAATAGCGTTTACTTACCTGTTTATATCTTTTAATTGGTACAGTTTGTAATCCTTGGGTTCGTAGGAAAGTCTGTAGTATCGTCAGGTTTTTCCCATAATACATATCTTCGGGAAACGGACTAGCATCATTAGAAATGTTTGAACTATTACTATAAGTAATACCAGTTTCAGCATTTTTCTACTTCCATAAGTATCCTGCAACGACAAACAATTTTCATAAGGTACTGGTAATTACTTTAACAATTATTATTACAATTAACTTTTTACTTATCATGTCAATCCACAATTTAAATACGTTTTGCTAAATCTTTCCTTGTAAGATTCACACCATTCACAAGTATATGAATGTGGAGTGATTGTTGTTTTTCCGTTTTATTATTCGTGGAGAAAATGGACAATCTTTCATGATATATCCTCTTTTCGTACAATTATAGCATTGAATATTTCTTCTTTTCTCCTTATTCTTTGAACTTGTTTCCACTTCTTGTACTTTTATGAAGCCGTTTTGTGAAGCTTGAGCTTCATTTCCTTGTTTAACTGTAGTTAGTTCAGTGTTATCCGTACACTTTTCCTTAGAAAGTTCATTTCGCCAAAAACCTTTCCATATTTCAGGACTCCTTTGTATCCTTGTTGCTGTTTCTTGTTCTTTGCTATTTGAAGTTTCCGGTTGTTGATTTTTCGTATTTACTTGAGATTCTTCTTTTGCAATGTCTGTTATTTTATTAACAATTTCCAAACACTTCTGTTGTTCTTCCGGGATATAATCCATGAGAGTATCTAATACTTGTTGAATCTTGGAAGTCATGTTTTTCTCACAGTTAGTTTTTAAATTTTAAAATATCCTGTAACAATAAATGGTTATGAGAATAACAAAATTTTTTCAACAGTAGGGGTGAAAATCAATTATGACGTGGGTATCTAATTTCTAAATTTTTGCTACATTTATGGGAAAATCATTACTAAAAGCTTATCATCTTAAATGATATTTTCATTCAGTCACTGAGAATATTAATCTCAAGAAAATCTCTGAAACGGTAATCATTGTTAACATTCAGGAACATCTCTTTGCTCCTTTGAACATTCAGGAACATCTTTTCTTTATATGTATTTGATGTGGATGATGATAATGAGGTCGGTGGATTAATGAAGAGGTGAGAACGCAATCTGCACGGGCCCTTGTACAGGATTGCGAGAGGTCCAAAATCCTATAGACTACCTTTACATTCGGTATTATAAGTATGATATCTACAGATATCTTAGGAATCGGCAAATTGAAGTAAAACAGTAGTCTTTTACAGCCACATGATGTTAGTGTTGTATTTATCAGACTAAAGAATCTATTATCTCCTCTCATTCAATCGTCCATAGTCATCTTTGTCTGCGCGCTTTTTATATTGTCGGTTGCATATACTTTCCTACTTATCTACTTACGTATCCCTTCAGAGATGTCACATAGTATGGCCTATGGCCTTACTATCTCTGGTAAAGACTTCACATAGTATAAAGCTTTACAATCATTTTGCATGATAGACTTTAACAATCTCCATAATGCCATCATCACAGATTATTTTTGGGCTTCAAACGCACATAGCTCTTGTTACTAAGCCTAGTAATCAAATAGATTATTTACTAATTCCTGTCATTCTTTGTTTACTTGTATTCGTACTCGTATTCCATGAACAGCCCTTCGCTTGATGTCCTGTCTGTCTACAACAATAACACAATCTCACTCGATGTCGAACTTTCTTCTTAATATTGTGGGCATGAAATCCATAATATTGAGCATATTTATCTCTCATATATCTGTGTTTCTTATACTGGAATGAGGTTCCAAGAGAACCGCATTCTTTCCAGATATCCAGTATTTTTCGTAGCATTTCTGCAATGTTCATCTCAGCAATTTTTACGTAATACGCCTTGGGCATTTTATTTCGTAAAATGTCTTTTATTAGGTTTGATACAAATAGGTTTTTAGTTACTTCATCAACAGTTAATTGAGCTTCTTGAATTGCTGCTTCTATTTCCGCAGCTGGGTTGCTTTTCCAATAAAGTTTTTTATTTTCTATTGCTTTTTGTAGCAATATAGTTTTTCGTCTTTCTGACAATTTATAATTTATTGTGATCCATTGAAAGAATTGTATCAGCGGGTCACAATCTTCTTCCTCAATGGCTCTGTGGAGTTTTATAACAGCCAACGTTTTAGCTTCCACGTGGTATTTCATGAGTGTAATGATCAACTGAAGTTTCTGTTTAGGGTATACATTTGGAAAAGTTTTAAGAAAATCTTGAGTAATGTTCAACCACTCAATCACATTCCCAGGTTGCAGGAAATTCCAATTTTTTATTGATTTAAATGCTTGTTGCATATGCCATAGTTCTTGAAATTCGGCTTCTGTTGTTGCAATCTCCTCATTCTTGTCAATAATTGAGGTTTGTTTTGTGGGTATACACAATGTGGGTATTTTACTCCGTTCATTTTTATTCATTATCATTTTCGTTATACTCTACAAATTCTATATGAATATCTGAAAAAGAAACAATAGTAATAAACGATGTAATTTTAGATCTAAAATTCTACTTTAAATATTTCAATGTTAATTTTTAATATTGTACACTCTTAACTATATAAATCATAAAAATAACATAACAATCATTCATGTGAAATGTAAACACATTTCTCACTCTCTCTATATTTCAAAAGAACAAAAGGCCAAAAGAAAAACTGTTAGTGGACACAATACGGTCAATCACATTCTTTCTGTATCTATCGAACAACAGAATATTTCAGTCAATGTTTTCATCTTAAAGGGAGGCAGAGTTTATATCTTCTTGACTTTCAACAAATTTTGGATCATTTCCACATATTCAACTAATATTTCCTTAAGAATCGTTGAATCAGTATGAGAAACATTCTTTATCATCCTAATTTTCTGAGAGTCTAATTGGATGTTATCCATTCTCTCAACATCCTCACTGAAGTGTGTACTTACATTGCTTTCATCATCCCCTTGGGAATTTTCAATTTGATTCCTGTCAAAATTCACTTCAGCATATTAATAAAATAATTATAATGATATTTTATTGCGGACGGACACAAGAGCACAAAAAGTGTTTAGCTATACATCAGCGCACACCACAGAAACGGTGTCAGCACATGACCAACCCTGGGAGGAGAAAAGCAGTTTATCCTCTCCACAGCTGTATCGTCATTCGCAAAAGCACAGAAAATGGATAACCAACAGTAGGGCATTACACAACCGGTGTTAGTACGTGTCCAGCCTTGAGAGGAGCAAGACCTTTCCTAGCACTTCTTACTTTTTGATGCTTGATGTGTACACAGTGCCCACATATTTTACTACACAAAAGCAATACTGGTGAGACACAAACTCCAAAACAATTCACGGACAACTACTGCATTTGTTCTCCATACAGGAGTGTTGAATCTAATTGAAGGTTGTCTTGGCCTCGTCGCTTAAGGGATGGATTGATCTTTTCTCTTTTAGATGTCTGGCTATTATTGCTACAAAATTTAGCAGTATGTCCCAAGTAATTGCATTGATAGCATCTTTTCTGGGAAGAATCCCGTTTGCAATTCATATTGGGTTTATCCCGTATTCTTCTTGCTTGTATTTTATTAGACTCGTTGTTTTTGACTTTCTGTGATTCACTAGAGACTTCTTGTAATTGTTGTGTGATTTGTTGAAATTTTTCTTGGTCCGAAAGTGTTTGTTCACAGACTTTCTTCGAGACATTATTGTCTGAAATTTGCTTAACATTATAGGCATTTAGAGCGTAATAGTCTTTTCCCCGTTTGAATAAGTCCTTGCAATTTTAATCTATCTGATAAATGAGGAAATGCTTTCAAAGTATCCTCAGTAATTTCTACCCATTCAATCTAATGTCCTTCTAACAAGGGTGTAACCAAAGTCTTAGGAATGGTTAATTTCTTTTGACTAGTTTTCATAGAAACTTCAGATGATTGTAAAGAACTTTCTTTTACCATTGTAATTTATGAATTTCTACTAAATCATGATACAATTTTTCAAAATTCTCTCGTTCACAGACCGTTTGTAGGGGAATGTCACCTAATCGTTCTCAAGTGTTTCTTTCTTCCACAATCAATGTACCTTCCATTTTCTGTAGAGAATCAATCCGTTTTATTCCCCAAGGTTCTGCACAATGATAAAACTCATTTTCATCCTCAAAGGGTAAAATTTTTATTTAAACTTCATTTTCTTTTTGAAATATAGGGGATTTTTCTTTAAGTAGATTGATTTCAATGTTTTTTAGCGTATCTAATTCCCGTCGATATGCCTGAATCATAAGCTCATCATGACGTTCAAGATAATATTCCCATCGGGAATGGTTAATATCCAAAAGAAGTTCAGCAAGTTTCTCATTATATTCTGGTTCTTCTTTTAAAAACCCAAATCTTTTAATGGCTTTTTATCAAAGTATTTCTAATTCGGAGTCTGACATGGAAGTCACTGGCTTGTTTATTTGAGTTTTGTATTGCAGAGTGGAGGATATATCTCCATAGGACCATTCTGCTTGTTGTGGGTTATTTCCCATTTTTGTTGGCATCAACGATGTGATTATAGTAGGAAGGATTTCTACTAATTTCTTTGCTTCCTCTGATTCAATCTCTTCTTCATCATTAGGATATTTCCAGTCCATTTGTTTTCCAAGTGCAACTCATTTCCATTGGATGGAATCAATATTTTCTTCTTTAGTTTTTGTATCGTCAAATCCCCATCGTTGTGCATATCTTTCATATCTGCGGTCTATGCGTGATTTGCATAAGGATGCGTAAGAAGTAGATTCACTACTTTTAGGCTCAACACTATTAGATATAGTAGTTTCACTACTATCAGAAATAGTACTAGCAGGCATAGCTTTTTCAAGTATTCCGTTTGCTGCGGGGAAAAAGGTTGCTGTAGGAGAATTCTTTTCTTCTGTGGATGCTTGTGAGTATGAAGGTAATGAAGTTTCGTTTAACACAAGCTGAGCACTTAAAGGTGGTAATCCAGTATCACGTTTTTGATGTTCTATATATTCCTTTGTCAGTTTTTGACGTTTCTTTTCAATATTTTTGATATTTCTTATTTCTGATAAAAGGTCATGGGCACCCACAGCAGCTTTTTGCTGATGGTCTTGGACCTTATGTATTAGTTTTCCTATATTTGTAGTACTGTCTTTCTGTTCTTTTACTACTTGATTAATTTCTCCTGGGGTAGGTGGGTATTTTTTTTCCTTTTTCCCGAAAAGTTTTTCAAGAGCAGTTTTCTTCTCATTGTCAGTTTTACTCATTATGTCACTATTTGATTACTATGAAGTTACAGTAAATCCTACTAGAATAGTTTCTAGAGAAAAACATAGGTTAGAACATTACGAAAGCAAACAAAGACACGTCTACAAAATAAACATAAACACAAAATACATTACTTAAGAACTTACAGGAACGACATTACGAATTATAGTAGTATTAGAAGGTGTACATATCTGATAAACTCCATAAACTATAGTTGAGCCAATGGCCATTAAGGTGTTCACGATACTTGAAAGTATAGGTGTAAAAATTCCTGTATTCCTTTCAGATTCTTGTTCATCTAATTCATTTACTTTTTCCCAATCAATCTCAGGGTGAATAGCAGGAGAAATTGTAGTTGTTACAACTTCTGTTGTTTCGACAGAATTAGTAGTCATTGTTTGTTCCTTTGTAGTAGTTGTGTTGGTCTGTATTGTGGTTAACTCCTCAGTAGTGATAGTAGGATCAGCAATCCTAAACTTAGGAAAACTGACAAATATTCCGTTACGAAACTGATGTTGATGAATGATGTCTTGATACAAATCAGTAATTGTATCCAAAGTCGATAAGGACTGCTGAATGGTTTTTAGGACATAGTAACGTTCCAAGTTACTTTTTAATATCTGAACATGACGTTTTATGATAGTTCTTGTCCATAACTGACTCCTTTCCGCGGCACTAGCTTTGTTACTTAATGCCATAATTGTTTGAAACAGACGTGTGCGATCATTTTCGTCAGTAATTGAGTCCAAGTGGTCCATTAAACGTAAGAGTAACGAATCAAAATGTCGTACTTGCATTTGATAATGATCATAATTCTTCACCATTTCCATGGTAAAGTTATTCTGTTGGTCAAATTGCAACAAAATCTGCTGTATTTCATCTTCCAGATTAGAGAGGTTGGTGCGTGTCAGCGTGTGAGTGACATACCAATTAGTTGAATGTGTGGAATGCAGAGAGAACCATTTGATATCAAAGAGGTCAGAAAATCGACTTGCCTGAATAAGTTTCTGATTGTATCGGAATTTGTCATGTCTGGGCTCTAACTCTTGAAAATATGCTTTGCAAAATGGCTCATATTGTAGCTGATCTTCCCAATTCGTGATGTCCGTGGATGATTGTAAAAATACTTTTTCTAATCTGCCCAAAGTGGGGGTGCAATAAGCATGGTGTTCATCGTCTGAACATAAAGCTAGGTTAATATGGTAAGGCCAACATTGAGTTGAAGTCCTTGGTTCTAGAGTGACGGTACTTACATCCTACTTCCCAAGTTACGTCCATTCTTCTAAGATAGATCCGTTTATATCACTACCAATGTTACGGTTTACTTCTATAGATCGAATAGTAGGCATGTCTTTTAATAATGTGTCACAGGGATCAGTCTTTTGTCTAGGATAGGATCTATCGTCAAAGAAAATTTTCCATGAAATCCATTGATATTTTTCAAAGAAAGAGGTTAAGGTGTAACAAAATAACATATGTATGTCTATAAAATGACGAGGATCCATAACTTGAGTTTCTCGTTTAGATGGGTCTATGTGTGAGATATGAAATAACTGATGAAGTGGCCACAGTAAATTTATCATTTCATAACCATGGATACTTTGTTGTTGCTTTTGTTCCACTAGCATTGACCAACTGTCAGGACGCCATTTTGGCTTTTGACAAAGTTACAACCACAATGTGAAATGTGATGGATCAATGTGAAAATGTGTTACTTGTAAATGTTTTGTTGATACTCTTTCATGATGGTGGTTCTGTTCCTCTAAATTTTCTCTGTATTGATGTAAATCACACGGTTCTACATCAAAGTGAGGAGTTTCATGTTCCAAAGACATCTGATCTTTCTCTGGTATTAACACAGCTTTCTTTCCTTGATTAGAAACAAGTTTAACTCATTGACTGCCAGTCCACGGTATATTCGTGGCTGCTGTCTGACGCAAGAACGCCGGTATGGTTTTCGGGCTGGTGCTGGAGTGGGCAAGGCGTTGTTTTAAAAAGGCTCTGGATGGAAATCCTTGCACGATAGAAACACAATTTCTTCACAGAAACGTTAGTCATATTGCGTAGTTTTTGAAAATGGAAATAAAATTTTTTTTCCACTTGTTTTGGAGAGAAAAAATACCCGAAAACAAGAGTGAATTGCCTGTTTTTTACTTTGAAAGTTTATTGCGCCTGTTCCAACAATGGGAAAAATGTAAAAATCACAGAAACGGTTGCTATAGCTGTTGCAAAGCATCGTGCCAAGTTTGGAATTAAAAAATTGTAGAGAAGAAAAGTTATGACAGTTTTTAAATCACCTGGTCCTAGACAGCATTTCTGCTTTTCGACTCCGTCCGAAAATGCACCTGCGTCCAGCTGTGCTTTGCCGATCGCTAAATAACTCAGTTTGGTTTCGATTTGACTGCAACGTACAGCACTATTTCGTTTCGATATGTAAAACCTTCGTAGATATTTTCGTTGCACTAACTGAACTTCAAAAAAAAAAATTATTACACACATTGTACCACAAAAAAAACACGCAAAATTTTATTTTCGCATGAAAAAGTCACACAAAATTTTCTTTGCACAAAAAAACAAGGCATAATTTTTATTTGCATGTGGCCTGAGCATTCGACAATTGCCAGCTCTTGGATTCTGAAATGTAACGCTTCTGAAGTTGTTGCTGTTGCAGAAAAAATAGAATATTGCAGAATATGTTGTATTACCTTCTAGCGACCGCATGTCAAGATGGTAGGGCATGAAACGAGAGGAAAAAACTCCAACATGTTTATCAGCTGGTCCTAAATATGTTTTGAGATTTGTGTAAAAGTTATGCACGCACGTTCAGATGCTTGGAATTGCTGCGATGGGAAAGAACGAGCAGCAAGGTGCAATGTGAGCTATTGTTGGCAGGATCTTTTATTGTCCTCTGTTGAACTCTAAATCTCCATTGATTTGTATTGTTGGGAAGCAGCAAAAAAATCACAAGCCACGATCACTGAATTACTACTTTTTCGCAAATTAGCGGGTGTTATTCTTCGAGATGCCCTTCCTTCCTTACAAAGGCTTTGCGCTAACAGGTCATTTGAAGACTGCCAAGTGCGAATGTTTGTGAAGCAGCGCGCATTGCCAAGTGCGAATGTTTGTGAAGCGGCAGAACAGGCAGCTCCAGCAGTTACTTGCTATAGAAAATAAAATAATTTTGCAGCAGCTAAAACCACCAACTCACTACATGATGTTCCAACTCACACTAATTTTTCATCCACATCACACTGGCATACGTTCAGAAAAGCTTTACACTAATGGGTCATTTGAAATCTGCCAAGAACGAATGTTTGTGAAGCAGCGTCGAAAAAACGTCTTGAAATAAAAACGTCTTGCCCCCAGTTTTGAAATAAACTCTACGACAGTGCAGTTTGGTCCTTGAAATGACAAATTTAAGTGGTTGATGGCTTCGAAAATGTCTGACAAGTAAGCCAATCTTATGATAAATTCCTCGTCCTCCAGATATTTTCGAAAATCGTGATCCTTCTCCCTT
>Ga0210059_1017688_pt1 | contig 10125 bp, 3 predicted proteins | sample Ectturendosymbi2_FD_188042 | JGI IMG/M metagenome (GOLD analysis project Ga0210059, IMG submission 188042) | Ecteinascidia turbinata endosymbiont from Florida, USA - Sample 2 (SPAdes) (version 2) | ecosystem: Host-associated > Tunicates > Ascidians > Unclassified | place: Key West, Florida...
TTTGAATTGCTGGCACTGCCAAGAGTTGCTTTATTATTTTTTTGACTGAAGATGGATTAAGATTAATCCGAAACGTCTCAGAATAAAAATGTATAGTTTTTTGAAGGCTTTTTTAGTGTTAATGAAACTGTTAAGTCTATCCCAATTTTATGCTCCATAGTATGTTCTGATTTACCGTGTCAAACGCTTTAGACAAATCAAGAAATATGGAGCAAGAATATAATCCATTATCAGCATTACCGAAAAGATTGTTGAAAATGGTTCACGATGTGCAAACGTTTGGTTTGCTTTGTTTAAAATGATAAGTTTGTTGCTGATCATCAAAAGGAAAACGAACTCGGCATATAGTAACTATTAGTATAACAAAACACATTACCGGAAATTTGATCTTTCGTCAAAGAGCTTCTCGCTTCTTCTGGTGTCATAGACTAAAAAAACAACTTCGTGGTAATATTGTTTTTACTGATAAATAGATTTACAACTGAATTTTTAAATGTTACAATATTTCTAAAATTACTGAAGTTTTGAATTTTGTGTGTATAAATAGTAGTCTACAATAAAATTATATTTGCTACATTGTAATTAGTCTCCACAGTGGTGACGCAGCTAAATTTATCAGAATATCTTTTAAATAAGAAATTGATTTTACACAATGCTACGATCCCCAGCCCAGAACTCTTATTGAAATAGCCTTTATTTGCACTGTCACTGGGAAAACGTGATATGCCGGTGATGAACTCAGAGGCGGACCCAGCCAATAAGCTTAGGGGGGCGATTTCAGTAATATTTAATAGTCAAGTCTCATTACGGGTTCACTACTGTAAGTATGCTTTATGAAGCATACTTCACAACACTGCTCTGACAAAACAACATACGGCAAATGGTCTTATATCGCTAATTCTGTTTTCATAATTGTACAAAATAATGGTGAAAAAAGTTATTTTCACAGGTTTTAGGGGGGGCGATCGCTTCAATCGTCCCCCTGGATCCGGTCTAAGACAGTTCGGCGGCGCCCTTTCGGCGACGGGACGTTTCAGCGATGGTGGTCGCAAATGTTTTATGCGAAAAAAATTTGTTTTTGAAATACTTTGAAGATTAGACTACAAAGGATGCTTGCTTCATAAGTGTTTTTGTTGTCATTCTGATGGCCAGTGGCCGGTGTAGTTTCCCGTCCTCAGGATTTTGAAAGAACTTAGTGCGATCGTGACCACATGTGTAAAGAAATATGACTTGTGACGTTTATTTTTGCTGGCATGAGGCGTTTGTGAGTTTACACAAAAGTTAAGCCAGGACAGCATCTATTGCTTGATCTTTCACGTAAGTATCATTTTGATTGCATTTCACAGCTAATCTAAGAATATATCGTAGTTTCTTGCCATCAGTAGCCTATCGGCGTACGAATATGAAGTAATGGCACTTCCAAATCCATGGTAAACATCGTGAATCAAGTCAAGTCAAGTCATGTTTGCGCTGTAAGTACTTAGCAGTAAAACACATTTCAATCGACAAAGCTTGAAACAAACAGCACAGGCTGGGCGAAAGACGGCTAAAGCAGTCACTTAATCAAGCCCAGCCTACATTCAATGACTGTCAAGTTTCAATATTTCAGGTGAAGCACAAAACATGAGTTCAAAATGAAACAAAAACACAACAAAAAACAAAAGTGTGCTCAGTTTAAGGTCAACTCTCAAAAACATCTGAAAAATCACGTACTGTATATATCACACATAAGAGTCAATACCCAGAAAGCAGTCGCGATTTTACTTGATTTGAAAATATATGTAATGGTAACATTTTGATATTAGTAGAAATACAACCCCATGCAACAGGTCCTACATATTGCAGCATTTTTTACCATAATCAATTCTAACGCGTTTATGATACAGTTTCGAAAAAAAGTTATCAAAAGAAGAGGGCAGGATATCGGCATTATACTTATACATGAACTTTTCCAAATTAAGTTGGTACAAATCAGAAACTTTAAGAATTTTAAGTAATTTAAAAATATTGCTTGGATTTCATGTTCTATTGCTAAAAGTCATGTATTTCATATAAGCTATTTTATTATAGTTTATTGATAATCTGTTAGACCTCATATAAATATCGACTTTATCAAGTTCATTTTGGACATTTTGTTGTAACGTTTTAATATCTTTGTGAGATAAATGCAAACTATAGTGTCGTCTGCAAAAAGTGTAGTTTGAAAACTAGAAGCACAAGGAAGATCATTCACATGAATTAAAAATAATCGAAATAAATACAGCATATTTGGAAAGATCTGGGACAAGTGCTAGACCGAATCTTACACCTACACGCTTCACGACAGCAGTGCGAACTTTTGCAAATTGATGATATTCCAAAGGAAAATACATTTCACATTTCATCGCCGAAACGGCAGCGCCGAACTGTCCCATTCCGCCTGGATGAACCTCATGTGTCATACATCGGGCCTGCCTCAATCGAATCCAGGTATTTGAATCGAATGCAAACTACTATAAAAAGTAATTTCCTTGTCGGTTGTACTTGTTTACATGTTTGCACTTCATTTACATTATGTTTTACGTGTTTTTCACCCGTGAACGTAATGGATCCTACTTGTGAACGTAATGGATCCTACTTGCACGCTTCTACACACCGCTTCTACACACCGGTGTTCGCATTGCTTGGACTCCGGCCTCACTCAGGATTAAGGACAGATTAATTCAGCATAATGCCTCTGAGACCAAGATTGCCATAGGCATTCAATTTTCGCACCAGACGGCTTTTATTTCTTCCCAACTAGTGCAGTGAGCTGATCTGACGTCTCAATTATGTCTGTATCCAACTCGTAGCTTTTATACTTGCAATCTACATAACTATACAAACACAGTGATATAATTTTTGTATTGAGTGAACAGTAAAAATATATCGGATGTCAGTTTGAGGTAGTGATGTGGTCGAGTCATATTTGTCAAGTCACGATTCGATTCAAGTCACAAGCAGGGGGATCCGCATGGGGGTAGCAAAATGGGCATTTCCCCCCGGAAATTAGGACTAAGAACCAAAACTATGTTGAAAACCTGATGTCAGCAGCTTTAATTCCGATTAATTGATTTATTCTTGCAATGACAGTTTATCTGCGGTAAGAAACTCGCATTGCACAAAAGCAAGGTGCAGTGTTCTGGTGTCATGCAGTGATGAGCTGGCGGTTAACTTATGTCCGCTCCTTTGCCTGCAGAGACAGGTTGCAAAGTTTGCGAGCGGATTATTCCAGTGCGAGCGAATGTTCTAAAATTCAAGGCAGTGCTTCTTTGTAAAGAAGTGCCTTGCTTTGAAAATCTGCATTGCGTAAATTACCGTAATGTGCCTAGCTATTGCTGCCAACAAAGCACATTTTTGCGACTGTTTTCGCAACTCGGGGTATTTTGTTTGTGGTGTGGACAGGGTGCTGCGTTTTGTGATTATTCGTTTGCATGAGCGTCAAAAGAAGTGAATGGTAGGAGCCTTGACCTCCCCCTGGATATAAAAATGTGATATTTTCCTTCTAATTTCGAAGAAAGACAGGTAGTTATCCCCTGGAAAAAATCCTTCCGACGACATGTCTATTGCATATTCAGCAGCCTGAAAAGTATAAGCGAAATGTCGATGTTGCCCCCTGGAAAAGTTTTTGCGGACGCTTATAATCACAAGCCTTTCGAGTCAGAGTCAAGTCAGAATTAAATTATAGTCAGCCCAATTTTTTCGAGTCACAAGAGCTAACGAGTCATTGGTTTGCAACTCGACTCAATGTCAAGCCATACTGTATAAAATGAAAAGTTTTTCATATTTTTCATATGTTTTTATTGCCAATAGAAAATTTCACCAATGTTAATCATGCGTCACTTAAAAAACTTGCGCCAATATTGATAATGTATCACTGAAGCAAAGAAATGCTCATTTTTATGTGCAAACTAGCTGTGTTTGTCAATAAGACTTCTGGAATTTTTGTAAAAATGGCTCGAGTCGAGTCATAAAAATTGTGACTCGATTTGAGTCATTAACTTGGGTCACAGCATCACTGATTTGAATTAAATAAAACGATGATCATTTCAATTTCAAACAGGTTTTCATGCTAGTGTAGCGAAAAGTGAGGCGAATATTAGTCTGGCGTCGCAATTGCCATGGGCAGTAAAGCGATACCTGTGGTGACCTTGTTCATAGCAAAGATGTCATGCTGTGCAACTCCTGCATAGGTTTATATTCAATAAACAAATGTGACAAAAACCCAAACCCACCTGACAGTCTACGTATGATGGCGACAAATCAGTTTGGTAGTAAAAGTGTTCATCAGTGACGTAGCAAAGGAGGGGGATCCGGGCGACACTTTCTCAGGGGCGGCAAGTTGTTGGTTAAAATTAATTTCTAAAATTACTGTAGCTTCAACTATTTTCAGTTTTGATGCTTAGAATCCCTTGTCTAAAAACATGGAAATGTGGTTGTGCAGTGAGTAAATTAATGAAATGATTACTCAAAAGTCTGTATCAAACCCAGGTAATTAAACACCGTTGTGTTTGCCTTGAAATCAGGGCTTTTTCCCATACTTACTTGGGCACAATTATCCTTCAGTCTCTGCACCTTCCAACTCAACCAAGACCATTTCTACCATCTTACTCAAAAGCCATCAAGGCAATGCTTCTTTGACATGCCGCCCCGGCAGGTTCTGCGGGGCGACATGCAGTTTTTGTGATAAGAAATCATAGCCTAAACAACTTAGAAACTTAGTTTTGGAGTGAGCATATTGATAAAAATATATTTGATTTTGATGTCTACCAAGGAAGCATCGCCACAACAAAGCACTGGACTCTCTAAGGATATTGTAGTCAAACTTAGCTCAAATCTTCCAGTTTGAAAGAACTTTGAAGTAATTGCTGACAATATCTTTACAAGCATGGATTTGATACTGAAGCTGAAAGAACGCAGTTTCTTTTTTCTCGGTACTACTCGCACAAATCGCTTGGCTAACTGTCAAGTCAAGGACAAGAAGGATCTGAAAAAAGACGGCAGAAGAAGCTTTGATCACAGAATAGATATATCAAATATGTGCTGCCAGATGGTATGACGACATTGCTGTTACTTTAGCATCGTCTTGCCTTGGTCCATAGCACACCATTACAACTGCTCTGACACAGGTCTGGCTGCTTCACCGAAATCATTGTACAGCATTACCTCCGCCTAAAAAGGAACAATTGGATCAGAGGAAACTTGAAGCTGCCACTGTTTCTTTGATTATGGTGAATGTTCCTGTTCGAAGAACGTGAAGGACAAGTGGAGAAATTAAAAAGTTCTATACTGCAAGGCGTGTAAACTTGGCATATCTCATGATTTCCGTTATGAGGGTGTTGGCAGTAAAGCTAACAAAACGTGAACGGTGCACAATTTGCAAAGTCGGCTGCAGCATGTGAAAAAATGTGACACAGCATGTGAAAAATGTGACAATCGCTTATGCTAACAATCGCTTATCAGCAAGAAACAGAATTGCTGCCGGGAATATCATATTGCATAAAGTAGTGGGAAAATTCATGACTCTATCATATTGCCACATTGTTGACAAATCGCCTCTGAAACATCATCGCAGTACCGTTTTTGTTGTCTGAAAAAATAGAGATGTTTGCTTAGTGTAAGATTTCAATTTTTCTAAGCACCTGTTGTTTCATTATGTTATTATGACTTTTGTTGCTTTCGTCTTCTGTTGGTGTTTATTGCGGTGAATCACGGCATGCTTTCATTTCAAGCCGACTTTAGCATTACAACCTGAATTACCTACTGTGGCAAATATGCAACATTCCATGTAGGGGTGCATAATGTCCCCCCCCAGAAAAAAACACTATATACTGATAAAGTACTGTCTTCTGCATGAAACAAAAATTGCAGTATTTTTTCCAAAGTTATTTCTGTGTCTGGGCGCTACGAGGGTAAAATGGAAGACTGCCGTCATCTTTTTTGTAGTGTTAAACTTTAGTTTCCAGGTCTGGAGGTAAGCAAGCAATCACTGCTATCTTGGCAGGTAATGCAGCGAGACAGTGGCTGCTGATAGCGGCAAGCCACGTAGTTTTATACTGTGTGAAATGCATGAGTGAATCTAGCAATGTTGCCACAAGTTTGAAAAATCTATGTTTTGTGTGTCTAAGCAAATCTTTGAGGGGTTATTTGTTAAGGTTGCACCTTTAGCATAATTATTTTATTTTAGTGGGTTCGATAATTATGCTGGGGACGATTATCACAGAATCTAATGTCTACTTAACCTGCCCATTGCTTACATCATTTAGCATTATCCGCAATTGATAAGAATCAACTATCTCTTTCTTACAAACAGAAATGGTTATTTCTTATTTACATTTCATTATAAATAACATTCATTTGTATCGCCTCGCAATACTGTAACTTCCGCGTAGAATGGAATCATCAAAACAAAGTTCCATTGTCGTACAGAGTGTTAAGGTATTCCTTTGAAAAGACCATTGTGTCCATCAGCAATCATAGAAATTGCATAGAATCAGCAATCATAGAAATTGCATAGAATCAGCAATCATGGAAATTGCGTAGAATTAGCAATCATAGAAATTTGGGTCCAGAAATTCCAAGTGCGTCGTCTCCTTTTGGCTGTCGAGTCCATCGGTATTTATAGCCGAAGATCGACTTTCTGGAGGTGTGTGTGGCTGTCCCACACTGAACTCTTTTTGGCTTTAATATGACCATATTTGGTGGTGTTTGATGAGTCTTAGTTCATCTCGCAGTTTGTTGAGTTCGTCGTGTCCTTATATGGTTGGCATTTCAGTGCTTCTAAGGTGAGTAGATGCCATATGCTGTGAGTCAGTATTGGGTAGGTTTTCGCGCCAGTCATACGGGTTTTCCATCCAAACTTGGTATGGGCTGTTTGGCACTTTGTTCGCAGGTTGTCACCTTTTGCAACTGCTCGTTACCTTTAGTGAACTTTCGAAGGCTCAGAGTCACACCAAAATGTACTTTGAACCTTTGTTCGTCGTTGTCTTACAGAGTGTTCACTTTTAAACACTGTTCTTCGTCTTCTGCTTTAAGGAATTCTTTTTCCGGTTTCATAACTTGCGAATGTTGTCTTTTCATATTTTTGTATTTCAATTTGTGTTGGGGTTGCGAAGCTACCGCAACATGTGAGACTTGAACGTTTCTCCGGTTTATGTATGATGAGCGTTCACCGTGAAAAAACAGCAAAGACAAACAACTGTCTACCGGAAGGAATCCTTTCCCAGCAAAAAATCAGACACTTTAAGATCTTACAGAGTATGTATTTCGTCTACGAAGTAGGCATCATCAGCTCTTATTCAAATAGAATCAAGATTTTATTGACAGGATGTTTAACCGCTTTGGACGAGATGCCAGAAGTTCACAGCTCTTGTTTTTAAATGACGCTGACAAGCCTTGCTATGTAAAATAAACTCATAACTTGTGTTTTTTTCAAAGACGATGGCATAAAGAGGTAACCTGTTTGGAAAATCTGCAAAATCCTGTTGTATAAATTACCTGAAAATACCTGTCGATTGCTGCCAACAAAGTGCATTTTTGTGAATATTCCCCAAATACAGGGTTTCTCATCCGGAGCCTTCGGTCCCCCTTGAGGGCCACGGAGCTGTTCTCCGGGGGACACGAAATGGCTCTGCAGTGATATTGCAAAACCTTAATGATGAGCAGGGGGCCATAAGTGTTGAGAGTGTTTGGAAGGGGGCCACAAACCATTGAGAAACACTGACTAACATATGGGGCATTTTCTTTGTGACCTATAAATGGTAAATCATTTTGTGAACGTCCAATTGCATTGCATCGTCAGCAACATGAAAATTATACGCAAAATGTCTACGTTGCCTCTCCTGAAAAAATTTCTGCAGACGTACAGGCATAAGAAAATGGCATTCTTGAAACGAGATAGTGCAGTTGGTACAGGTAGGTTTGCATAGGTAATTCAGAGCTTAAATCGCAGGCTTGAACTGCAAGTAGAGCTAATCAGTGTCAGCCGATAGACAATGTGGGTTTCGTGGAAGGTTTGACTTCATTGTTCAACGGTACGTTTAACGTTTGCAGTCATAGAAAAAGTTTCAACAAGAGCCTAGAAAAGGTGTTTCTTTTATAACGGTATGTTTAGGTATGATTGCGATCATGGCCACTTTCAGCTCATATTTTCGGGTTTGGTGGGTAATGGTAACTTGGTGTTGTACCTAACAACTACACATGTTTTAGAAAAATTCGAGGAGAGACTATTGTTTGGTTACCCCCCTGATTGCGGCCCTGATTGTGACGAAGTCTTTTGTTAGAAGGGCTTTTATCCGAAACAGTCGCACTTGTCATGGCTGTACTGCACAAAGTTGTTAAGTGCGATCATCATTGAACGTAATAGGATTGTAAACACTGCTGAGAAATAAAAAGGTAGATGTCCCACTTGGTAGGGTTTGGTAATACACTTTTTTGAAATATGCGTCTACTAGTTACGGACGAAGATAAGGAATAACCTATGCACGTAACTGGGAGTAGCCTGACCCAAAAACCAGACCACATTTGTAGGTCACGATGGAGGCAGCAAGCCAACACTTTTCAACTAGAGTCAGCTTTGAAACCTATTTGACAAATTTTATCGCAATGGGTCCGCATCTTATGAGACCAGGGCCAGTGGCAACAGAATTAATGTTTGAAGCCTTTTATATGTTCCAAGAGGAATAAACCATTACTTAAACGCAAAGTGAGCAATGAAACATTATTTGCATTTCTGAAATTATATTATTAATTTCTGAAATTATATTATTAAAGATTTTATTTGAATAAGGACTAATCATTCTATTTGAATAAGGACTGAAGATGTGTAATACACGAAACTAGTTTCCTTACGCAATAAATTGCGATAGATTCGCTAGGTGTGGGTCACTGATGTGGCTTTACAAACATTGCTGAATGATAAGTACAAGCTTGAATCATTGCAAGGAGATGGGAGCAGAATCAGGCAGGCGATCCCTCAAAATGCCCGCTGAAAAGCTAGGGCCTGTAACTGTAGAACAAGTATCACTTCTCTAATTGTCACCACAAAAGCACATCTTTGTGTCTTTGTTTGGTCCCTTAAATGATAAACAATTAAAGCTAGGTGGTGCGACTTACCGCAGACTTTAAACCAACAAGGAAAAAAATTAACGAAATATGCTGAAATAAGCTGAGTCCATATATGGATATGCAAACAAGGCATATAAAATAAGAACAGCAAATGATAAGAAAGGTGGCGAACAATCATAAAAGCAAGACCCATAATCGAGAACGAAAAACAGGACCTATTTCAGTTTGCGTGTTTGATTCTAATGTTCAAGATGTTTTAATGTTCCTTATATCTTTACTAAGGACGAACATGATCTTCTTTCATCAACACTAAAAAAGCCTTCAAAAAACTATACATTTTTATTTTGAGGCGTTTCGGATTATTCTAAATCCATCTTCAGTCAAAAAATAAAGCAACACTTGGCAATGCTAGCAATTCAAAACCAAAAGACTCTGTGACGCAAGAAATAACAGTGTGACGCAAAAGAAGTCAAAATCAAAACCAAAACCACCAACCCTGTCAAATTCGCTAACAGTGAAAGCGTGACCAACAGGTATGCAGAAGGTGCTAAAACAAAACCTGTGTAAGATCGTAATTTACGTAAATAAGCCAAGACCAGAAGCACAAGACTATTCACAGAGCACTGCAAACGAAGGATGCAAAAATTTTGTTTAACATTTTCAAGTCCACAATCAGCACGATATGTCTACATCAGCACCAACAGCAATGCACGCAATATGTATTAACATAAGAACTGAGTATCAACCAATTATTTGACATAAAATCTACGTATCGAAGAGGTATAAAGGGTGGAAAAATTGTCTACATTAATCTTAGACAATTTTTCCACCCCTTCAATCAGTACAGCAAACTCAATCAATCAGTACAGCAAACTCACATCTAGTTTTTTCTACAAAAAGAAGGAAGACGAAATGGTACTCACTAGGAAAGAAAAAGAAACTCTTCGTACTCTCAGCCAAGATACTTCTATTATTATTTGTAAACCTGATAAAGGAAATGGTGTCGTGGTTTTAGACAGAAAAAATTATATCAAAAAGATG
>Ga0210059_1017690_pt1 | contig 10125 bp, 3 predicted proteins | sample Ectturendosymbi2_FD_188042 | JGI IMG/M metagenome (GOLD analysis project Ga0210059, IMG submission 188042) | Ecteinascidia turbinata endosymbiont from Florida, USA - Sample 2 (SPAdes) (version 2) | ecosystem: Host-associated > Tunicates > Ascidians > Unclassified | place: Key West, Florida...
GGCCCGCCCTTTTCCGCAGCCCAGCTTAATGTGTCCGGCCCCCGCCCCGCCTTAATGTGCAGCCCACTGGCCCATCCTGTAGTGCAGCCTGCCGGCCCGCTCTTCTGTGCAGCCCGCCAACCCGCGGATATTTCATGTTTTTCATTTGGCAACACGGCCCTCCGTTTAGTGTTATCCGTAGCTGGGCTACCTACCTCCTAGCAGTTCACCCTGCGTAGCCATTGCCAGCTGCCTTGCACTTGACCTTGCATAGCCGTTGCTGGCTACCTACTAGACACTGCGAAGAATAATAAGACGAATGCTTAGTATAACAGGTACATTATCTATGCTTTTCTACACCACCAAGGCAATCTCTGAATCAGCGAGGACTGTACTTCTATTAATAATTAATACCATACCAAGCTTCACTTGCAGACAAACATACAGTAAACTAATGAAAAAAGCACACCAAAGTCAAGTGTACAGAATTTACAATCTTTAAATGTACAGCATTTGATTTTGTTGGGATTATACTTGCACTTGTACAGTGAGTCACTCCGCATGTGATGTGAGTTAGAAGGGCAGTAGCCTGAGTAAAACACTCAACTCAGATTGTCAATCTGAATCTACTGTACAGTAATTTTTCGTAATCGATATCGGAAGAATATCGACAAACTTACTACACCCAGAATCACATCTGAAATTCCACGTCTTAAAAAATTTTCCAACACTCTGACTCTTCAATAGATGAAGGCAAATAGCTAACTACTCACTCGTTAGACGTTGGATTTTAGACAAACTTCACAGGGTACAGATAACAGAGCGTTTGTCGTTCTTCCTGGCGGGACTAACTATGGCGGTGTCTTACCTTGGGCATTCCCCAACGTCATTTCGTCCTCTACATCTATTGGACAAATTTGATCACATGACTAACTTATTTTTAGCAACGCGGAAAGCACCGCCACTTCTTGCATGAAAATTACAAGTCCAGTAAGATTTCATTGCCCAGTTGAAAAGAAATTCCAATTCAAACATTCTTTTCAAATCTATTACAAAAAAATCAAAACTTTTCAAATGTAAGGGCCACGACTCCAATAGCCTTCCGGTTCCTTCAATGCCCAGGCCTCCTTGCACTAATTTGTTTTTTTTTCTTGTTGAATATTAAATATCCTATCGCCAAAAAAAATCAACTCAACTCTAATTTATTTTGACACACGAAACATTGAAAGGCCGGGAATCCTAACGGTAGATATAACCATAAGAGTACGGAAGTGCATATTTTTATGGATGCAAAAATTTTTGCTCAAATTTGATCTTGTTTTTCCCAAATAATGCATAAATAGCAAGTCCTATGCATACTGAAACGTACAAATCAAGGTGTCCGCATGCCTAATGAAATTACCAATCATCAAATATCAGTAGCAAGTCAATTTCTGCGTGAGTCGCGCTGGTGCAATTCTTAATGTAGGCCACAAATTAAATTCATGGTGGCAACGTATTGCCATGCACGTTTCTTGGTATGAGTATTTCCATCTCGTTGATGAATTATAAACTGACAGATTTCTCAGCCCTGAGTATGAAAGTACTGTTGTTTATACACCTCTTCATTACCAAATCATATAAATGACGAGGAAAATAAACTTAATCCTGAAAACAGTGTGTCACTATGGGGATCAAAGTCTTATGCCCTCAACTAACAACAATATTCTGCATTCGAACTCCTAATCATTTTTCGAATGACAAATGGCTGATAACCTCAACAAGAAAATTTTATAAAGATAGCAGTGCTTCACTGGATTACATTAGAATTGGTGAATTATGCAGTCCAATAGATAGTACAGTTGCTATAGTGATAATCAAAACTTCATGTCACAGGATCAAATTTAAACATTAATTGGATCCTAGGCAATAATACGAGTTTTTGGAGGGTTTGATTGACATTGTAGCATTTCTGGTTAAAAAGTTATTGCAAAATTGCCCAATATCAAATAGAGAAATCCCCTAATTCTTCTAGGAAATTCCTGAAATATTTTGAATTTTTTTTGGCATAACGTTTGAACCAGAAACGACAGAAGATCGATCAAGGTCTCCAAAGATTCGTATTATAGCCAATAATCCAATAAAAGTTTGAGCCACAATATCGGCTCGTTCAATCGGCGATGATGTCATCAAAAGGAGGCAAAACATACCCCACACTTGACGTCATCAACCAAAAACCCCAAGTCCAAAACTTAAATTTTTTCATTCTAAAATACAAGACCTCACGAGTCTTTACAGGGTTTGAATAGCTCTCTAGCCCATGCTGTCGAGTTATGGCTGGCCAAAATTTGGCCTGAAATGGCTAATGCTACCTTTTGTGAAACTGTTTAATTTTTATCAAAAGCTGGGTTTTTGAGTCATAATTTTGGCTCCAGATGTACTAGAAAGTCAGTCAAATGCTCTAAAGACGCTGATCACTGCCTAGTTTAGCGGTCGGTAGATGGCGCCACATGAAAATAAATGGTCACCGCTAGATGGTGCCCATGAGTAACAAGTCACTGTGATAGTCACCACAAGCGAATTATCGTAGTTCACTTATCCCTGTATAATGATAGTGCAACCTAGTAGTAGTAGAGTGAACTCGTCGAGGGAGCTCTATTGCTGTTGGTTGCTTTCATGTTAGTTAATGCCCCGAATTGCCATCTTTCTCTTGTGCTTGCCTCAGCAGTTCAAGGCAATGCAGTCAACTGCAACACTAGGTTCCAAAAAAAAGAAAAAAAACATGAGCCAAGAAATGTCTCATTGGGTTGGCACCCAGGACCAGGTAAACTCGCTAAAATGCGCAAACATGCCCTCCTTGTGACGTCACCCACATAAAACCCAAAACGAAAAAAATTTATATGCCGTAGAAGACGTGCTGAATCTGTAGGCAGAGAGTTTGAACAGCTCCCTAGCTCAATCGGATGGCGAGTCATTTCGTTGCAAACTATTCAAAAAATGCAAAAGTGTTGCACGCGGGACGTACAGGGTCAAATGAGCGGCGCTCTGCTGGAAAGCAGTGTTGCCAATTGGTATATGATATACTAATTTTGAAATTTTTGGAATATTTTCAAAGCGCTTCGTATATGCATTTTTCGTTTGATGCAAAATTTGGTATATATTTGGTATATTTTTGTCAGAGGTTTTTGTTGAGATTTTAAATCAGTTTATTTGGTTTGTTACAAAGCAAAAACAGAGAAACCGATAGTAGAGTTGAAGTTTTATCGGAAAGCTTTGTGATTTTGGTTAACATGGGAGTAAGCATGCACTATGGGTAAGCGGAAAGCAAGATTGCACTTTGGGTAAGCAGAAAGCGAGATATATTGTAGGACAGGGCCGCAGCCAAGGTGGACACGTGGGCCACTGCAGCAAAATGACGTCACTTTGAAAAGGGAGGAACCCGGTTTTTGATCACCCCAACCAAAATGTCTGGCTACACTACTGCTCTAAGTCTTTCTATAAAGAACAATGAGTCGTCATAGGAACGAGTTGCGTGGGGCCCCCGAAAACGCGAAGCCCTAGGCCATGGCCTATTTCGCCTATGCGTAAATCCGTCACTGAGCGCAAGTGCCAAGTTATGTCAATCAAACCGAACTGACAAGTGAATTGAATTTACAACGCAATTACTTCACTCTAGTTCAGTCCAACCCGCGGCAGCGGCCTAATCGAAGGTTTTGTGCGGCCCAGTTTAGGCTTTCGTTGCAGTAAAATTATCCTACATACTGACCACTTGCCTTTATTTTGATAATCTTGAATTTGTTGCAGGTGGTCCTCAGTGCCACTTTATCACGATTGTTACCATTGCAGTTAGGACTCGATCGCTTTCAGGATATTACCTTTAGCTAAATTTAGTTTGCTAAGATCAAAGTAAGCCATTCAATGTGCGGCCCTCATTAACATGTTATTCAATATGCGGATCTGGTTAAGATAATGACATAATTTTTGGCTGGCTCAGTAAGACATTTTGGGTTGGACATAACTGCTCTATTTGGACGCCACTTTCGTTCGAAGAACAGCTGACTAGGAGAAAACTGCGTAGTGATTACTTATTTCGCTTTCGGTAACCTCTAGCTCAGACGCGTTCTTGCTTAAAGGTAGCGTCATGGGCGCATGACCAATGATCGGCTTTATGACGCAATACACGAGAAAAACAGACTTCACAAGGAGTTCAACCAATGCATCCGCCCAAAGTTCCAAAAGCCCAATTTTATAGTTATTGATATGCTTCACTAATATGCATGGACTTGAAATGCGAATTGTTTTTTATGAATTAGAAATGTAATGTACAAAGATTTAATAACTACCTTGTCACAGACGCAGTGCAGGATTAAGGTAGCGCGAGGCCCGTAGCATTTCAAGAGCGCGAGGCCCCAAATTAAAAAAAACATCTCAACACCTAGCCTACTAAACCACAAAGTGTGTGTGCAGGGCATCCTTGTTTCTAGCTTTAGGATACTCTCTGCATGCTCTATCCAGTTCGCATCGTGGCATGACAGTCTGAGTGTATCGTGCTGACCACCACTGTTGCCAGATGGTTGTGACCTAAATCTGCAAAACTATGTCACAAAAACTGCTAGATTCTGCTAAAGGTCTTGTCACAAATTCTCAACTAAAATCTGCTAAAAGCAGTGAAATTCTGTTAAAAAATCTGTCATTTTTAACATGATTAAACGAAACCTATAAAGTTATACAAAATAACATTTTTCATCTTGCACTGGCTCTCAATAAGCATCGGCTGAAAACGCCGGTCTTGCTCAACACACTTTTCGGCCCAAAATTTTCTATCAGTCAATATTTTGACTTTTTGAGCAACGTAACTGCAGCTAACCTCTTTTTTTGTATGACACACAGTTCTTGATGATCTCTTTCGAATGGTTACATATATATATATACAGTAGAACAATGCTCAGCGATAAACAATCTGAGCATACCTTCAGCCCTACAACTTTCTAAATTTGGTCTTTGTAACTTAAACTTTGTGTTACATTAAGGAGCATGCAGAAAGTTCTTTAGTCTTGTCTGAGTGCTTTTCCTGCCAGTTATGCCTTTTAAGCTCACAATATTCCGCTATGGTCGTATTTTTGCAAATTTCATGAAAGGCTTTTGTTGAATCAGCAGGATAGAGGCGTAGGCACTGAGCCAACTTTTAAGTTCTGAATCTTGCAACCACATATGTCGAAACTTTTGGCAGCTTTGGTTGACCAGGAAGTTTTTTTACCAGACATTACTACTTACTAGTGTAACTGAATCACGTGGAAATATCGTGCCGTGGGATAAAACATATTCTACCAATACTGTCTTTTTAACCTAACGCGCTCACTAAGCACACAATCTTGTGATATTACACTACGGTAAAAGAAGTCTATTCTGAAGTTTCATCATTTTTCCTTATCTGAGTTTCACAACGGTTCGGAGACAAAAAAATTGGTTTCAACAGTTGTGAAAGTATACATTTTTGAACATCGCAAACTTCCATACATTACATATTTGCGTGAAGCGCATATTCATTTACATTGAGAAAACATTTTTCCTTTTGTTTCTTTCGCAACTCAATTTTTTCCACTCCGGTTACGTCATCAATAATCCGCTAACAAGGTCCGCCCCGACCGAGCTCCGTCTTTTACAGGCAACCCGTATTTGTCGTATTAGTTTGTATGCCGGCGACAGAGCTCTGTAGTAACATAACTGTTTTTCAATGAAGATAAGGATTTCAGACAAGCTGAATCTAATGAAAATCAAACTTTACTTCCAAAATTACTGTATTTCGAAGTGATCTTGCGTGATGTAAGGCTTGGTAACGATTATCGGGTGGTGGAAGTCAGAAATGTTTCATCAAAAAATGCAGGCTAAGGACAAGCGAGACTCACTCGCGTTTTTCCTGGTTGAGTTAGGTATGATACTTAATAAAATTCCGTATAAAACAAAGTTGCCTTGATGAGCATACGTTAGGAACTGGTATATTTACAATGTTTTCTAGTTAGCCTAATCTAGTACAGGCTTTACTGCAACTTACAGTAACACGAAGTTCGTGGGCCTATTCAATTTATGAGACAAAATTAGCGATTGTGCTTAGTTGCGCTACTCCAAAGTGTGCAACACATTCAAGAAAATTTCCTTGAGTAGATCTTCATGTTTCAAAAAGGTGAAGTTTGAAAGAGATGCTTAATAATTTGCCAGAGAGATAAATGGACCCCTAAGATACATAAGAATTTAAAGAAAAGGAAGCTCAAGCTATGCAAAGTCAGTAAAGTTTTAGGTCATTTGCTAAGTGAATCAGCAATTTGTTTAGTGCGTGGTTTGTGATTGATGGTTCTGAATGAGAAACATGCAAAATAATTTTTGATGTCCTTACTTGGCAGAATAATGGATCCAAGATGTAAATTCGGAATGTTAAATCATTTTATTGAGAAATGCTGCTTGTAAATTTTTTGCATTATTGCTTTAACCATCACGGGTTTGGAGAAAAACAAACATTGAAACAAGATTCCATTCCAGCCTTGATTGGTGTTCCAAATCTACCAAAATTGTTGAAAATGTCAAGACCCAAATTATCAAGGTTTTACGTTTAGTTACGTATTTTAGGACACTTCCTCGAGAGCACTGGATAATTTGGAAGGAATATGTCCTAGGCACGCCCAAGTTTACAATTAACAAACTTAGACCTGCCCTTTATCGTTCGACTTTATGCTCAGTTTAACATCAAACGGATTTGGAGCATAAAATTGGGATAGACTTAACAGTTTCATTAACACTAAAAAAGCCTTCAAAAAACTATACATTTTTATTCTGAGACGTTTCGGATTAATCTTAATCCATCTTCAGTCAAAAAAAAAAAAAACAAACGGATTTGTATTCACTCGTGGTTTTATTAATATAACTTTAAGCACTGTGCGATTACTCTACAAGGCACCAAGAAAGAAATTTTAATCAAACAACAGGGGTTAAGGCGAGTTCAGTTCTTTCATGGAGGAAGAGAGTAAACCATACTCCCGTAAATTCAATAGGTCTCACTCTAGCAGACTACCTGTAGACTGTTTGGTAAGCTTCCAGTGGGAAACTTCTTCTCAGCCAGTGGGCTAAGGTTAGGGTTAGGCAATGGCCTAAAGTTGTTACTTGCTCAAGCAGTGGCTGGACTTGTTACTTGCTCAAGCAGTGGCTCAAGACTGCCTGAACGTGGCGATCGCACGGGTATTTATTGTTGCAGTTGACTACATCGCTTTGAACTACTGAGGCAAGCACAAGCGAAAGATGGCAATTCGGGGCATTAACTAACAGGAAAGCAACCAGCAGCAAGAGAGCTCCCTCACTGAGTTCACTCTACCACTACTAGGTTGCACTATCATTATATAGGGATACGTGAACAACCATAATTCGCTTGTGGTGACTATCACAGTGACGTTTTACTCATGGACACCATTTAGCGGTGACCATTTATTTACAGGTGGCGCCATCTTCTTGCCGCCACATTATACCCAGAGCCGCACCATGTTTCTCGTCTCTCATTGGCCAATTATTTTGCGTCATGAAAGGTCATCACGTTTTCTTAGAATCCTGATTTCCGGAGTCGCCAGTGATTCTGTTTGCGTTTTTTATCGTAATCCGGAATGTTTTTCGTTGTTGTTGGTTTTATCCGTTTGGATCGGAAATGTTATTTATATTTTTATCTGCATTATTAAAGTAATTGATTTCTATAAGGTTTTGGGTTACTCTCTTGCTAGGTGTGACTTAGAATAAATGTGTGGGGTATAAATACACAATAATTCAAATATACGCACAACACAATGTCTTTGTAGACTGAATGTTTTAGTCATCACTTTGTCCTAGTGTCTTTTCCTCGGAATTCAGTTCGTTTCCCGGAGTAGCTTTGGTGTTCCAATACTTCTTCTTTGTCATTGTTATTCAATGAGACTATCGACAAGCTTCCAAGTCGCTTTCTGAACTTGCTTCTAAAGTGGTTGAAATCTTCAACGGGTCGTTTTTCCGAATCAAAAGACGTTTCATGTTGAGGATGCAATGCGAACTCAACAAAGGGCTGGTAAAGTTCTTAATCCCCACAAACATGCATGTGCAAGTACATTGATTTAAAAAAATATATTTGAATTTGTAATTGTTTCATCACCTTTGCTTAGTTTGGTGATATGTACTAGTCATATTTAAATTTTATATTTGTTGTCAGTAAACGTCAATGACCATACTTGCTTTTCAGAAAGTTTCCTGAAAAGTGTAGGCTACTATGAACAATTATGAAAACAGTGTCAAATTGGAGGAAGTTGCACATTTGAGGATGACAACCAAGATGAAAGGTTTGTTCATTGCATGTTACCCAGTATTATCTTGATCATGATTTTGATTTTTGTTTGAAGAATTAGTGATGTGATTGCATCTGCTTGTAAAATGCATCTATTGTTGTCAGTCTTGTGAATAGCTTTGTAAAACATCAACCACAACATGACCAAGACTCTCAATTAATGTTTTTATGTGACAGTTGAAGTTGCTCTAGGAAAACATTGCTAATTTTGAAAGATCAATAAACAAAATTGCTAATCCTGACCAGCTGGACATGCTGGAGAGCCTATCACATCATGTTATGAGATGTTCAGATGAAACTGTGAAGAGAGCATTATAGATTCAATGTTCAACTGGAGAAAGCTACAAGAGTAAGCTAGGTCTACAACAGTTAACAATGGTTTTGATGTGAAAGAAAGTGAATGAATTGAATGATGATGAGTTGTACTGCTCATTACTGCCAGATGAGATATCTACAGGGTGACACAAAAAAACGGTCATCACCAAAAATCGAATAACTTCCAAACTTTTATTTAGATTGAAACAAAACTTTAGCTACATTAGGTCAAGCCTGTGTAGCAGACATCACCAAAGTTTCAAGTATGTACTACAAAAACTCTTTGTTTCACTGGCGCTCAAAAATGTGCTCCAAATGAGCTCTCTGGCGTTGCAGGCACATTTGCATCCGGCGGGCAAAGTTCTCGATGACCCTCCCGCATTCCTCCCTTGGGATCGCTCTTATTGCTGCCTTCAGGTCAGGGATAGTCTGGGAGTTGTTGCCATACACTTTGTCCTTAAGGTATCCCCACATATAAAAATCTGGGGAGTTCAAGTCCGGTGAATGCGGCGACCACTGCGGGTCACACCTGCGGCTGATCAGTCGGTCAGGGAAACGCTGGTGTAGCCATGCGAATGATTCATTTGAGGAGTGGGGGGTGGCACCATCCTGCTGGAACCACTGGAAGACCCTGACGACCCCTCTCCATCGACCAAGTGCTGTCCAGAACTTGCCAAGCACCTGGACATATCACTCGGTGTTGATTGTCACAGACCGCTCTTTGTCGTCCTCGAACCAGAATGGTCCAATAATGCTATGTTTGGAAATGGCAACCCAGGCAATGCACTTCACAAAGTGCAATGGCCTTTGCAGACAGTGCTCAGGGGGTGTGCTACCCCAGAAGATGTTGTTCTTAGAGTTCACGTGACCTGACAACAGAAAATGTGCCTCGTCCGAAAACCAGACATTGTCAAGAAAATCTGGCACAGCTACATGGATAGACTTCTGCCGAAAATATGCCTCAACTATAAATATCTTTTGCTCAGTAGTCCATGGCATCTCGAAGGTAAAATTTGGAAGAGTCTTAGAACATTAATTCTAGTTGGTAAATCTGAAAAATAAAAAGAATTGATTAATTATTTCCAACGTTATTCAAGTTTAGATGATGACCGTTTTTTTTGTGTCAACCTGTGTATATATTAGGTGTAATTCTTTGCCACTGTAACAACATAGGTTTTATTTCAGGCAGCAGTGCATGTGCAATCTAAATATTAAGATGGAACCCTAAACAGCAGCTGCGTGTACACTCAATGGTTATTTCTCTCTCTCTTTCTCTCTTAGTTGTCCGTCGGTTCGACGATGACGCTGCTCAACGCGTTTCCTTGTGTCGGCGCATGTGGCTCCTCAGTCCAAAGGCTGAGGCGCAAACACGGCCGCATACTGTACAGGCGGATCCCTGCCGCGTTGTCGTTGGATGTGGTTGGTTGCGCTGTTGGTGTCTGCGCGCACGCTTTGCTACTGCCACATCAATATGTTGCTGTTCAAAGGTTTCCAGCTCCTTGTCG
>Ga0210059_1017691_pt1 | contig 10125 bp, 11 predicted proteins | sample Ectturendosymbi2_FD_188042 | JGI IMG/M metagenome (GOLD analysis project Ga0210059, IMG submission 188042) | Ecteinascidia turbinata endosymbiont from Florida, USA - Sample 2 (SPAdes) (version 2) | ecosystem: Host-associated > Tunicates > Ascidians > Unclassified | place: Key West, Florida...
GTTTTGAGGTGACACTAAAAAGAGGTCACCCAATTTTCTGTCCCATGATTGGAAGTTTCGCGGAGTTTCAGATACGGCTCTGTAGAGGTTGGACATCAGACATGCGCATGATAAAATATACTCCGTGTTGGTATAGTTTCGTAGAAATCCCATAGGATGGGACAGTCACAAGTTGCCATGGGATGGGACAGACAAATGTGTCCCATGGACAAGCCTGCTCACTGGCTCTCAAAGACAGGGAAGAACTAGGTAAGTTCAAAATGAAGTTCAACGAAGTGGCGGTTGATCGCAGGAAAATAGCCAGAAACGATTGAAGTTAATGCGATCACCAGGAATACCGTATTTATTCGATTGTGAGCTACGGCTTATAATGTTTCTTTTCGTCATCATTTCGCGTTGCTTGCAATTAAAGGCGACATTTTTTTCTTTATCTTATCAAAAGGTATGCTCGATACGCTCTGCCTTTCCTTGGCTACGTTTTTTTCAACCAATCTCTCTTTTCACATTCTATTCTCTTCAGTATCACGTGTACACTCCATCACAGGAGGGATTATGATGAACAGAAAGCAGTTGTAGTGGTATGATATCATTACCAGGGTTTCCAATTAAACGCTAAATATGCTAGTAGCTAGTACGCGAAAGTACCTCAGAGGCTTAGTTAGGTAACCCATGTTTAAGTGCGGCTTGCATTAATTTTTTAACACCATTTCGTGCGGATCATAATCAAGTGCGGCTAAAAATCGAATATATACGGTACCCTACTTCAGTTGTCACTGCTGGATTATTGAGGAACGCGTAGTTTATACTTCAGTGTCTCGCATTTCAATATTGTACTGTACTACTTTCAAATTTATAGAAACTGCCTGATGGAGGCGTAATTGCTAAAACAGATTTTATGAAGCCGGTCGATTAAAACGTTTGCATTTTTCAAGAAAGGTGAAACTCTGTATAACGACTGGAGTATATTTGTATCCTGGCACGTGCAATGTATCAACAACTTGCGGTGAAATTAAGCAGCGGCAAACACTTAATTTTCTAGACGCAACTCAAGGAGCGCCGCTCCCCTCTCAACACGTGGGGGATAACGTTCTCATGTTCCTTCCCACTAAACCGCTGGCTACAAACTTTTATGAGCAGTGAATTGGATAAATGTCACAGGAAATACCTTACTGTCAGTAACTGATCTAACAAGTGTAATATCTGGAAAACGTTAACCTCTAATGACACAACCGTAGTGAGAAGCATCTGGTTCTTCGATGACAATTGGCTTTTGCGCAATGCCAACTGCGCATAATCTTCTATGTACAGGCAGCCGCATAGACAGACACCATATAAAATGTGCATTCACCAATATCAGCAAAATGTTTGCGTTTTAAGTTAAAAGCTTGGAGTGGTTCGGTGTTATTTGACGGCTTTCGCTTGGTTCATTGTTCACAGAAAATTTTCAAATCTTGTCCATAAACGGTCAATGACAAAAACAAAAGGTTCGGCATAGTCCAAATGTTTGCCTGTATACTCTTCATTTGGATGAAAAAGTTGCTTATCTGACTATTACAAGCAATGCATTCCACGATGCAGCAATGAAAGTTGTATTGCACATGTAACCCAGCTGAGACCGATTCATGAAATTTCTACTATAAGTTTGGAATCACTGGCACTGTTTCACACTCTTGAAAAAATTAAGATATTTTGTTTAGAAATGACAAAGAATGTGCTTAATTATGGTGAGGGGAGGAGGAAGCTGAAAAAAGACACACGATTTGCTTTTCACGCGACGTGTTCGGCTGCGACGCGACACGTCCCTGGACCACTCCGCAAGACATGCGTTTGCTCATATCGCGAAATCATGATGTGTCCAGCGCAGCTATGACCAACCCGCGGCCTAATTTGAGAGCATGGATTTCGATAACATTTTACTTGCAATAGACTTGAGAAACATCAGGCGACTGATAAAGAAGTTTGCTTCGGTCCCTTGAATCCAGGATTGCGAAGTCGGAGTCGCAAACCTCCGCACGGAGTCGGATGTTTTTGGGTGGAGTCGGATTCCTAAGAGCGCTAGGAGTCGGCGTCGGATTTCTTTTATCCGACCCTGAAGATCCAAATGAATCAAATTTTACATCGCACAGGTACGAGTTAGGTAGGAATCCTTTTCAATGGATTGCTACAAAATTAGTTACCTTCAGCTTGAAGAACACACCATCACAGGAAGAACACTTTCTCTGAAGCGACAGTGCGCATTGCTTAGTGCTTTCACCAGAGGTTCCCAAACTTGTTCGAGCCGTTATCCAGACCAAGGTAGCGAGTATGTTTTATTACCCTCAATATTTGGCAGTTATTGCTCACAATATAGAAAAACATCGTGGTTTTGGTTCCGCATTACCCCCCGAAGAATCACATATTACCCCGGAGGGAAATTTACCCCAGTTTGGGAACCACTGGATTACACAGTTACCCGTAATCACAATCGCTTTACGCGTTATTGCTCAATCGAATGCGAATGAATTTGTTGCTTTTTAGTCAGTAATACATGGGAGTAGTAAGCACTAGTAATATGACAAGCTAAAATAAGTCTTAATAATTTTTATGTCATGTTTTATGTTTAAAAAGCTAGCTACTCGCTCTACACCACTAACAAAGGTTTTCTGAATGTTGTTCATATGTTGATGTTGTTTCTGTTCAATTCATTCACGTTATAGTAGCTACTATATAATACATTTTTATGAGTAGTAAATATTCTTCAAATAAAGATTCATTCAAAGCCTTAACTCATGTATCTAGCGTCAATAACAAAATGCATATTTCCAAAATAATTTTAGCACGCTTATTTGCCATTGTTGACAACCAAACTTAATTCACGTTATTTCAAGGAGTTGGAAAATTTTGGAATCTGAGGGTTGGAGGGACATTTCACCTCCGACTTCGCAACCCTGCTTGCATCTTCACCCTGGTTCAAGAAGGATTAATTTCTTTCCGCCCCATGTAGCGTCTTAGTCTGATGAACCAAACTGCTGATCACTTTCTTCCTTACGAAACCACAGCGCTCCTGCAAAGCATCAAACGCCATTGATGTGACAGCTCCTCCCGCTCGCAACGCGATCCTGGCAACAGCGTTTGACGCCCAGCGATGATGGCTCCGCAGTCAAGAAAGCTCCATAGAACGCACAAAAGCGCTGTTCGCCAAAAACCGCGCATTACTCCCGTGCTGCTGCTGCACGTTACACGAGTGACAAATAGCCTGCCTTCAGCGACGGTTTGTCCGCAAAGAAATATTTGCTACGGTTTACGACCGGAAATAATGAATCGCACCCACGAAAACAAGTCAAAGATGACAGACAGCACTCCATGACTTCCAGAACGTTTTGCGACTTGAGCATGCAAGGATTATCAAGTTCGAAAATGTCTTGTTGCGGCCAGTGGCCCAACAATATGGACAAGTACGTACGGACTGGAACCAGTGCTTTGTAATGGACTGCTCGTTGAGCCGTCCGGCTGGGCACAAACCGTTCACATGTTCACATAGCGTTTTACGTAACACGTGACTCAATATTCACGCCGTTCGTTGAATGCGTTTTCCTGCTCGCCTTTCTGTGCATGTATTTACGATCTCGCGGAACCTTACTTGATCTCTTTTCGTCAGTAGTGCCGTGAGCGAGCTGTCGTCGCCTGATCCATTAACTGTTTTCTGCGATATGTTTGCTGCTGTATAGTCGTAAAAGACTAGTCGCTGTCTGTGTTAATGGTCGATAGATGTTGCCGTTTTGCGTCATTAAAACCAGTGCAGAACTCGAGGCAATAAAGTGTACAGTGTCACCTCTCAACTCCCCTGCCTGTTTCGTGTCTCTAACAGCCGGGGGCCTGAGTAACGCCTTCATCATCGCATAGGATAGCATGAATCAGATTCACAGCTCGTGCTTGTGTGTTACAGAGCGAGAGACACGTCAACAAAATGGTGCTGTGACCAGGATGTGAAGGTCGTGCGGAGTTCAGCCTTCACACAAAGAACGTGCGATCGGTGCGGTTCGTTGTAGAAAGGAGGGGATGTTGTTGCAACCTCTCCGGTGGTGTTGCGTTGATTGTGTGATTCACCACGAACGGGATGTGCGCGAAGAACAACACCATACATATATGTGGCGCAAACAAGCAATAATAGAGTGATCATGGCATGTGAATTCTATTGTTGCTTGCTGCCACAGTGCGAAGCTTCGCGCATATGCCGCTCGGTATTTCCGATCGCAACACAGTCTTATCTTCCAAAGTTTTGAAAAGCACATCATCTTGTTGATCTCTACGACCCACCTTGTAGCGACCTTCCAGCCAGGGTGGCCTCTCCAGCATGCCCAGGTCTGCGTTGTTCCGCAGCCTGTTGCAAGTAAAAGCCATCGACTTCATGATATTCAGTCGTCTATTCAGGGAATGTCGGGAAGTGGCTATTGCGCGTGGATCGCGTACAAGATGCACGACCTGCGCAGGAAGGAGAGGGCAATTGAAAGCATTCTGCAAAGTAGGGATGTCACACCGGGAGCCATACTGATATACCAGTTTAACTTGCATTTAACTTCAAAAAATACGGAAAGGTTCTGAAGTATTTCGTAATCAAAGATTTGAACTTGTGTTAAAGTTGTGAAGAAACGAAGTGACTGGGCCGAAAGTCTTTGTTTCAAGAAACGCACCGACTTTCAGTCAAACTTTCAACTACTGACGGCAGAAACCCTTCCACATGCGCGGAGACGAAACAACTATTTCTTGGCTTGAAGAAACAACAAACCAAACAGAAACAATTTTCAAAAGCTGTTGTACTTTCAAGTCAATGTGGTGCTGAGTGACAAGATCCTCGAGATTGTGGAGGTGGCAAAATCGAATGACTTTTATTGCAACAAGTCTCTTTCGACGACAGAGGTTGTTGACGAGATTTACGTTGACGACACCGCAGTCGTCCCAGCAATCGTGTTCTCTGCAGAAACAAACGGCCGCTCGATACCGGCAGCAACATCGCGATACAAACAAAGTAACAAGTGCTTATTTACTCGTTTATCTTGTTGTCAATCGTAAGGGTTGAGGTACAAATTCGAGCTAAAAATTCCCAATGCCCTTCAGAATACACTGCATGAAAAACGTAGTCACGAAAAACAGACATATTTATGTGTAAAATCACATTCTTGAACGAATTTTAGCAACCACAATTGCAGCGTGGGAAAGATATGTATCATCATTGAGCAAGAAAGTTGGAAATCATCAAAGATTATTTCAGCATGCGCCGAAAAATGACCAAATCCAGTCTATAACGATAAATGTATGTAGTTGGTGCGTGACTATTCATGTACAACGTATAACGAGCAAAAAAACATTTTGCGAAACGGCAGTCACAATGTAAGATTTATGCAGAGCGTACCGAAAATAATGTGACACTTTTGCTTTGATCTGTATTTTTTAGTCTTTGTTCTAACAATTCTTTCTTTTCAGGTGTAAGTAGCTAAAGGCACGAGATTTGTTTGATACGGACATGGTACAAGGCACCATAGTGTACACAGTTGAGCATCGGACAAAATTTCCTCATGGGACCTTGACACCAAGTCACATGTGAAGATGCAAAGACGCTACGCAGTACATTTTGACATAACACCACCCAGTCGCCGTGTGATTGATCAGGTGGAAAAATTCAGAGAACATGAGACTGTGTATCATCTGAATACAACAAGTTTAGGCAAAAACCGAAATGGTCGTCGATGTTCCCAGATCAACGCTGAGGTTAAGAAGTGAAAATCACGGAACTGGAGATGGTGACATAAAGAGCAAAGATAACGACTTGATTTTTTCACGACAATACTCCACGAGATAGGTTATCAAAGTGCAACCAAAATTAAAGACTTAATACGGATGCAAAAGTGTTACATTTTTGAGGTACACCCATACGAAGTTTAGCGCCATCAGTTTTCCACCAATTAAATTTGCTTGAACACACAATTTACGGACACAAATAGCCCGGTACAAAATCTTCAAAAATGGACACGACGCTTAAGCAGATCCCGAGTAAAGTTGTTCTTCTGTACTTGGCTGTAAGAATACGCGAGCACTTGCTTCTATCAATACCTACCTTTTCTTTTGCTGAGCAGAAGTATTAGCTCTTGGGCAGTGTTCCTCAGCACACAACTCTTGAGTGAAAGGGGCGAAACAAAATTTTTTTCTGTTGCAAGTAAAAATGTTCCGAGTCAATCTCGGTCGTGTCTGATGTGGAAGCTCTTGAAAAAAGAAAAGTCAACTTGAAATACAACAGAGATAAAGACTGCCAAGTATAAAGGTATTATCTGTTATGGACGGTCGCAAGAGCCATAACGAGGTGACACTGGCTTTGAGATGTCTATTCTGTTTGAATAAGGTTGTAGGGCTGACGATGCGTTGTGTTAGATGAACTGGATTCCCATTAAAATTTGCTGATTCAAACTCTTTACCTGTGTGGAGACTAGTTACTTGAATATAGATATGTTCCAGTTTGAATGAATCATCGCAAAAAGATAAAAGCAGAGCCAATTCGGCTGATTCCTCGTAAGCTTACAACAAGCTTAGTACTTTTAATAGTAACAACCTGCCTTTCATTTCATTCACCAGCATAGATCAAGTCAACGGATTTAGTGCTGGAATCATATATGACAACTTACATCTGCGTTTATGGTGATCAGCATGCTGTTGTTTCAATTTTGTTTCAGGCTTCTATGATGCCGAGTGTTCCATACAGATGCTTCCTTGTACTCGTTAAGGTACAGCGATGTTATAGTACAGCAGGTTTTTTTAAGGAAAATGTTAGGTACCCGGTATCTCTGATTTTAGGGACCCAATTTTTTCTGATTCTAGGAACCCGATGATAATTTTCTGATTCTAGAGACCCGAATCGTATCCCTAAAACACCTTAAAAAACCCTGTAGAACAGTGTGGTCCAACGACAGACCCGCGGGCCACATGTGGCCCGCGGATAGAATTGTTAAGGCCCGCGAGCTTTCTCAGTATTGCTTGTTGTGCATACGTTACAGCAGGTAATTTTGGTTAGAACAAGCATAATCTCTTTTAATTACAAAAATATAATAAAATATACAATATTAACGGCGTTAGACTACTAGACTGAAGAGAGATTCTGGAAATTAGTCAAAATAGGCTTCCCAAACTGAAAGATTTTGCAAAGAAACCCACTCGATATTTGAAACACAGTTTCTTCCATGAAGCAAGTCAAATCTAAAAATAGAAGTCGAATTGCACACGAAACACTGGACAATAGTCTCAGACTTGCTACAACTGCGTTTGATATAGGAACGGTAGTGTCGGAGAAACCTCGACAACTGTTAGAAGTGGACCGCAAGTTTTTGCAAAACGGCCTGCAGGTCAAAACAAGTTGGACCACGCTGTTATAGTAGATAAAAAATGCTCATTGCTTGTGTGGAAAAAGAATGTTGTGCCCATTGTAAAAGAGAAGGAAGCATAAAAGGCCACTTCGCCGCAGGCGACATGTATAGAATGCGAACGTTCACGATTAGGTTCCAAGTTTCCTGTCCTAGTTGTTAAAAACCTTAAAACTTACCACCGTTACAACATCAGGGAAAATCAGTTTTTCCTGGCGATTCAGAACGAACTTGTATGCACACTGATTGCATGCAACCAACCAATCAATTGCAGTGATACCAAAACAGAAGAAAACTCATTGTCGTTACTCTATACCACAGATATAATCACCTGCATAAATCTGCATCCAGTTTGGTGTGTTGCACTGTGAGAGGTCTTTGAGAATTTGTTTTTTTATAGCAACATCATCATCACATCTATACAATTGTGAAACCAATATCAATGGTTCAAATACATAAAACACATCTGGATGTTGATTGAGTAATTCACCAAAAAAAGAAGAACCTAGAAAAGGTGAAATACTGCTGAGCATACGTACACAACGACAAGTCTAATTTAGCCAGCACCATACCTTATTTTTGCCTTACTATACATACATACATACAATAAACATTACCTATGACTGAGAGTTTGTTACAACTTACTTCAATAGATGAATCGAAAATCGTAGCATTACAGCGAGAACCCTGAACGGCATTCCTTATACAACCATTTAATACACCGGTATCTTATGGGCCAAACTGGTATAAGAATGTGTGAAGGCGAGTCGCAATTGAAACTTTTCTTGCTGCGTGAAATTCAAATTGGCCACAAACTACAGCTGTAACTGAAGCTAAATAAACATTTTGCTGGTTATAGGTTGGCTACATTTTAACCTGGCTCTGATTTTCGTGAAATGTATCTGTTAAGGCAGGGGTTGCCAACTGGTGCGTCGCGACGCCCTGATGCGTCGTTTTGACTTTGCAAGAGGGTCGCACGCTCACACCCAGCTCCATCTTGCATCAAAAGAAACTCTGCGGGTTTTAATTCCATTTGCTACTTCGTACTTGCGCGAAGCTGGCTTTTCGCTGTTGCGATGATAAAACAAAGTGTCGCTCGAAGGTAGACATCGAAAGAGATACGCGTTCAGCCGTTTCAAATATAACATCGCATTTTTGTGTCGCAAGAAGCAAGCTAATGAATCGCATTAAATTATATCGGTGGTTACTTTTTGTTCTGTGCGTCGTTTGATTTTATGCATGGGATTAATACGTCGGGAGTTAATACAAGTTGGGAACCTCTGATTTACGACTTTCTAAGCATTTAAAAATTAAAATTTTAAATGCAATCATTTGTTGAGAACGTGTGTTTTGGGTGTGTCACTTGTTGCTTTTCCTATGAAAAACTACCATGCAAATTACACATGCGGGCAACTGAGGCAAAATTCAAATGTGCAGTGTTTCCTGATTTCAAGAAATGTTGGCAGTCCCTCATTCTATTTTGTTGCTATGTGCTAATGACTCCGGAGTTTGCGAAGAATATGTGATTTGCAAAAAATGATGCATCAGAAATACACGTGTAACGAAATTACTGTTTAAAATTATCCGGTTAAAGTGGATACACCACGCTGAATAATTTTGCGCTGATTGCTTTCGTGTAATGTGCTAGTGGTTGATAGTTCATTTTTGTCATTTTTATTTGCTGCAGTACCGGTAACACATGTCTCCTCGTACGTTTCGCTCGTTACTTTAGTTTGAGATTTAAGTTTATTAAAACCTTGTTGAAGACAGGTTTGCTATTCTCGACAATTTAATAAACTTTAATCTAGCTGGCGAAGAGGAAATGGTTAAAGTATTGCGGTTCAGTCGACTAGATACTGATCCAAGTTCGCAAGATGCATCGTCGGGTTGGTTATACTAGAAACAAACATTTTAAGAACCTTGCCAAGTGAGGGACTTGACAAGCAGTAAGGATACTTTCCAGGGGGGGATATAGTGGATTTTTCCAAGTGCGGTCAAAGGTAGTGAAATTGCATTTTATTCACTCGAAACCAAATAAACAACCGCTTTTGCTAAATTTTTAATAAGAAAATGTCAAATTCAACTTTTTCATTAGAAGTTCAAGGTCAAGTTGGATGCGACAGCGGTAATTAGAAAATTAGACGCTCGGTTTAAATGAAATGTTTAATCAGGTGTGCACTCTTGAAGCTGCAGCGCGAATCGCTGAAGACCTGTGTCTCAGTCATCTGAGGTGAAAGTTTGCAGTCTAGACGTGAGAAAAATTAGTCCGTCTACTCCGCCACTGCAACCGAAAAATGTGTCTTTTGTAGCAGTAATCACCCGGGATCGCGTTGTCCTGCGCGAGGAGTTGAATGCCACGACTGCCAGAAGGGGGATTTTATCGAAGTGCGCAGGAGCGTCACATCCGCCGCTGTGGGAGTGTCGAAATCGCTTGAAATATCAGACGTAAAGAGAACCCCTCACGCTACGCTTGGTATGATCATTAACCTTTGAGTGCCTCAGTGATGTATAACGCGCCTTCATCGCTTTCAAAGGCTTCTGCTGTTGTACGCATTTGCTGGCGCGCGGAACGAGCTTTGTTTGATAGCTGCATTTCGGAGAGCTTTATTCATCCTCGTTCGGTTGACTAGATGAAACTTGAAGTTCGGTCATCCTCTTCTAAAACTATATCAATGGCCGATTCTGCATTCTCGACTGAAATTAAGGGCCACAGGTGTGTGGACATTATGTATCAAGGTCA